>ERZ869921.524-NODE-524-length-22797-cov-6.060329_pt1 | contig 22797 bp, 18 predicted proteins | sample MGYA00579310_ERZ869921 | MGnify/ENA primary metagenome ERZ869921 (study PRJEB32216, sample SAMN09231816) | wastewater metagenome | place: USA: Maryland | collected 2016-06-21 | study: EMG produced TPA metagenomics assembly of the PRJNA472060 data set (Reclaimed... | reverse complement strand
TTAACGCTGCTGGTCAAGCCGTGGGGCAAGCTACCGGTGCAATCGCTCAGACAGTACCCGCAGCTACCGGTGGCCTTAACGGCGTCATGAGCACGGTCAATAACATCTTTAGCGGCGGCGGCATCAATCGAATTGGTGCGGCGCTTGTTAACGCAATCGTTAACGGCCAAAGCCAACAAGACGTCGATAGGCTCGTGGCTCAACAACAAGCTGCTCTCCAGAGTTTGAACGCTCAAGAGCAAGCGGCATACGCTCAACGTATGCAAACTGCGCAACAAATCCTTGCTAACACAGATCGGAACAATCCGGACTGGCTCGCTAAGATACGTATGGCTGACGTTGCAGGCGTAATGAACAAAGAGCACGATCAAGCAATGCGCAACATCGCTGTTCGTCAAGGCGGATCGTTTGACGCAGGTCGGTTTAAGGCTGACGAACGTAGCGGCAGACTTGCCATTGGTCGAGCAAAAGCAGGTGCCGCAGCCACCGGCTATAGAGACGGCGTAGCACTGCAGCAAGCAGGGTATGCACAAGCCGCAGGACTTATGACAGGCCCGAGCTTCGCCGGATATGAAGCCGGACTCAATCTTGCCACCGCTGGCGTTAATGCACGTAATGCAAACAGGCAGAGCACGGCAGCTGGGTTTACCAACGCCATTTTTGGCACCAACTACAATCCTGCTCCTTCGGGCGATCCGTCTGAAGAAAATAACGGTGATGACCAAGCTGGCATCTTTACTGGCTATCGTGGCTAAGGAACATAATTATGGTTCAATTTTTTGAAACGCCAACCGCCGGTATCTACGATAACCTTCGTGAGGTTAACGACTACTGGGCTGCAGATCATGACGCTGCACAGCGTCGCTACGCAGACCGCGAAGCACGCCGCACTTACGCTAGTGCTCAACGCCGCAACATGGCAGTAAGTATGGACAACGAGCAGTTCTACAACCAGAACGCCGGACTGCTCGACGACCGCACGGGTATGCTCGCTGGCATCGGTCAACGCAACGTACCTAATGCCACGCCTACTAACACCCCACAACTACTCGGTGCTCCTGGCGGTGATCCTGTACCCGGCAGGCAGCGCGCTGCTCCAGTGGCGGCAACGACTAACACTTCGCGCGCGCAAGCGCAAAGCTCAACTGCATCTCCTCCAGTGGTTGACATTAACGCTGATATGCAAAGCAACCCGGAGCCACGACAGTACACGCGAGAAGAACTGCGTCGTGACCCTGCTCTAGCTCGACGACTGCAAGACGCAGCTGATCGCGGTGAAATCGTGCTCGGCAACATGGTCGGCGGAAACATAATGGTGTACCCTCGTGAAGGGAATGCACCAGGACAAATCGGACCGTTTGTGTCAGGACCTAACGCTGTTATCGGCGGTGTCGAAATTCCGTTCACTAGCGGATTTGGCATCGACCCACGGGCTACAGCCGGTCGCTGGGGCTTCCGTCCGTTAACGCCACGATCTGATCTTGACTATACTCACCACGATGACACCGACCCGCTTGCGGGCGTGCGTTCTTATGCAGAAAATCAGGGCGGCACGACCGACGAAACACAAGCCGGTCTTCAGTCAGATGGCAACGACGGTGAACCAGACGCAGATGCTGACGACGGCACGAGCGATTATTTCCAAGGCATTAACGACACTAGCACGCCACTCCGTCCTACTCCGGAAATGCGGATGACGCAAGCTACTGCTGCGCATATGTTCCGTCGTGCACAAATTCTGGCCCATCACGGCGATAACAACGGAGCAGACGTAGCCTTCGGTGCTGCACTCCAAAGCCATCTGGCCACGGTTGAGCAGTCACGTATGCTTATGTATCAAGCTGCCGCAGGCGGTAGTCGTGATGCAGCGGCTATGCTCATTGCAGACACCAGCGGACTTGACCCTAGCAGAGTGCAACTTCAGGCTACTCCTGAACGCGTGCCGCGCTTTATTGTTCGCATCGACACGACCACGCCTGAGCAAGCAGCAGCTGGCACGCCGCCAAACTGGGTATCCAGTAACGCTGAACCGCTTTCCCGTGACTCGCTTGTTGGCACGCTGCTCAACTTGGCAGACCGCGCTGGTGCAGCAGGTCGTGCAGAACTCTCCGCTAACCTCCAAGAAAGTATGTTGCGCTATCGTGGCACTCTTGAAGAGATCGCTGGTCGTGAGCGTGACAACATTCGTGATAACCTTACACGCGCAGAGATTGCACAACTTGACTCAGCTACGCGCATTGCGCTTGCGCAAGGCGAAGGCCGCATGATGCAAGACTCACAGACCGGTAACATCTGGCTTGTACGCCCAGGCGTTGACGCCAATGGCCGACCGACCAGCATTGTCACTGTTTTGCGAACGCAAGACCTACCAACGGCTAACGTCGACGATAATCCTAACGAAACAGTGCCAACTCCAACTGCTACACGAGTTAACTAATGGACGAGTCCCTTAGATTTCTGCAAGAGACTGCACCTGAACTAGGCACGTGGATTACACCAGAACCGGAGGCGGGCATTACCCCTCCGGAAAACCTGTTTGATCCTAACACTGGTATGCCGCTGCCTTATTATCAAGAAGCAGGTGGTCCTCGCCAGTTCCGCGCACCAGCTGGTCAAGCGACGTATGCCCCTCAAGGTAACGCGCCTGCTCCGTCTGTGCCTGCAGTAAGTTCTCCTACCCTACAAGGTAGAGGCAATCGGGTTCAAATCCCCATGCAGCTTCGCGGCCTAACTGGAGAAGTTCCGCAAGGTCCGGGGCTTAGTCGTCCAGGATTAGATTTGCCGCAGTCCGCGTATCCAGACACTGGCCCGCAGCCACAAAACTTGCTACCTCCTGGTCGTGCAATGGGTACACATCCTGTAGTGCCAATTCCTCCTGCAGCTACGAACCGAGTCTCTGTGCCTAGCGAGGCTCAGGACCGCACCACTGGCGCATCGAACAGCCAACGCAGCATCGAGGATGTTGTGGCTCGTCAAGCCATGGGTGATCGTGCTCTACAGAACGCACGTAATCCACGTGGCCAAAGCACCACGCCTACTCCGCAGACTCAAGGGCCTGTAAGCAGGAACAATAACCCCCATCCGATGGATGGACGGATGCAAGACGTATTCCGCAATCCAGGTGCTACACTTCGAGATTTGCTTGAAGCTAGCGGTGTTACGTTCGATTGGGCAGGCTTTAGACAAGCTCCGCGCCAACAAGAAGTTCCGACCACTGACGCGCGGCCTAGTACAGGCACCACTCAGCGAGTAAGCTCGTGGTCAGATGGCCCAAACTTTAATCTTAGTACGCCGGAAGGACTCGCTGACTTCAACGGACGTATGGGCCTGGAACTAGGCAACCAAGTTCGCACACAAGCTGAGCAAGACAGGCTCTTTAACAACCGCCAAACACCGACACGTAACTCATACCATATTACCGGTGAAGCGTTTGACGTTCCGCCAGCTGCTATCGGCGGACTTACAGGCGAAAACGCTACAAATGCGGTATTGACACGGATGCGTCAAGCAAGGTATAACGTTGATGATTACGAAGTTAAGTGGGAAACAGGCCACGGTCGTAACCAAGGTACAGGTGCCCACGTTCACGTTGAACCGCGTAGGCGTCGTAGATAACAAATAAGAGGAAGTAAATGCCGTCTTTTGATTTCGCTGGTAACCCTCTTGTTAATGATGATCGTAATCTAACCCCTTCTCGACCCATCGATTTTGCTGGTAATCCTGCAGGATTAGACCTTTCACGTGCGCCGACAGGCGCAGCGCCTACCCTTCAGGGTATGCCTAACATGGACATGAGCGGCTTTCAGCAACAGTTGCAAAGCACTATTCGTGCGCCGCAAACAGCAGCGTATGATCCATCTGGCGAACCGATGTTCTACTACAGCCCATCAACGGGCGACATGGTTGTCAACGGTTTCCAGTTCAACCAGCGTAATGCTACGCAAGCTCTAGCCTCTAGGCAGTTTGCATCGCAACCACGGCAGCAGTTCACTCTCCCAGATACCGCCAGCGATTGGCGTGCTATGTCACCGGAAGAGTACAACTCTTACCTCAGCACTATCGAACACCCGACGTTTGGTCGCCGTATGGGCGAAGCGTGGGAAAACGCATGGCGTGGTATGGGTGACATCGCTGTAGGTGCTGGTCTTGCTATTGACCAAGCTACCACTGGTGACGAAGATAACCAATGGCTCCTGCAGGCTCGCGCAAACCTTACGCGTGAGTTCGAGGAGAACGCCCCCTTCATGATGCAGTTGCGGGATATTAAAAATCCTGGCGATGCCATGACTTACTTCTCTCAAATGCTTGTCCAAGGTGCACCGTGGCTCGTTGAGACTGCTGTGTCCATGGGTATTGGCGCACTCGTAGGCGGCGCTGCATCTGGCGGTGTTGGCGCACCAGCCGGTGCTATTGAAGCGTTCATCGCTAAAGAAGGACTGCGTGCTGCATCTCGACAACTGCTGCGCAATAACCTTGCGCGCGGTGCTCGTATCTATGCAGAAGCCCAAGCAGAACGCGGAGCAGCTACGCTTACGCGCAACGAAGTCGTTGAGTTTGCTACCCGTACCGGTGCTGACGTTGACGACGTGAACCGCTTCTTTAACTTTGGCGAACGCGCTTATCACATGTCACGCTCTAGCATAGGCGGCTCCGGCTTTGCTCAAGCTGGCCAAGTTGTTGGCATGGGCGCGAGCAACTACCTCACCGGTGTTGGTGATATCCGCAACTCAATTGCAGATGCAGGCGGCGACACAGAGTCAGCCGATGCAGTAGCTAACATCTGGGGTCTTGCTATCCCGTACGCATTCGTTGAGTCCATGGGTGACCTACTCATTACTCAACCTATTTCACAACTTCTGCCGGGTATGGCTAACGGTTCCACGCGCATCGGTAACGCGCTTGCTCACGCAGGTATCGTTGGTACTGGCGAAGGCATCGAAGAAGGCTCACAATATCTCATCACGCAACAAGGTGTTGCTGGTGCTACGAACAGACCTATTGACATCGAGCCACTCGACCTGCTCGAAAACGTAGTTGGCGGTGCCATTGCTGGTGCTGGCCTTGGTGGCGTTACAGGTGCGATGGGCACGCCCAATCGCGTTACTCCTCCGGCTACACCTACTACTCCGGCTGAAGCTGTCACTCCAGGCCCGGCAAGTCCTGCGCCTGTAACGGGGATGAATACAGAGCCAGAGACTGATCCGTCACGTCTGTTGAACCCACCGCCTATTTACATGGGCTCAGACCCGATGTATCGTGATACTGGTATGCAGGCTATTGGCGGGCTTGACCTTAATCAAGACCCAACTGATACCGACCCGAACTACGTTGGTATTCCAGAACAACAAGCAATGCGTAACAACGCCATCATGGACGTTGGGCCTACTACGGTTACGCCTCCGGCTGTCGCGCCACAAGTTCAACGTACGCCAGAAGAAATCTTTAGGGACCTTGATCAGAGCAAGCGTATTGCTCCGCAAGAGTTTCAAGTGCTTCGTGACTTTGTTCGCCAACAACAGTTGGCCGATCCGACGAACCCTGCGCACACGGACCTCATTAACTACATCAACGATGCAGAAACTGAACAGAATACTGTTGAGCCTGCGTACGATTGGAGTCAACCAGAACTCCAGCCGACTGATGGTTTGCCTACGTTTGGACCACACCGTCTCCAGTCTTACAGAGACAAAAACGGTAAACCTACAGGCAGAGCAGCCCCGGAATATGTTGATCCGGTAATTCCTAACACCGATAAGCTCGGTGTGACTCGCGATCAGATGGGTCGCGTTAAGGGCATCACTGCGTCGATGGAAGGTGTTCATAAGAACATCACGACGCTTGAAGACGTGCTCGATACGAGCAAGTTCCGCAGGCCACGCGCGCAACGTCAACTAGATGCAGACGGCAAGCCGCTTCCTGCTAGACGTCCTAAGCGTGAGAAGCTTTCTAAGGAAGCCCAACGTGCGTACAATCGCATGGAAGCGCAAGCTAAGAAAATTGCTGAGCAACGCGTGAAAGATCGAGAAGCAGCTAAGAAGGCTGCTGATCCTGAGCGTAATAGCGTCATCGATAAGTTTGGCGCTGACTCACACAACGCATGGCTGAAGAACTTCCGGGAAAGCAATCCTGCAGAAGCTGATAAGCCGCGTATGCGTGAACGCGGCGGAGCCATGGTGGACGTGAACCAGCCGTGGGATAAGCTCGATGACCGCGCAAAGGCGGATAACGCTGTAGCAGCCGGTGCTGCATACGACGCGTACAAAGCGCATCCAGACGACATCGAAGCCGGGTCTGCAATGATCCATGACGCATGGGTCGAGCGCAACAAGAAAGATAAGAGCATCGACAAAGCGTTGCTCGAACCGTACGCTAAGCTCAGCGAAGAAGAAAAAGAAAAGGACCGCGCCCATTGGCGTCGTGTCCGTGACACTCTTAATCCGCCGAAGCCTAAGCGTAATCGTATTAAAGAAGTTGCACAACGAGCAAAGGAAGCACGTGATGCCGTTCCAGAGCGAAGCGCAGAAACAACACCTGCTCAAAACAAACCCCGAGTTGTACAAGAAGCTCCTAGCCGAGACACCGCCGACACTGGTACTACCAGCAAGAGCACCGACTCCGCAAGGACTGAAAGCGTTCAAAGCGCCGAGGTAAACCAAACTCGGGTTGACAAAGCCATTGCTGCACTAGAGTATCTCGCAAAGAAGCGCGGTGCTTCTATGAAAGTATTGGCTGAAGTAACCAAGATAAAGCAACACGCTGCCGCACTTGCGTCTAACCTGTCGCAAAGCGATAAGGCTGTGGCCGAAGGCAAGAAGCCGCGCAATATCAACCGCGATATGTATTCGTGGTACTTCAATAACGAACTTAATCGCGCTGACCTTAAGGCAGTCATTGATTATTTTAAGAACCTTGCTGAAGGATTGAAGGCAGATAAGCCTAAGGCTTCGTCAAATGCAAAGCGCGCTCAAGCGTTCCATTCGCAAGTTATGGAAGAATGGACACGAGCGGACAAAAATCCAGAAGTGTTTTCCGCTTTCGTACTTGATCCTAAGTATCGCGAAGAAGTAGAGAACTGGATTAATACGGAAACCATTTCTAAGTTGGCCGTTAAGATACGTAACGTTGCCAAGGAAATTCTTGAAACGACGCAGAACCCGAAGCGCGCTACTGGTGACGAGTCTACTAGGGGTAGCCTAACTAGTTCAGAGAGAGAAGAGTTAAGGAAATTAGATGAGTTTATCTTTGCTCTGTATCGTCCAGAACAAGTACCTGATGTAGTACTGGATAGATATAACGAACTAGCTAGACGGGCACCAAAGGGGATCATTCTAGCTGGAAGACCAATTACTCGTGCTGAACTTGAGCGAGAGCAAGACGGCATTGACAGAGAAGTAGACGAAGAACTAGATAATTCTAGTTATGGAGACTTCTTAGCAGAGTCCGGCGAAAAGCCATCGAGGGCTGAGCTAGATAAACAGTATGCTAAAGACTTAGCAGAACTAAATACTCTTCGTGAGCAAAACACACGTAAGTCTAGCGACGGCACTGACGAGAACCCAAAGCGCGCCATCGGAGAACGTCCGGACGTTGGTATTGCGTCAAAAATTCTTCGTCGTGAACTCGACAAGAACCCGAACTTCACACTGAGCCCAGTGCATCCTGCTGCACGTCTTGAGGCTAAGAAAATCATCAACGAAATTAATAATGCACGGGAACGCGGTGGGCTTCCTCCGTCTTCACTTCGTACGCTCACTAATCAGCTGGCTCAGCTACGTAATGAGTTGGACGAAAAGCCCAAGCGTGCAGTAGGCGACCGCCTGTCACGCCGGATCATCGACGTCCGTACTCCAGATGGCCCGAGCAAAATCTATGTTAATCCAACGCGAGACGACGTGATGCGCATGACCAAGACGCCACTTGGTCAAGCCGCGTCTAAGTACGACATGGTTCGCTATATCAGAGACGCTGCTGGCAACGTATTCATGGCCAATGGATATTACTTTATCCATGACCAGATCGTGGATGTTGTGGAAAGCAAGGGCATCCTTGTCGTTGGATACGAAAGCGATCTCGGTAACATTCAGATGGGTCACGGCAACCAAGTCGTTGCCAGTAGCTTTACTCGTCAAGGCGATAAGCTTGTCTTCAGTCAGTTCTCGGACGTGAAGGAAGAAACCCTGTGGCCTAAGCGTAGCGTTGAAAGTCGCCCTACTGCAATATACAACACAGTGACGGAAAGCGCTGCTAGAAAAACCGTAGAGAAAATCCAACGCAACATCAATAAGGATGTTCGGTTCAAAACCACGCACATCATGAGTGGCGTCATGGATATCTTTACGCGTGGTAATGAGGAAATGATGACTGCACCAAATGGTGCGCAAGTCAGCCTTATGAGCTACATCATGCGTCAAGCCATGATTATGCAAAAGGAACGACCTGAGTTTAAAGACTTAGAACTTGACACTGTTGCTGCGTTCTACGTCCAAGATTACATGCAGGCCCACGCGTTTGTGGTGCCTGGGTACAACGCACTGTTTGTGTTCACGAACTATATCAAGGACAACGACGCCCTGCTAAGGACGCTTGAACACGAATACATTGTGCACGGCGGACTCTCAGCACTGTTTTCTAGCACCAATGAACTAGACATGTTCTTGGAACGCTTCGGCAGAGTGCCCGGCGTTGAGAAGATGCGACTGCACCTGCTGGCTACTAAGCCTGAGTACGGAGTTGTTTCACGGCATAGGCAGCTTGAAGAAGTGCTCGCATTCCACAGTATGCATGGCCCCCTAGCAGTACAGGTGCTGTTGTCTGCTGAAGAAGGCGTCGACCAAGCAACTCGCCGCACGCTTTGGGAAGACTTCAAGCAGATGGTTAGGTTCTGGTTGGCCAAAGTCTTTGGCATCGAAGCAGATACAAACAGCACTGCTGATATCATGGACAACATTGTTGAGGCTTTGCGCCAACACGCTATCGTCGGCACCAGTGAAGACCTGATGTCTATTCTGGACAAGCGCGGCGTGCCAAAGCTCTCTGCAAAAGACCGAGAAGACTTTCTGGCAGGCAACAGAGAGCACGTTAAGCGTGCTGTCGCTGAAGCTACGGCCACTCCTGCGGAGACGCAAGAGAAGCTGATGGGCACCGAGACTGATCCGCTGCGTCCGTACAGGCCGCGCGATTACGTTAGCGATACCATCGGTATGCTGGAAGGTAATGAGCCGCTGATCGAAAAGCTCAGCGCCATTAATGACCGTAACGTGGCAACGCCAATCAAAGAAGGACTTAAGAAGGTCGGTCGCGAACTGGTGACCATGAACGACATGGCGCTTAAGAGCGTGCTCATCGAAAAGATGATGCGCATTATGCACAACACAATTAAGTACGCTCGTAACATCATGACGCGTATCCAGGAACAACGCCAGTACATGAGCAAGTCTGCTAAGACTGCGCGCCTTCGTGCCATCTGGGGTGACAAGTTCCCAGGCTCAACTCCTGAGCAACTTGAAGCCGCTAACCGCATGATGCTTATTGCTACCAACAACCGCATTGCCACTCTGTCTGACGCAGAAGTGCGTAACGCTCCACGTCTGCGCGTCCGTAACCTGAATGGTACATATACCATCAACACGGAAGTGTATAAAGAGATGCTGAAGCGGGGCACCATCAGCAAGGAAGAGTTCTTGAACGGTGTTGAATTGTTCACTGTCGATAAGAAGGGCGAACTAACGACCGGTGGCATTGCTAAGCTGCCTAAGGAAGTCATCGAACTCGGCTACGAAATTTACAAGAACGAGTCTAAGCTTATGGCTGAGTCTGCATTGCAGACACTTGAGTCCATGAATGAAGCGCTCTCGATGCGTAACGAGAACTCGATTGAACAAATCCTTCGTGACATTGACCTTAAAGAAAAGGATCAACCGTTCGTTCGTGAAGCTCTGCTGCGTATGCGTAAGCTGTATGCAGACATTGCGTTCCATAACTACTCGGAGTCCGGCCACACTCAACGCTATAGCCAACAAGAAATGGGCTATCAGGTTATGGTCGAACTGCAACGTGCGTTCCACGAAGAACTGAAGGTTAAGGACTGGACTGACTCTCGCGCTGTGCGCAAGGATAGCGCTAATCCACGGGCTAACGATGCCTTCAAGTGGCGTGAACAAGTCGAGCCGCATAAGGATGTCGAACCGTTTGTGGACCAAATCCGTTGGTTCCTGGAGTATGATGATACTCTCGGCCAGAACCGGATGGAACACATTAACAGCGTTGGTGTCAACAAGGACCAGCAGTTCGATATCATGAACGTGTTCCAGTCGCTGATCAATGCTGAGACGCAAGCCTACGAACTTGAGAACGATGTCATTCAATCGGTCATGGGTAACTATGTCGAAATGACTCGTAACGGTGAGTGGCGTGTTGCCCTCGAAGTGCGTAGCGAAAGTGGTAAAGAGTTCTCGGACGCTAACCCGCAAGTCCTCGCTGCCCTTCCGGTTTCGTATGTCGAGTCCAAGCGTGAAGCAAGGGCGCTCCAACAAGAGTGGGCCGAAACTTTCGCTGGCGTACACACCATCCGTAACTCGGAAGGCAAGGAAGTAAAGGTCACGTTCGATGTGTCGATGGCTATGGCCCCAGGCACAAAAACCATGGGTGATGCACCTAAGGTTCGTGAGTTCTTGAAGGTTGCTGAACTAGCTGGCATGACGCTGAAGCCGCACCAGATGAAGGTTATTGCTAACCTGATCGAGAGTGCTGCCACTCGTAAGCGCCTCGGCCTGCAACGTGCGGGTACTCCGGGTGCTGACATTAACGTCCTGCAAAACAACAGCCAGACCATGACGCGTCGTGCTTGGCAAGCTGCTAAAACATCGCAAGCGTGGATGCTGGAAAGCACCATGACGGATCGCAAGAACCAGTACGGTGATTGGGATTACCTTGCCCTGCTCCAACAGAAGTTCGATATCGCCAACCGTGGCGCACCTGAAGGCTCGGCTCCGCCTGTTACGTTTAGGCGCAGTGCGGCTGCTGTTACCATTGCAGAGAAAGAACTGCTGCGGTATGCAGAGCAGCTTCGCCACATGGCTCGCCATACGATGGGCAGACCTACGGTCAACGTTCGCACCACTAAGGGTGAACTGAAGCTGAAGATCACGGGTGAAGCAGAAGCGTTCACCACGCACGCTCAAGCGCTGAAGGCATCGCTCGAAAAGGGTGACGTCGAAGTTAACTTGAACGACATGCTGTCCAAGACAGGTGCTCTACGTCAAATGGCCGTTGTGTCACAACTCGGCACCATCGCTGCTGGTATCATGAACGCATTCACGCCACTGACTCACTTGCCGTGGCGCTTGTCTGCTAACCACGAGAAGACCGGCTACGGTGAAGGCTTCAACCTTGCTGAGATTGCGTCTGAGATTGGCATTGCTGCCGCGCAAGTCGGTAACTTGTTCAAGAGCTTGGCTGACTCAGTTGCGCTCAAGAAAATTCTTGACGACGCAAAGGCTGGCAATACCACCACTCACCTTACGCTGGCGGAACTCGAAGCACTATACCAAGAGACGCTGAACGGCGTGCTGATGCCACAACAAACATACTCGCTCACTGGCGGTACGGAAAGCAACATCACTAACCTGCTGACGCGTAACCTCATGACCATGTTGCTCGGTCCGTTCTCTGCGGTCGAAGCAGCCACGCGTCGTGTGTCGTTCTTAGTAGCGTACCGATTGATGAAGGCTAGGTACATCGCAGCTGGCGTGTCCGAAGACTCACTCAACGATCCTACTTCGCCAGAGTACAAGAAGCTGATGGAAGAAATCGAGCGCGTCGTGTTCGACACGCAAGGCGATTACTCCAACGTCAACCGTCCACGTTCTTTCCGTGGCGACTGGGCGCAGTATATCTTGCAGTATAAGATGTTCCCACTGAACACCATTATGCTGATCAAGAACCTGCCGAATAAGGAAAAGGCTATGATCCTTGGCACCATCTTCTTGCTCTCGGGCTTGAAGGGTGAGCCATTTGCTGACGACTTCGCAGATATCTACGATACTCTGCTGCAAGGTCTTGGCTTCAAGCACGATAGCGTCGAACTACAACTGACGCAGACACTTGAGAAGATCATGCCGGGTTCCTCGAACTGGATTATGCACGGTGGCGTTGATAGCTTCATCCCAATCGGTGCTACGATTTCGTCGCGCTTGTCAATGGGTGATATCATCCCGCTGACTGGTGTCCTTAGGCCAGAAGCTGACGTGGGCCGCGAACTCACCAACGCTCTTGGTCCGGCCTTTGCTGCTAACTGGGCAGCTGTGGAGTACGCTGGCACGCTGGCAGACTTCATGCTCCAAACTGTTGGGGCTAAGCCGCGCACCACGTCTTGGGAAAACATGCTGATCGAAGCAGCACGGCAGTTCCCGCAAGGACAAATCCGTGCGTTCACTGAAGCTGGCATGATGGCGGGCAGTGGCCAGATCGTTGACTCGCAAGGTCGATTGGTTTCTGACAATGTCAACCCCATCAACATCTTCAGCCGGGCACTGGCGTTCTATCCGCTCGAAGCATCCAAGGCCAACACTGCGGTACGACTGGATCGTATGCACACTGGGTACATGCGCGCAATCCGCGCACGGTTCATCCTCGCATACGCCAACGCCTACCGTGCTGGTAACCGGGATGAAATGGATCGGATCAACGACGCGGTCAATGACTGGAACGATGCAGTCGAGCAGACAGGCCAGACGGATATGCACATCAACAACTTCCGTACTGCCGCAGTCCGAGCCGGTCGAGCCGCTTCATCCACCACTGTGGAACGAACGAGCCAGGGTGCTCCAGACTACAGTTTGATTGACGAGTTGGCAGGAATTATAAACGCCGACACTGAGTCAGACGATGAATAAGAAAAGGGCCCCTTTCGGGGCCCTTACTTTTTAGAGGTGTAGTCCAGATCGAGTACCGGACTTATCGATGGTCAGTACTTGCTGTCGCATTCGCGGATCGAAACTAATATGAACCCATGATCCGTACTCGTAGATCACTTGATCAAACTTAAGTCCACAATCTGCAAGCTTAGCAGCTACTCGGTACGGCGTACCGTAGCCAGGACACGTAATGTCAGCAGCCCATCCAAGCGTGTGAGCACTGGTATTACTACTGCCAGGGATATGTTTATTCACTTCAGGGCTACGATAGCCGCTACTGACAATAACAGGATATCCATATAGATGCTCCTTGACCTCAACAAGCTTATTAGCCGTGGTCTTAAGATTGTCCAACACCTGACCGGTTGGAACATTACTAATACCAAGGCGTTTAGCCGTGCTGCTTTTTGTCAGTTCTTCCAAAGTAAACTGAAGCGGGAACTCTTTCTTCTTAAGAAGGGCCATTACTTCCTCCGTGGTGGGAAACCATTTACCATATTAGACTGGATTTCGTAGGACACAGGAGTGATGCGCACTTCTAGTCCTTCAAAGTTACGCTCGCGCCAGTACTTACGGATGCGTTCAGCCGACGCGATTGCAATGCTGCGGTGTGTATCACTCATGGTTAGCTCTTATTAAAATGCATCTTGAATGCGTCTTCTGCAACTGCGCCTGTAACGTAGGCGAGGACAATACCTACAACACCAAAGGGCAACATCTGCACCAGCATGGACTGCACAGCATTATCAGGATTGCTGAAAGCAGATAGGTACGCCATCATGGCCAGCATAGCGTATACTGATTGATATGTTAGCCGCCGCCTATACTTCCAGTTATCTTGACTGCGTTCGATCTGTTCTTTAGTCATGTTAGGTTACTTTCCCCCTTAATTTTTCCAGCCACAGCTCAGCTGCTTTTACGCTGAGCCTGTATGACTCTAGTCTATCAATGCTAAACAAGTCGTCGGCTTCATCCATAAGACGTTGGACTTCAGGAAACTCACTGGTACTTGATGCACCTTCTAGATCGAGTAGCTTATTAACAGTAGTGAGCTTAGCTGCTATTTCCCTTAATTCGGGTAAATCCGACTTGTCCATTACGCTTCTCCTAGCTTAATCACGTTATCAACGACCTTTAGTTTAGTCTGCGCGATGCGCTCCATTGCGTCATCGGCGTCGTTGAGAATACCGATCAAGCGTGGATGGGTAAGATCAATGCCAAGCACGTACATCATACCGACTTTAATTGGTGTGTCTTTGCCGAGCATGGCACGACCGGACTTAGGTGTTACGTTAATCTTCTCTACTTCAAGGTCAGTGACTAGGCTCTTGTAGTCCGCACCACGCATCGAAAGCCATTTCGAGAAATGCTTCTTGTCGAGATACAGAATACCCTTGTTGAATGGATCAACGTGCTTGGTCCTGTACATATCAAAGCGAGCACGGATTTCACCACGGGGGCAGTGCGACATATCAGGAGCAACGTTAGTGCCCGTATGCATAACTGTAACCGCAGCGTCAGCTACTTCGTTGAGGTACTCAGAGATCAAGTCGAACGTATCGAACCGGTTCTCAGAAGCAGAGTGACGAATAGCACCGAGTTGTTCGAGCACCCATGTGGTGCCCTTAGAGTAGTCGTATTTAATCAAACCTAAGCGGGACGCGATACTGGCCGCAAGGTCTTGCAGCACGATAGCGGTTTCCCAGTATCGTTCTTCGCCCGCAAACACTGCATCGTACTTTGCAGCGAAGGTAGCCCGTGCTTCCTCAATCATTTCACGCAGGCGAACGTCGCCAATCTTGACAAGCTCCTTAACGAACTCGCGACCAGCGTGACCGTAGTTCTTCATAAGATGCGTGTAGATTTTCTGACCTGCCGTTGTGTCCTGCTTGAACAAGGTATGCGCTGGCACCTTAACTTCAAGAAGCCGCGCCATCTGTGCGTCTGTCTCGATGCCAGACGACACCAGCTTCGAGTGCATGGATACGTTCGTGCTGATGATAACAGGCGTGGCCCATGTCTTGGCTTCCCGTTCGTCAGCGTTACGATTGAGCCTAGCTTTGTCTCGACCTTGGGATACCCAGTACAGGAAGTCTCCGACCTCTTTGTCTTGGAACATCGTGGCTTCGTCAATAGTCATAGGCAAGTTGTTGTACATACCAAGACGGCTGAACAGAGTGTTCTGTGTGAACTTAGCCGCAAAGTGCAGCTTATCTGGGTCACCATAGATGGACTGTACGAAGTATTGCGCCAGAGTTTTACCGCCACCGGTGGGACCATACAGAGATACAGTCAGACCTTTAAGGCCGGTGAATGCAAACAACGGGGCCGCAAACCCCATGTTCAAAGTGAACATGTGCGCAGGTAGATCAGCTGTATCCAGAATAGCAGTACCATCTACCCAGTCGGTGAGGGTTCCGCTCGTGGCGTACATATCGTGTGAGTTCTTATTAGCTTGGGAAGACAGCGACGACGTCTCTTCAACGATAGCACCATTGCTATCTGACTTGATAATCGTATCGCCCATAACAAACTGAGAGTTGTTCTCCTTCCAACCCATGGAGTTGTAAAGGTTAGACATAGCTTTGCGCTCTCGCAGCTGTTGCATGTAATCGCGCATCAGCATTCGGAAATCCTCTGTTTGTTTTTGGCTTCTCAGGACAATACCATTGTCCGCCATGACGGTAGCAAAGTCACGATGTCCGTCGGTAAGGAGAGCTTGGCGAAACGAAAGTAAGGTCCACCCGACGTGGGGGCGATCCCAATGGTAACGTACAGTCTCGTACCCCAGTGCCTCGTCTCGACCATAACCGACCGGATAAATGTCGAAAGGACAAATGTCGATATCGGTATCGTCCACCGTGTATTTAATGCCTGTCGAAGTTCTTTTGTATGGGCGTGGGAGTTCGATGGCCTGAGAGATTGGATCAGGCGCTGACACATCAATAGGAGTTTCTTCATATGATCTGCCTAGGGAAGCTGGCGTCGTAACGCGGCCCTTGTACGGGCAGCCATTACAGCCTGACGGATTAAGCGCAGCAAACCGCGCGCATGTTGACGGCCCCGTGGCGTTGTCTCGCCACTGTTTAAGCTTATCCGACGTAGCGGTTTCAGAGTAAGAAGGGTGACCTTTGGACCACTCTTGAGCAGTCGCCTCAGGGTTCGTGGTGTGAGCCGCCACACCAATGAGTGTATACCAAAGAGGCTCATCGACTTTCTCCGGGTTCTTAATGGCGTTAGCAATTTGTTTACACTTGCTGGCTACCATAAAGCCCACGGCTGGAGCGTACTCCGGTGGCGTGCTAAGCTTAATGCCAGACGTACGATCTTTAAGGAAGCTAGGAACTACAGGCTCAGCGTTGTAGTAATCAGCAAGCGCTGTCTTCATAACATCGTACGTGGTATCCGGTGCGTCACGTACAATAGCTACCGTTCTACCAGTCTTAGTATGCTGGCAGCCTACGGGTCGAAGAATGCGCGCGCTGTCAGCTGTTACAGCGGGATCAGCATTCAGTCCGTAAGACTGCCAGCAGTTCTTTAAGGCGTCGGCAAGAGGTTGCCACTCGTTAGTGCTGATAGGATTGCTAAGAACCCAATAACAATGGAAGCCTGCCCCAGAAGACACAATAACTGGATCGGGAAGGGCGCTTCGGTCCACAAAATCAGTGACAGCAATGAGCGCATCTTTGCGAGTAGCATAGGAATTTCTTACCTTACCTACGTCAATATCAATAGCCAGGACCTTAACGTCTTTGGCGTAACTCTGCTTACGACGCAGCTTACCCTCTGCATCTGGTGCGAAGGAAGCTACGCCGTAGTATACATCATTGTTTCGTTCGCTGACTAGGAAAAGAAAGTCAGCCAAGTCCTTCACAGTACCAAAGAACTTCTGTCTAATACCCTGCTTCCCGTTCTCATGGAATGCAACGCCAGCACAGTAGTTGCCGTCGGCTGGAAGGACACGGGTAAGAAAGTCAAGCGTGTCCATCAGGTATCCTCTTGGCGGGAGTTGATCGTATTACTGGACAGGTTCTTTGTCAAGTGTTTCGAGTAGTTCTTGCAACATTTTTAGGCGTTCCGGCTGCTTAGCCACGAAGACCGCATCGTACGGCCAGTTGTGATTGGACACACAGGACACCAAAGACCTAGTTACCTTGCGGATATGCTCTCGCATAGGCTTCCGCATCTTCCCACCCTTGAGCCAGTTGTAGTACGACACTCGGGACACGCCAAGAATTTGTACCATACTGTCAACAGTCAAGAGCATGTGGGCTCGAAGGGCATCGACCTTTGCAAAGTCAAGGTCCTTAGGCACGACCGTTACGGTCGTGCCTTCTTCAATTGTAATATTAGTCATCATCATCTTCCATGCTGGCGAGGATACTCTTGATATCGTTAGTCAAGTTGGACGAACTCACAGCTTGAGCAGGCGGTGGTTCTTTAGGAGTAGACGGCGCTGCTCCAAAACCCTTGGTAGGCTTAGGCGTCTCAGCAGGCGCAACCTCTTCGTAGACTGCATCCTCAATAACTACTGGCGGCGGGACATAGACCGGCTCAGCTTTAATGGTAACAGCAGGCTTCTTAGGCTTTGGTTGTTCAACCACTTCAGCTGCGACAGCTTGGTCGCCGACGATTTCTTTGACAGTGTCCGAGCCAACCAGCTTGTCGATGGTTGCGACTTGCGACTCATTAACAAAACCTCCGAACTTAAACTGTGCCTTCGGGAAAGACTGCTTCGGGTCGAAAGAGATTTCAGTTACAACAAGTTCAGCCGGAAAACCCTTGGACGAAAGCATGTCACCGTATTGACGGAACTCAGTGAGTGCAGCCGGAGTAACTTGGAACAGGTACACTTCCGGGTTTTCACTGTGGTCGTCAGCAGAGATAACAGCCAGTCGCTTCTGGTCAGAGCAAGCCTTCATCTTGTTGCCGCTGTCAGACATCTTGGAACCCCAAGCGTTCTGCGGACAGTTGCCGCATTGCTGCGACTGCGGATCGGAAGCGTTCTTGTCTGGACGGATGCCATCGTTCGAGAAGCAATCAGGCTTCTTGTCTTCGCCTTCAGCCTTCGGGTTATAGCCTCCCTTGTAGAACAACTTGGTGATGTTCGGGCTAGCACCCACGATAACGGCACGCAATGTGTTATCCGGCAGGATCGTTTCGTTAGCGCCCTCACGAATACGGAAGCGGCTACCACGAATGGAGATACGCTTGAAACTTGAGCCACTGGTGCCGCCGATACCTGAAGTCATGGCGCTGCTAATAGCAGACGGCTGACCCATGCGGTCGCTCAAGTGTGCAGGCAACTGCACGTTGGTTGGTACAAGATTACTCATTGGTTACCTTTCACTAGGTTTGCGAATGTTGATAGCGGTAGTGACGTACCAGTTGACACCGGGCGGAATGTCTTGGTCTGCATCAAGCATTTCCCGAACACCAGTTTTAGATACACGTTTCTCAAGCAAGTGCCATGCTTCGTTCTCCTTGATGTATTCCAACAGGGCGTTCATGTCAGACACGGTGGCCTGTTCCACTGTCGTAGTGTAAGCCGTACCGCTATCAGTGTTGAAAGCTTTGACACCATCGGCAGCCATCTTAAGATGGAGCCAAGCTTCAAGCTTCTTAAGCTTCTCGTCAATGCGCTTAGTCTCTGCCTTATGTGCAGCTTCTTTCTGCTGCTTATCATTACGCAGCTTGATGTAAGACGCAATGATTGTGTCAACATTAGGCTCGGTCATTGGATTTTCTCTGGAAGCTTTACAGTAATCCTAAGTTCACGTCCATAATTCTCCGCAGTGTAGTGGTCTAACACTGAGGTAGCAATAGCGCCTACACGTGCGCGCAGTTTTTGTCGTAAACTTTCACACGCTTTTTCGATTTCGTCATCGAAGTATTCATGAATAGCAGCATCAAGAGCTTCACGTAAGCCAGTAAAGAATGTTGTTTCTGAAGTTACTGCCATTACTTATCTCCCAATATATCTAGCAGGATACCCTGCAATTTCTGTTTGTTCTCAAGTCGGGTAAACATTCGCCGCTCTAAATCCGTGGCGGCGATGTGGATTACTGATGTGCTGTGCTTCTTTCCGATACGTTCGGTACGTGCATTAGCTTGTGTGTACTGCTCATTGGAAGTGATTGGGCCGTACCAGATAATAGCTTTGGCGGAAGTAAGTGTAAGCCCGTGAGCCATAGTAGCAGGGTGAGCAAGGAGAATTTCAATGTCTTGACCATCCTGGAACTCCCTAAAGATCGCGGACCTTTCATTGAGAGACACCGCACCGTTTACTATAGCGACTTTATATTTTTGTGCAAGCTTTTTCTTCAGCATTTCTAGCACGCCCGTCAGCGGCACGAACACAATGCACTTACCACCTACTTGTTCGATACAATCCATGAGTTCGGACACTCTAGGTGAACAGTCTAGTTCAATAGGCGCACCTGTTTCGTCGTATGCTACTCCGCAAGCGATCTGCACAAGCTTCTGTGTCTTTACAGCTTCGTTAGCCGCAGTGATTGCACCCGTCTCAGCCTCATGGACAAGGTGTTTTGTCATAGCTTTATAGGCTTTGGTCTGTTCAGGACTTAACGAAACTGTACGTGTTTGATATGTAACTTCGGGAAGGTCCACGCAGTCTTTAAGGTCGAAGCGAATGGACGGTTGTAGAACTTGGGCCACAGTCTCAGGAGAGCTAGGACGGGGCACCATCTTCCACTTGCCTAGCTTCATCATAACCTCGTCCCTAAATCCTGAGTAAGTCTTATTCAGGGTAGGACTGTTAACGAGTTTAGCAAGAGCCCAAGCATCGGTAGGTTCATTTGGCGTAGGAGTTCCGGTCATTAGCCACAAACGGCAGTTAGTATTTGTGTCCATGTATCGACGCAACGCCTTGTACCTATCGGTGCTTGGGTTCCTCAGTGCGGCTGCCTCGTCCACAATGATCAGGTCAAACATACCAGCCGCTTCTGCGGCAATGATCTCGAACCCGTCGTGGTTTACGATACAGAAATCTGCACCGTCCCGCATGAGCTTCTTGCGTTTCTCAGATGTACCATGCAGCACGGAGTACGTGCGGTTGTACAGGCTAGAGAAGATAGCATCACCCCATGTACTGTTAAGCGTGGACAGGGGTGAGATAATTAGTACGCGCTTGACCGCACCAACGGACATAAGGTAGTCGGCAGCCCACAGAGAAGCCTGCGTCTTACCTGTACCCATGTCATTAAGCACGATACACTTCTTATGCATCGTGAGAAAAGCTGATGTGTCCCGCTGATGGGACATAGGCTTAAACCTACCCGGCCAGTTATAGTAGTGCAGTATCGGGGAGGGTACGTTGTACCCTAGGTTACGTAGGACTACTGTCTCGTCCAACTTGTGTGGCACAAGTAATAGGTTTTCCCGTGCCAGTTTCGAGGAGGGAATTGCATTCAAAGCAGCGGTATGATCCGCTGCTTGTAGCACTACCACCTTTTTGTCCTCGATTACGAGCATTGACAACCCACTGTCTTACATCTTCGATGGTAGCTTTATCGAACACCAAGAAGAATTTGCCCCCGGCGTTCTCGATTTGTTCCTTACAGCGTTCTTGAAGCGCAGTCATTGTGCACTTCGCGTCAGCCTTACATTCAATACCTACGAACGTGCCGCATACAATTGCGATACGATCTGGTATTCCTGATACCCCGTATGGTCCTGCTTGTGGAGAGAAGTACCAAACCTTCTCGGCCTTAAGCATTTTATCCAGGGCTGATTTGATCTTACCCTCAGGCGTTGCCATTGTCAAGCCTTAATCATTAGAAATCCTTATAGTGTTCACGCTTTGTTTCAGTAAAAGCTTCGCGCATCATGCCAGCAAACGATGCTAGTCCAATGCTAGAAAGCATATCGCAGATGATACGCACGCGCTGCTCAAATGTAAGGTCTTTGATAGCTGCCTTACACTTAGCCCTTGCGTTAGTTTCAGCGTTCTTACTACTCATATGGTTCCTTTACAGACTCGGCGGTCGCCGCAGTAAGGATCATGGACAGCATCCATTCGACACGGACAATACCATAACTCACCAGCGCAGCAAGCGCCCATGTGCTAGCCGCTGCACCTAGTACAATGCTAGCCAAGAAGTTCAGGATAGAAAGAGAGAGCAGCCCGTAGGCTGCTACTCTCCACCAGTTAAGGTTTAGCATTAGTGTCAACCTCCATTTTGTTTCGGAGGTACATATCAAGAATGTGCGCATCGTGCAACAGTTCGTAGAGCGAAAACCCGTGCCCCTTACTTTTGCGCACCTCAATAGCGTACTGTAGGGCAAGCATTCTAGACTCAACCATATTAGTTCCTCGCTTGGGAAGATGTGCAGGTATCCTTTAACCCGCACCAGTTGCAGTGGTAGCCGGGCTTAGCTTGCCAGACACCCTCGTCCATAGCTTCGTCGATCCGCTCTGCCTTAGACTTTAGTTTAGCTAGGATGCGGTCGTAGTCGTCCTTGCGCGTGTAAGTCTGCGCATCAGCTGCATCATCGCGTAACCAAAGGAAAGCCGCTTGAGTCGATTTGATCGTCGGATAGTGCAACCACTGAGCTAGGCTCCCCAGTTCCAGTTGAAAGTTCTTCGGTTTCCTCTTGCCCGTTTTCCAGTCCAGCAGAGCCGCAGTTGTCTCCGAATACAACGCCACATCCACTTTTACACGGAGAAAGGCATCCCGGTGCCACCAGTCGCATGGTTTTAACTCCTTATCAATTGCTAATTCTTGTTCTGCTTTTACGATAAGCCCGCTATTAAGAATAACTTCACACTTATCTTCATGTTTCTTTAGGTGCGGAGGCAGAGGTGTGCCCTCCATCAGCCGGTCCTCAAGGGATTTGTGGTCCCTAGTACCGGCCAAGGAGGCTTCACCATCTTCTTCCTTTACATCCCTTGCTACCTTAAGGTGGTAGTATCGCTTAGGGCATGTATCGAACAACTCAAACCCACTAAAACTATGGGCTAGCTGTCGTCGTTGGGGTTCCTGATCCACTTGCATTACTCATAGGGGTTGCTTGTACACGAGCAGATTGTGTCATAACAGGAGACGCCGCGTCAAGTGCTTTGTACTCACGACGCCACTGCCTTACGCGCCGGTTCTCGTTGATCCTACGAGCGCTGTCAAACAGTTCATGTACCTCGTCGTCAAGTTCCGCTACACCTTGTTGGATGCGGTGCTGATAATTCTGACTACGTCGTTGCTCAGACATTACAAGTTCTGCGGCGCTTACAAGTAGCCCACGTTGGTCGCACGCCTCCCATTCTTCTTTAGTTAGAGGCCAGTTAGGTGGCGGCTCGTTTTTGCGTAGGTCTGTGGGGTATCCAACCTCAGCGTAGTCGTAGACAGTTGGATTGTAAACACCTTTACGTGCTTGCTCATAAGCCACAGCTGCTTCAAGAGTGTTGCGTTGTTTAGTGCGTGTCTTAGCCATGTCAAGAAGAATGGACGCTGCTTCTAGCAGTTCTCCATTTGTTCGGCGATCATCAACCTCAACTTTAGCTTTTTGCCTACGGCTTCGGTGATAATACTTTGCTTGATTGTTAGCACGATTAAACGCTTCAGTGTCGAGTTGTCGTTTTGTTTTCATTATCAACTCTCCTAATGTGCTTAGCCCGCAAGTCGGCGCAGTGTACTACGCAGTACCGGCGCTTCAGCCCACCATTTAATCCTGCGGTTAACCTCACGTGGGTCGAGGTAGTTAGACACAGCAGTAACCTTGGAGTTGTTCAAGCTGTTCTCAAGTGTAACGCCGCACCATCCCTCCGCTCCCCTAGACTTCTCGAAGCGTAAGATATGTGGCTGATGTTCTTCGTCGAAACCAAACAGGTAGCCGTCCTTGTCTTGGTCCTTAGGCGGAGGCCAGT
>ERZ869921.523-NODE-523-length-22945-cov-16.837090_pt1 | contig 22945 bp, 22 predicted proteins | sample MGYA00579310_ERZ869921 | MGnify/ENA primary metagenome ERZ869921 (study PRJEB32216, sample SAMN09231816) | wastewater metagenome | place: USA: Maryland | collected 2016-06-21 | study: EMG produced TPA metagenomics assembly of the PRJNA472060 data set (Reclaimed... | reverse complement strand
TACGCTCGCTCAGACAAGTAGCAGGTGGTCACAGGCGCCGCGCCCGCCGAAGTTGGCGCCCGAGTTCGACGGAGCGAGGCTCCAGCCCGCAGACCGCGAACCGGAGGTCGCGGCATCGGACCAGCCCCCGCCCAGGAGCACGGCGTTCTCCTGCTGGTACACCTGACCACGCCCGCCATTCGTGTTTGCCCACGACGCCGCAGCCGTGCCGCCGCCATGCTCCTGGCCCCAGACATTCATGACGCCGGTCGCTTGGATGACACCCCACTTCGAGGTGAACTTCTCATCCGTCTGGGATGTGCCCGCATTTGTCGTCCCCAGGCCCGTCGTCACCGGGTCGTTGCCGCGCGAGGCATTCTCCGTTACGCCGTAGAAAGCAGTCGCCGCCTCCGCCACCGTGGGCAGGCGCTTTCCGTAAGCCATCAGGCACTCAGCCGTGCTCCACCAGTCCTGCAAGGCGTAGCGGCTGGTGCCGTTACCACCGAACTTCGCCGGAATGAGGGCCGTTGTCGTGCCACCGGTCGCGCCGTCGGCAATGTCCACGCCATTCTTGGAGGTGCCATTCGTGTCAGGGGCACGATTGAGCAGGTAGATATCCATCCAGAAAGCATCGGCAACGAGAGTCATGCCGCGCGGGTCAAGAGACGTGGGCCGCCACTTGAGATCCCACAGTGAATACTCGTTGATGCCAGGGGTAGTCGTGCCGCCTGAGGTTCCGGTCGCGTTGCCGCCCGGTGCGTAGTGGAAGCCGCCGATCAATTGCGAGTTCGCGGGCGGTGAGGCTACCGGGGTCGGCCAGGCGCCCGTGGCTGCCACGGCCTGTGCGGTGCCGTTGGACAGGGCGTAGACGTAGTAGTCGGTGCCAGCGGTGAGCGACGGCATGGTGATTGACGTAGCCGTGGCGAAATCTACCAGCGTCGTGCCGACCAGGACCTTCGTCCCCGCCTTCACTTGCGCTGTTCCGGCGCCAGTCCTCGTCAGGCACACCGAGAAAGCGTCAGCCTTGGAGAGCAGGCTCGGGGCAGAGGACCCGCCGCCACCCGCAATCGTGGCCGTGCCATCGCTTGCCAGCGTGATCGCAGCCGTCGATGCCGACGGATGCTGGATGTTCGTAACTCTCAGGGTGCTCATTGCTCTCCTTAGACGATGGCCCAGACGGAGCCGCTAGGAACGGTCACCGTGACGCCGGTGCCGATAGTGATGGGACCGGCGCTCAGGCCGTTTCGGGAGGTGGTCATGGTGTAGTTCGCTGAGATGGTTTGCGCGTTTTCGTAAATCACGCCGCTGGCCCTGGCTCCCGAGGCGTTGCCGAGTTGGGTGGCGGGGACCTGTCCGGTGGCATCCAAGGAGGCCACTCCATTAGCGACGCCAACTAGGGCTTTTGTGACGTACTGAGGGTGAACGTCCGTGGACGTGTCATTCACGTGAGCGTTCGGCTCATCAAAATCCCTGGCCGACACCCCGTGATTCACGGGGGCACTGGCCGAGTGAGACACGGCACTCGTGCCGTCCACACCGCGAGTAACGGTCAGCGTAGTACCAGACGCAGCAGTGACCGTAACAATCTCCTCGGTCACAAGGTCTTGGTCAATGATCAGCGTGTACGGGAAACTAGCAGGAAACCCTGACGTAGAAGCCACAGTGATCGACGTGACACTAGAGTTGATGCCGCTAGAGAGAGTTGTCCTAGCAGCCGTACTTGAGTAATACCTTCTTGGCATCGTGCCTCTCAGCGGGTGTAGTGGCTACGGATCGGGTGAAGTTCCTGCAGGCGCTTCACTTCCTCCTGCAAACGCATCTGATACATCTGCAGCATGTAGCGACCCAGTTGGCTAGAGCCACCCACAGGCCGCATGTTGGAAGAGAAGTCAGCCTCAGCGGACATGCCCGACAAGTGCGGGGCATCGAAGAACGGCACCAGCCGGTATGCCGCCCCCAGGCGGATCACATCCTCCGAAGAGGCCGGAAGGCCAGTCACCGTCACATAGTCGTCAGAGTCGGCAGACATTGTGGTGGGCTGCTTGGAGTACACGACCCTGATGGGTCGGCCAGGCGTCACCATGTCATACACGCTCAGGCTCACACCGGACGAGAACACGGACGGGGCAGCCTGCCTATCGACACGCCAACGCCTGAGCGGAATCCACTCCTTCGTCGGGCCGATAGTGCGCCATGAGGCAGCCATCACCTGCTGCGCACCAGCAGGCAGTTCATACGACAGGATCGCAGGGGAGAACGTGATCTCGGTGGAGCCGACCCCGAACAGGTCCGGGTACACGGCCCTGATGGACTCGTTCAACACCTGCTTGATGAGGGTGCGGGGGAACAGTGGGGACGTGACCACGCGGGCACCAGCAGAATGTGCCGCTGCTGTGGTGCCACGGTAGCCGCGCCCATAAGGCGCGACAGTCACCAGATTGTTCTGCGTGTCCACCGAGTCCACCCACATGAGTTCGGACCCGATCTCAATGATGCCCCTGCTGATAGCGGACGCATCAGCAATAGCCAGCGTCGTACCGTTACTAGTAACGTTCGCCGTCAGGTGCGTGGACTGATCCTGCAGTGTCGTGAAACCAGACAGGTACAGGAGCGTCTGATCCACCATTTCAGTGAACGTGCTCACGAGTCACCTGCCTTCACAAACGCGGCTGCAGCCTTCGACGTAATCATGTGAGCAGGCGGGTCCTTCTCCGCGTTGTACGCCCGGCCAAGCCGCTCAGTGGCCTGACGGGCAGCCTGGATCTTGTCCATCGTCGTGCCCTCCGGCTGGATGCCATCCTTACGGAGAGCCTGATACGCGGACAGTTCCCGCTTCGTCTGCTCAAACATGCCCTGCTGTGGGCTGTTGATCACCGCAGTCACACTGATGTTCGACGCTTTAGCGCACTCAGCCCACGAGCGGTGATCCTGCGTGGGGCAGCCAGATCGGCAAGCCATATCTAGTCTTCCTCAATGTAGGAACCGAAACCTGCAGCAATCAGGGTTGCCCGCTGCGCCGGGGTGATCGGGTTGTTGCGGCCACCCAAGAAGTAGTAATCAGCCTCAGCCAGTTCCGTCTGCGACGGAACCTCCACCTGAGTGACCACGCCGTTCTTCACAATCAGGGACAAGCCCGCGTCAATCGGGTAACGCTTGAGCAGCCAGTCGTCCGTGATGGACCGCTTAGCCGAAGCCATGCGGAGCCGGAACACGGGCGAGGCTGTGGCCTGGAAGGCAGTGGCCTCAGCACTCATGCTGGCAATGCCGAACTTGCGAATGAACGCAGTGCCTTCCATGGTGGCCAGGTCGCCCTCTAGGGCTGCCTCACCGAACCGGATCTTCACTGGCTGGCCAGCCGTGAACGTGGCTGCTAGGTCGCCCGTGAGGGCGGCAGTAGCGAACGTGACACGCACGCCCGCTGACACTGATCCGGTGTCACTGGCCAGGGCAGCCTGCCCGAGCGCCTTACGCACGCCGGTAGCAGTGGCCGCACTGTCAGCCGTCATAGCAGCCGAGCCACCGAACAGCACTGCACCGTCCGCTGTGGCCACAGACTCAGCCACCAGGGCTGAGGCGGGGGAGCGGAACGTGGCATTAGCCGAACCGGCCAGCACCGCATCGAAATCAGCCGTGATCGACACGAACAGTGTCGCCCTAGCCGACGCCTGCAGGTCGGACTCAACAGTCAGTGCCGCTGCACCAAGAGCCTTCCGAGTGCCAGCCGAAGCAAGGGCAGTGTCCGAAGAGAGGCTTGCCTGCCCGTTGCTTGTGAGGCCGACACCCAGCAGGTCAACTACCCTGCTGGTGATGTCGAACATCAGGACAGAGACAGGGTGATCGACCCGATAGCGAACTCAAGAGTGTCGCCGGAAGTGAGCGCCTTGCTGGCAGTTAGCGAGCCGTAGGCGAGGCGGGCAGGGGAGCCAGCCGAATCCCACAGTTCAATACCCACCACAGTGCAGGTCGGCATGTTCGTGAACGAGATCACAGCATCGTTGTCGATGCTGCCAGATGAGGCAGCGTTGAACGTAATCGTCTGCCGTGCATACGAACCGCCCGACACCTCAGTGCCACCAGTGGCATCGTTGCCATTAGCAGTCACCAGGGCCAACTTGATCGGCGTATCAGCCGAGTAGGAGGCGGTGCCGACAAGAGCATCAAGCATCTTGTTCTCGGCAGTGTTAGTGAGATTGTCGGCCACGTGTTCTCCTATTTAGCCGGGGTGTGCAAAAGATTTGGTGATGCCAAAGGGCCGGGGTCTTGTGAACCCCGGCCCCTCAGCGGACGTGCTATGCGATTGAGGAAGAAGACTCAATGCGGTACAGAGCAGGCTCGCGGTAGCGTGCCCATCCCTGCAGCGAGTACCACCCGATTGGGCGGAAACGCATCAGACGATCGACCACGGGACCAATGACCACGCCGGGCTCAACAGCGGTCGCCTCAGCGAGCGCCTGCTGGCCAGCAACAATCGTGCGGTACACCTTGATGCTAGAAGCACCATCGTTCGCCGTGAACGCACGCGGGGTTTCCACGAAGTATGCACCGTGCATGACACCGACGACACCACCAAGGATGTTTCCGACGTTGCCCTCGGTGTACTTGCGGATATCGTCAAACGATCCGCTCCCAGTCTCAGCCCGAAGGTCGTGAGTGACTTCCGGATGTGCGTAGGCCGCGTACAGGTTGCCCTCACGAGGAACAGCCTTGTTTGCACGCAACTTCGCAACAACCTTGCGAATGTCAGCAGCAGTGATGACATCCTCAGCCGCAACAGTCGCGGTGGAAGTCGGCGTCGAAGCGCCACCCGTCGCGTACTCAATGTTGGTGCCGCCGACGAGAACCGTGTTGACCACGGCATCCAGCGAGTCAGCCATATTGAACGCAACGATGTTCGCAACTGCGGGATCAACGTCGCTGAAAGCGAACTCACCCAACTTGCGAGTCTGCAGCACGGTGTTGCCGTACTCGTTGAGAGTCACCGACACCGTGCTGATGTCGGAAAGCGCAACGGCATCCGGATCAGTAGTCTCAGTGAGCGTGGACGTGGCCGTGGCCAGGTCGTTGTAGATGGAGAACACGACCGACGAGCCAGGCATAGCCTGCTGGACAGGGCGCTTATCAGCGAGTGAACGCATGAGCGGCTGCGAACGCAGGGAAAACTCCACATAGCGGTCATAAGCAGCCTTCACCAAACCAGCAACAGCAGAAGTGCTTGTGTAAGCCACAGTTCTTCACCTCCTAACAGTGAAGTAGTAGTCAGATAATGTGTCTTGCTAAAAGGCGTCAGGACCCTGAGTGGTTCCGAAGATCACCTTGTTCAACTCCTCCGGAGTGCGGGCACTACGGATGAGTGCAGCCATCTGATCGGCGTCGCCATCAAACGGCTGCCCCGTGGACTGCATCTGGCTGATCTGCGTCAGCCCCGAAAGATCAGGGCCACCCGCCTCACCATCAGTTTCCACAGGCGCAGGAGCGCCGCCGAAGATTTCGGCGTTCTCCTCAACCCAAGCCGACACATCCTCCTCAGAGGTCATGTCCTCGGGAATGAACTTTGCGATCTTCGGGCTCAAGCCCTTAGCCGCGAGAACATCCTTGACGCTACGTTCACGAGCCTGCTGAGCCAGCCCAGAAAGCCGCTCAGTCAACTCCTTGATCTGCTTCTCCTTCGCACGGTTCTGCTTACGCAGTTCCCGAAGGACGTTGTTATCGGAGCCGCGAGCGTCCCCGCCGAACTCGTCGTCGTAATCGTCGTAGTCGTCCTCAATGCCTGACATGGCACTCCCTAACTGTTATGAGATGAACGCAGACCACAGCACCACTGGGGGGTGGGACTGGCTTCTGCTACCGGGCTCAATACGCGCACAAGGGCCGGTCGGTCTTGTTGCGGAGTGGAGGTGTCCGGAATCGAACCGGAGTTATGGTTCGCCGCCGTCAGCGGGCTAAGCGATCCAACTGGCCATTCACCCCCGGGGCGGCTACTTGCCGCCCGTGTGGACCCGATACCAGGCCCAATCGTCATGCGTCACTGCTGCTCCTAAATGCTGCCACCAGACAACGTGGACGATGTTGTTGCGGACTGGCCGGAGAAGCGTGCACGCTCACGCGACTGCATCTTCTTCACCCGCTGCCCAGCCTGCGAGTCGATACCGAACTCGCCCTTCACCACGTCACGGTCAGTAATCTCTTCTTGGTCGATGCGGGATAGGCGGCGCGTTGAACGCGCCAGGCCACCGATAGCGTCGAACTGCGACCGCAGTGTCCGCTCATCACCGAACGTCAGGTCACCGATCTGCTCAGCCAGGCTCGTGTCATCCATAGAGCCAAGGTCAATGCCCTGCCCGCGAGCCACACCAGTGGCGAAGCCTGCGTTCACGCGGCGCTGAACCACCTCAAGGGCAGTCTCAGGGGCCAGCACATAGCCGAGCATGTCCGACATGCCCACCCCATACAGGCCCACCAGGCTGTTCTTGATGTTCGGGTCAGCATTGTCAATGACCTTCTTAGCCTGCCCGATACGCCCATCCACCTCGGTAGCGGACACATCCCCACCGATCAGGTTCGCCAGTTTGTCCCGGCTGTAATAGTCCGTAGTCAAACCGTACTTACGCATCGTGGACTTGATCGCATCCTCAGACGACAGATACTCGCTCTCACTCAGTGCGCTGTACCCATTCTTGATGCGCTGCTCGTTACCTTTGAAGCGAGTCTTGTAGGCGTCCGTCTGGCGCAGGCGGGACACGATGATGTTCGTGTTCGTGCCCCACTCTTTGATGAGGCCAGACACGGTGCCAATAAGATCCTCAAGGCCATACTGCGTCAGCAGGTCTGTCAGGTAGGACTCGGCAGTCTGCCGCTCCCGCTGCTCCTTTGCCTCACGCTCACGCTTGTCCGACTCGGACTCGTAACCCTCAACGTCCACCAGTTGACACGTGTTAGACACGCTGCCATCGGGATTGACAATGTAGGCACCGACCCACCGTTTGCCAGGCGGAGCAGCACCGTTCATCTGCTCACAAGGAAGAACCTGGGCCTGGCCAGAGCCGCCTGTTTGGTCACCACCGCCGTCGCCGTTATCGCCGTCGCCGGAACCGCCATCACCTGAGCCAAACTGCCTGGCTTCTTGTATGTAGTCACGAGTCAACTCGGTGAGCCGACTGCCGGTTACTCCGCTCTGCTGAGCAACATATGCGCGCCAGTCTGCATAGGGAGCATCCGGAGCAGGCTCGGGAAGATTCGCAGTGCCACTGGCGGCACCTGCGCCGCCGCTTGAAGGAACTGCCATGTCTAACCCCTAAACCCGAACGACTTTAGGATGCCCTCACCAATATCCGTGTACATGGACATGGCGTTATCGGTCTTCTGCCAATCCTCAGTGCCACGAACCTCCTGCTCAAACTCATAACGAGTCATCGGCACCGGCTTACCGTCATCACCACGACGCTGCATAGCCCGCTGCACCAGCGGATCATTGAAGTCAATGTCCTCAATGTTCATCTCAAGCAAGCCAGCCATAATGTCCCGATAGTTCAGCGCAATGTCCGAAACGTCACGGCCACGAGCGAACTCGTCCGCGAAGCCGGCATAGTCCAGCGAGAACTTGTTATCCCGATACCACTGCTTCACCTGATCCACAGACATGGAGCCATCCAGAATCTGATCAAGCCACTTGTCCACGTCATTCTGCGACACCACGAGGCCGTTAGCACCAAACCACTGCATGAGCATCGTGTTGTAACGGCCACGCTCACCACCGATAACCGGGTCAGCAGTGGCCGTGCCGTCATCCACGCCAGTATCCGGCGCGGTCTCGTCATCCTGCACACGCCAGTTCTTGAACCAGTCACGAGAACGGCGAGCCAGAGCGTCCATGTCGGCCTCTTCGCCCGCATAGATCATCTCAATGGCCATCGCCTGAGCGTCAGCATCCGAGAAGGCATTAGCCACATCGGTGCCCAACTCAGCCCGAATGAAGTCCGTGATGCGCGTCACCAGTTTGCTGACACGCTGCTCCCAGTTCGCCTTACCGCCACGCTTATACCGGTCAAGGTCAGCCGTGATCTCAGTGTTCGTGCGCTTACCGAAATCAGTGTCTTCCAGCAGTTCCTTGAACTTGTCGAACAGTGTTTCCTCAGTGATCTTGCCACGGGCCAGCATGTCCGAAAGCCTGCGGAAGACATCACGCAACTCCGGATACGCCTGGATGAGCGCCATGCTGAAACCAGAATCAGCGACGATCTCCTTGACCGTGGCCTCATCAGCCACGTACACCTCGTCGTAAGCCTTCTTGGCTTCCTTGCGGCTGTACTCCTTGCGCACCGCCTCATAGAACAGTTTACGCTTAGCCGCAGTCTTGAGATCACCCTCGCTGTATCCGTACTTGCTCAGCAGACGCTTACGCTCAGCCTCATCATTCAGTACGTCAGGAACACCGTCACCGTCACGATCCCACTTGGGGCCCTCGTTAGCGGTGCCACTCGCGGCACCACGGCTCGCGCCGGAAGGGGGGCTAGCCACGGAACACACCCCTCTCCTGCAGGTAGCGACTCATCAAGTCCACAGCCTGCGAACCGATCGTCTGCTCGTTGAAGTCCTTAGACGTGCGCAACTGTTCCTGCAGCAGCGCCGTGCGGCCCTCAGCCCCAAGGCCACCCTCCACCACCTGCACCGGGTTGCCCTTGTCATCCACGTCCATGCGCACCGTCTGCGGGCTGGACATCTCCAACTCAGTCAGCGCCTTGTAGTACCGCTTGAACTCCCTGTCCGACACGGTGCGGCCCAGCATCTGCACAGCCAACTGGTTGATCACGGCACGGGCATCGTCAGGGTTCGTCAGGTTCACTGAACCGACAGACCCACCGCCACCGCCGTAGCCGCCACCACCACCGTAGGAGTAGCCACCTCCACCACCGGACTGATCTTCACCAAGGGCGACCCTGCCATCGGCAAGATCAGCCAGCAGCAGATCAGTAGGGGAGAGGTTCCTGCCAAAGCCAGTCTCATAAGACGACCGTGCCGCGTACTCATCGAAGACAGAGTTCACGTTAGACAGGCCACCACGGGACTGCGCTACCGCATTGAACAGGTCCCACTGCCAGCGTGGCAGAGTGTTGACAAGGTTGCCGCCCGTGGCCGTAGTAACCGGCACATAGTGGTAATACTGGCTGTAGTACGTGTACATGCCAGGCTTGGCTGCACCCTTCGGCCATGACTGCAGGTTCTCCACAATCGGAGTACCCATAGCCACCTGGCCACGGTTGCTTGCTGCACTGGCCGTAGAACTTCCGTAGTATCCGCCGCCCATTGGGGGGCCATACTCGGAAGCCGTAGCACGGTTTTGTGCGGCTTCCTTGCGCTTCTGATACTCCGACCTGTCAGCCGAAGTAGGAATATCGCCGTTAGCCACCGAAGCCCTCCACTTCCCAGTTCTTCGACAGCGCCCTCGTCAACGTGTACACGATGGTCCGAGCGGAGTCCTCATCCACGCTCTGAATCCCAGACAGCCAAGAAGACACGGCACCTTCCCACGCATCCTTGATCAGCGGCGACTCCTCAGTGAAGTCAGCGCCGTACTCAGTGCGGGCACGGTTCATGTCATTCATCGCGTCTAGGTAAGACTCAATGAGGCTCATCGTTTCAATGGCCTTAGCGTTCCCACGCTTAGACAATTCCCGGCCAGCAGTGACGATTTGCTCAGCCTCGTCAATCCAGTCGTCGCGGTCCTTCTCCTCGCGCAGATTCAAGCGCGTTTCAAGGCCCCGGAACTCAGTCACAAGAGCACGCTTAGTGTCCTGCCACGCACTCTCGGACAGCGCGTACTGCTCGTTGATTGAGCCGTCTGGATTGTACTTGGCAACACCGGCAGTATCAGCCTCAAAGTCAGCCTTGTTCAGAAGGTACTGCTGGTAGGCGTACTGCGTAACCAACTCAGTACCGTACTGGTACATGTCCTTGAACTCTGAGGCGTTGAACATCTGCATCGCCTTGTAGGACTTGTACGACTCTGCGCCCGTATTCGGGGCGAACACCGTCATGCCCGTGGGAGCGGCCTCCCACAGATCCTTGTTCTGTCGGATGTAGTCCACATTCCCCGACAGGGGCTCCACGTAGCCGTACTCTGAGCCCTTGCGGCGAGTCACCACAAACGCACCAGAGTTCGGGTTAGACGCCACCCAGGAGGTGTAGCCCTCTTCCCATGTCCTGCCGTTGTCCGTGGACGCCTTGATGGCGTCCCGCAGGGCGGGCACCAGGGACTCCCAGCCAGCCTCACGAGCAGCCAGAGTGGCGTTGTCTTCCATGTACTGCGGCGAAGCAGGAGCCATAAGCCCAAACAGGAGCGACAGCGCAGCCACATTGACCGCATGACGGTCAAGGTCTGCGATGAACTCCGATGCGGTATCGCCCGTCACCCACTCCTCGGCAGTGGGGGCAAGCCCAGCAGCAGCCATGATCATAAACGTCTTCATGGCAACCTTGTTGCCGAACGTACCAGGCGGCTGACCGCCGTACACGGCACCACCAATAGCGATCAACTTCTTGAAGTTGGCTGGTAGCACCGCGTACAGGCTGGAAGCGAACTCGCCACCGATGCCCTCGTAGGCGGATTGCACCCGCGTGTCGGCGGAAATGTCACCAAATAGATTGGACTCTATTTCCTTAGCCGTGTCCTCGGACACCTGCAGAAACTCCGGCAGGTTCAAGAACTCGGTGAACACCGGAAGGGAACGGATCAGCGGTTGCAGCGACACTGCAGCCCATGGGCTAGACAGTGTGGGAATCCACTGATTCGGGTCAGCCGAAGGGCTGATCCACTGCACGTTGCCACCGAAAGCCACCGGGGCCTGAGCGAACTTCGCATCCACACCAATAGCAGCCAGGTGCGTCAATGCCGCACGAGTGAACGGGTACATGAAGTACGAGTTCCCGTACTGGTCATTGTGAATGAACCCGAAGTCCTGGCTGGCCTGCCAAGCAAGGGCAGCCTTCCAGTACGCAATCGGGTCATTCTTGCCGACACGAATCAGACGCCTACCGAAGTCCTCCACGGCCCGGTAGTAACGGGCGATGTTACGTACATTCCACGCCAGTTGCGTCCGAATAGCCGGATTGTCCACATACGACATGGTGAGGTTGTAGGCACGCTCAGCAGCCAGGTCCGTAATCATCCGGTCAGCCTGAGCCTCACCGAAAATCTTTGCGTACCGCAAGCGCAGCGGCTCCAACTGGTAGGCGGCATCAAGGTAGTTGCCGTACCACAGGGGCTCACGAGTCATACGGGCCAGTGAGCGGCCCATCGTTTCCCACGCCCAGTTAGTGAACTGCTGGTAGCCCTTCTGCGTTGCAGGCAGCAGGGCAGGCTCACCCCGGTACACAAGGATCGACTCGGGTGCTTCGAACGTGCCGTCCATGAAGTCCATGTCGTGCACGACAGACTTCTGCTCAGCGTCATCCCAAATGCGGAAGTACGCCCCGCCCTTCTCGTCCTCGGTGCGCAGTGACTTCCACAGTGACTCATTCCACCTACCCCTTCGGGTAGTGAACGTGGCAGCCATATCCGTGAGCAGGTCTTCCACGAACTTGAGTTCACCGTCCGTGGCGATCTTGCGGAACCGCGATGCGAACATCGGCCAGTCCTTGCCACGGCGAGCCTCAGCCAGCACCTCTTCCACAACCTCACGCATGGCAAGACCGTTGGAAGCACCGGGAGCGTTGTACGCCTCCCAAAAGCGGGGCAGCCGCTCAAGAGCGGCCTGCCCGAGCCGACCGTTGCCGACGATGAACTGCAAATGCTGCATCATCGCTCGGGCCTGGTTCTCGTTCAGACGCCCGCCGACACGCTCAGTGGTGTAGCCGCCGTCGAAGAAAATCCGCTGGAAGACCTCGCCGTCGATGATGGTGTAGTCGCCCATGTCGTCCACGGCAGGGAACGTGCCATCCGACAAATGCCGGGAAGTCTCCGCCGCGTTATCGCGGTAGATCGTTCCGTACTCAGACTTGAGTAGACGTTCCGTAGCAGAGAGGGCCTGCTGCTGCCTAGGTGACAGTTCCGCCACCTCAACACCACGGCGCAGGCGGATCGGGATGCCACGCAGTTCCGGGTCACGGACAAGCATCAACTTGTTCCGCAGGATCGCCTTCACCTGCAGGTCAGCGGCGGCCTCTCGGCCACCCTCAGCGGCCAGCAGGCGCTCCTGCTTAGACGTGGTGGGCACGAGCCACTGCGAGAAGCGGGCAACCATGTTGTCGTTCACGCGCCCAGTCACAGCGTCACGTGACACACGATCAGACAGGCGAATGAAACTGGTGCGAATGAAACCGAGTTTCTGGTTCGCTCCAACCTTGTTGCTCTTCTCAAGGTGGTTCAGCACATTTGCGGCACGCTTGAGTTTGTCTTCGGCAACACGCAGGTCACGCTTGTCGATCTCGCCACGATCAAACTTCATGCGGGCGACATCAAGTTCCTCAGCGGCCTTCTTGCGATCCAGTGTCGCTGCCCGAAGGCGGGCATCGTCACGAGCCGAAGCCTCACGAACCGTCTGGCTCAGTTTGCGGCCACGAGCAAAATTGCCGACACTGCCACCCGTAAGGGCGTACAGTCCCACGTCCTCCACGCCGTTACGCAACTGGAAGCGGGGGCCACCCAGGGTGCCAAGCACCCAGGCATCCACGATCAGTGACGACACGTTGTTGTTGAACAGCAGCGCGTTGAGCATCGACTTGCGGGCCGAGTAGCGGTCCAGTGCCGCAAAGTTCGGCATCCAGGCAACCGGACTCGTCTGGCCGATGTACTGAGCCGACGACAGTTCCCCACCAGCGTGCATGCTGGGGGACACGAACGTGCGCAGCGGTCCACCGGGCTGGCGGGCTTCCTTCTCAAGCCTGCGAGCAATAGTCGAAACCGACTCAACGGGTGGGACTTCCTGCCCGGCAGCCTTAGCCGCCTGAGCGGCTGCCTGCTGCTGAGCGTGAATGTCGTTCGCGGCCTTGTCAATGTCGCGCATGACACCGCCATGCCGGGCCACACTGAAAGGTGCATGCAACTCACGGGACGCAATACCCGTGACACGCTCAAGAACCTCAGCCTCCACCTCGGGAGCCACAAGGTGCATGCCATTAGCACGCAGGGCACTGCGAACAATGCCCGTGTACGCCACCATGCGAGCGTTCTCGCTGGCACCAATCCAGAAATCCTTGAAGAGTGTCGCTGCAGCATGGTCGATACCGGCCCAACGCATGATCTGGTACACCTTGTCGGCGTCGGTGGCGTCAGCCGTCACGATGCCGAAGCGAGAGTCAGGAAGGGTCGCCCCAAGGCGACGCCAGCGGTCCACCTTCGCAACGACAGCCTCACTGAACGTGAGGTCGCCCCTGCCGAAGTACCAGCCCCGGCGACGGTAGCCCTTGCGGTTCGTGCCCAGGGCTGATGTCAGACCTTCACGGGAGCCGTAGCCCGTGATGAAACGGTCAAGGAAGCGAGCCACTGCGGTGCGCTGACCACCGGCATCCATGGCCACAAAGTCACTCAGCCGGGCACCGATCATGTTTGAGATGTCTTCACTGCCCATGGACGTGAACAGTTTGTCAACCCACTGCTGCTGAGGCATGCTCCGCCACTCGGGCACCACGTCATCCAGCAGGCGCTCCAAGCGAGCAACACCAGGGCCGCTGCGACTTGGCAGGATCGTGCTGGCGAGCGAACTGAACGCCTCCGATGCCCGCGACATGTGCGGCATCATCATGGTGCGCTTCGCGCCCTGTGACTCAATCTGGATGCCGTAAGACACTGCCGCGTCATACACGCGGCGAGGATCAGGCACACCAGCAGCAGCAGCCCGAGCCGCCTCACGGCGAGCCTCCGGCCCGAACTGGGCCAGGTACTCCATGCCACGCTTGGCCGGGTCAATAAACGGCAACGCCACCGGCTTGCCAGAGGCAAGGTTCTCGGCAATCGTCAGGTCGTCGTAGAAGCGAGCCCAGTCGTCTGCCGTGTACAACTTCCAACGTCTACCGATACCGGCCAGTCCGGCATCGGCATACGGCGATTCACGCTTCGTAAACTTGTTGAGCCTGCGCTGAGCGGCCTTCAATGCGCCAAGGTCGTTAGCCTTATTGGCATCGTCCACAGCCTTGAGAGCCGCGCCAAAGTTGTCGTAGTAGCGGCGCACAGACTTAGACCCACGAATGGCACCACCCACGGTGCCACCGAAGCGGCCCGCGTTGATGCCCCAACGGGCAGCCTGCATCACCTTCGTGATCTTGCCCGCGTACAGCAGCGGATCAAACATGAACCACGAGGACACGTTCGCCCCGTCACGCACCGTGGAGAACACAAGATTCTGCAGGTCGTTATCAGGGGAAGGCTCAAGGCCGAACGTCTGAGCGAAAAGGTTGCCCCAGTTGCCCTGATCTGTTGCGGCCACCTGCACGAACAGAGAAGCGGCAGTCTGGTCGCCGCCTGTGTCCGTGCCGTTGATCATCTGGTTGATGAAAGCCTGAGCGTTAGGGTCCGACTCGTGGCGGCGCAGAAAGTTCTGCATCGCGTTCGGGTCATCTGACTGCGTAGCCAGATAGAAGTCAACAGCGAGATCCGTAGCGAAGTCGCCATTCTGCTCACGAAGTTCCGCAATCTTCACCGGGTTCAACGTGCCAGGAGCAGTAGAAGTCCACAGTGCACCCAGGAACTCAGGCAGGCCACCAATGCCCTGCTCCCGCATGATCTGCTCATACGAAGTCCCCGCAGGGGACGTGAGCGTCGGGTCGAAGGCGGAGCGGTAGCCCAGGTTCACTGTGCGGGCGACCTGCGTGACCTTCTCAAGCGGAGCCAGCAGAAGTTCCATCGCCGTGTTGAAACCAGTAAGCAGGAAGTTCTCCTCCTCACCCTCAACAGGGGAGGCCGGAGTGACCATCGCACCAGCGTTCTCGCCACGCACTGCATCGGGGGTGCCGCCACGATCACCAGCAGCACCGCGAGCGTCAGCGGCCTGCTTCGCTGCAGCAGCGTGCTGCTTGCGCTCCTCGTCAAGAAGAGCGGCCACGAGCACACGCTGACGGGACGGTAGAACAGACACGATCTGCAGAGCCTTGTACTGCAGGCCCATCGTGAGAAGTTCCGCAACCGTCTGCGAGGTGCGCTTCGCGTAAAAGATTTCGGTGGCGTTAGCCACATCGCCCGGCCTCAAACCCTCTTCGGCTAGAGCCGCGAGAGCACCAGGGGCGTTATTGGTCAGCCACGCAACCTGCTCCCAGTACCCCTTCGGGGCGGCAAGGCCACCCCAGTTCGGGTAACGCCCAGGCGTGGGGGAGTCATAGTCAGCCCACTCCGACTCCGCATCAGTGCGAGTCTCACCGGAGTAGTAGGCACGCTCCGTAGCAGACAACTGATCCGGAACATACCCACCGTTCTCGGTGCGCGTACCGTTCAGAAGACCCTGCAGGAACTCGGCCTGACGCTCAGCCTGATCAGCCAGCGACAAGCCCCGGTCACCGAACGGGCGAAGCATGTTCGCTGCCCGGCGAGCCTCAATCATGCGCTGCTCAATGCGGTCAGCAGTAGCGGCATGCACAGTGCCCGGTGCGTACAGCATCGGGTTCTGTGTCACGGGACGCCACCGCTGCGGGCCCATAGGGAACGCAGAAGTCTGCATGAACACGGGGTCGATAGACGCCGTGGGGAACTCAGGAGTGGACGCAGCCTGGATACGTCCGACTACGCCAAGGTTCGACGCACCAGTCACGTATGCAGGAGCGTTCTTGTTCTCCTGATTGTCCCGCTCTTTGCGGGTGTATTCAGCCACTATAGACCCCGCTGCTGCAGGATCAGCGCCAGAGTTTCAAACTCGCCCGTAGTGTCTCGCGCGGCCATGCGCATAAGGACATTACTCGGGCGCTCACCGCCCTGATCAAGTGCAGGGCCAGCACCCGGCCCAAGTACCGCCCCTGATGTGACGGGCTCTTCGGGGCGCTGCGTGGGGGAGTAGAGCGGCGTGACCGGCTCCTCCACCATGCGAGGCTGTGATTGACGTGCACGTCGTACACCCGCTGCAGCGTTGTCTGTCTCCGCCATAGGCGCTGAGGTTTGCACGTCATAGAAATCCTGCCCGTCCCCATACGGCATGCCCGAGGCGTACCGTGCAGGCTGCCCATCAGTGCGGCGCGACAAAGCACCCGGCCCACTCACAGGTGCCGGGTTACTGGGGGTGCGCATCCCACCATGACCATTAGCCATGCGTTCGGCTCCCCTCAATCAGATGTTTCTTCAACCTCTTCGGACTCCGACTCAATCTCCTCATCGTCCTCATCAGTTGTGAGGACGTAATCGGAAATGTCGGAGAGTGCCTGCCTAAACATGGCACCGGCTTGCTTACCCATGTCGTTCAGCACATCCGGGTAGTAGGCCACGTTCTCCACATGTAGAGAAACGCTGGTTTCAGCCCACCGGATCTGCAACGCAATATCTCCACGCTGACTCACCGTGGCCTCCTACCACTAGATGTAACTGATGTCAGTGCGTTCCCTTACCGGAACCCTTAGTGCCACCAGGCTGATGACCGAGGCGCAGATCACCATGCTTCGGCGCAGGTGCCTTCTTATCCATCAGAGGCTCCTGCGTATGCGGCTTGCCGTGCGTTCCCTTATTGGGCTGAGGCATTGTGTCTCCCTACCATTTCACTTTGTCAGCCCAATAGGCTGCGCTCATCTTGCCTTTAGCAATATTGCTTGCATGCCGAGCCTTGAACGACGCTTGACGCTTCGTAGGCCGCTTGTCACCAGTAACGCCCTGCTGGCCGAACCGGATCGTCTTCACCTTGTCGCCCTCTTTCGCAACGACAACGTGGCTCTTGGTGGGGTGCTTCGGTGTGCGCTTCGGCTTGTTGTAGCCGTCTACACCGGCCCGCTCAAGGCGGGGGTCCTTGCTACTTGCCACGCTTGGCTGGCCTGGTGGTCGGCTTGAAGGGCGGATTCACCGGCTTCTTGCCCTTAGCCTTCGCTGTCTCGCCACCCTTGGCTGGCTTACCCTTGAGCGGCACGTACTTGCTTGCGACAGACTCGCCCGCCTTCTTAGCCGCCGCCTTCTTGGCTGCAGCCTTACCGGCTGCCGTGTACGGGAACTTCTTGCCATCAACGTTAGGCACGTGCTCTCCTATGCGGGGATGCGCCGGGAAACACCGGCAGTCAAATTGGGCTCACCACGACCAGTGAGCGAAGCCATAAGCATCTGCAAATCAGGGCGACCACCAGGGGACATGCCCGCCTGCCCCGGGGCCACACCCCGGATCAGACCCGTCGCCTCGTTGATTCCCTCAAGACCACCGCCCGCCCCAGGCTGTACCTCACCGGGCGCGCCCATCATGTTTTCGGCTGCACCACCGGGAGCCTCACCTGGGGCAAGCGGCTGCTCCTCGGGAGCGAACGCCTCCGCAACCACCTCTTCGATGGAGCGTCCACGTTGTCTTCCGAGGATGATTTCCGACAAGCGCGCCAGGATCTCCCCTGGGTCTTGTCCGTTCTGTGCGAGGACCGGGATCGCCTGCGCATAACCGGCAACAGCCTGCTTGAGCGCGTCCCGCATCTCCTCAATATCCACCTTCGACTCTTCCTCGCTCGCATCCAAAGCGAACGGCATCTGGCGTCGAAGAAAGTCTCTGCTAATCAGTTTGTCGCCACGGGCCTGCAAACCGAACACGAGTGCACGGTTCGGGTCCAGCCCAGCCATCAAGCCGTACTGCACATCCACCGTGTAGTCGCCCTTGATGTCCCGGTCAGGGCGGTACTTGATCTCGTACGGGGTGCCGTCCGCGTTGCCGCGCACTGACTTCTCCACCGGCCCGTAAATCTTCTCGTCCACGAACAGGGCCTTGCGGACAAGGTTCGTGAACCCGACCGCGAACATGGCCTGCGCCGTGCGGATCTGCGAATCAAACCCCGACATGAGGGCCTGCACGCCGCGACCCGTCACGATCGACGCATCGACGTTGCCGCCACGAGCCTCCGGATAGCGGGAGCCTTGACGCAACTCCATGTCCAGCACGGACTGCTGAGCAAACGCTGACTGCGGAACCTCAATCGGAACACGGCGCACCTGCTGGCCGTTAGCGGTACGGATCACGCTATCGGGGCCAAGCGGAAGTTCCTGCGCGTCAGGCGGCATCACGATAGGTGCCTGCACCGACTTCTGTGCCGCCTCAAGGCTCAACAGGGCGAAGCGTGCCTTAGCCACCTGCACAGCGAGCACATCATCGAACTGCCCATGCGGTTCATCGTCTAGTCCGGGGCGCTGAATCCACTCACACAGCACCTCACCCACCGGGTTCGGCACCTTCGCCAGCACCAGGCCCTCGTTGGAAGGCATGAACAGCATGTCCTGATAGCGGTCGTGGTAACGCACAACCTCCACAAGATCACTGCCGGAGCCACGGGAAGCACCCATAATGGCGGATTCAAGTTCGGGGTAGGCGTACACGAGTTCATCACGGGACTTGTAGAACGAGAAGAACGCTGCAGCCAGGCGACCCCACCTGTCAAACATGGGGTACGCGCCAATAGAGTCAAGGAACCGGATGCGCGGCATCTTCTCGTCCGCATCCACCTCCACCATCGCAGGCACGAAACCGTAAGTCACGTACCTGTCGGCAGCCGTGTACATTTGCCGCTGCACATCCGAATACGCGATGTAGCCGTTGACGATCTTGCCGCGCTTCTCCGCGAACTCCCGAGCCCGATCACTCACCGACTTCGACGATGCACAGTTGAACGACGGTAGAGGGGCCATCACCTCAGCCAGATCACGCGCCGCCACATCCACCATGTTCGCCACGATGCCCCTGTCAAACGGGCCCTCGGGGAACAAGTCCGGGTACACGTCACGCATGCGACCCTGCCGCACCGCGAGCACGTTCTGCATGCGACGGTCACGGTCAGCGAACCGCGTCTTGGACCGCCCGTACAGGGCGCGCACCTCGCGTAGACCTTGCTGCCTCGGCTCGTCATACATATCCGAAGCGGAGTGGATGTCAGGATTCCACAGATCCATGTATAGCCTCCGCTATCTGTATGTGGGCTGCCAAGAGCCCTGAGCCTCCATGTCCAGCAAGTTGATGACTTGCTGCTGGGAGCGGTCCCACGGGGTGTGGAACATGCTCATCGCGTGATGCCGGGTGAAGTTCTGCATCCCAGTCACACGGTCACGGCACGCCAGTTCAAAGAACCACAGCGCCATCACAAGGTCCGTCTTCGCCTTCTTACCCAAGTCCGGCGACCACGTAACCAACTGCTCCACCAGGGCCTTGCTCGCTTCGGAGAACGCCGTGGACGGCAGTTCGATCAGTTGGCGTTTCTCCTGCCAGTTCTGAAACAGCACCGTCATCGACGCCACACCGAAATCCGCGTCGTGCTTGTTGTTGCCGGTGAAGTGGGGGCGGATCACCGTGCCCCGTGCCGCGCAGTAGTCGTTCACTTCACGGTCATGCACCAGAAAGCCTTGAAAGCCGTTCTTCTCAATGCGCCACTCAGCGACCCGGTACTTATCGGACCACGACATGATCAGTTCACGGATCTCATCGGGCTTCACACCCGGCTTGTTGAACACGTCGAACACGTACCGCTTCTGCGTCTGCGGGTCCAACCCGCCCACAATCGCTGCCGTGTGCCCGGTCGTGGCCGGGTCAAGGCCCGCCACCACAATCAAGCCCTCGTCACCGTTCGGCCTGCAGTTCTGCATGCCCTTCGGCATCAGCCCGGTCATGCGGTTACCGTTCACCGCTGCCGCCACCGACTGCGGATCGAACACGGCATCGTCAGCGACCTGCGCCTGCATGTACACCATCGACCATGTGCGGGGGGTCATGCGGGCCCGCTTCTTGAACAGGCGCTCCCCATTCCACTTCGGGAACAGGCCCTCCTCGTCGGGCTCCATATCTTCGCCCCTGGCCCCAATCTCGGGCAGGTTCGACTTAGGCCACAGTGTCTCCCACGCCTCAGCCTTATCCGCGAACGTGAGCACCGCGGGCATGGCCAGGTAGGACCAGGGGGAGGTTTCCTCCGGGTAGCGGGTCGGGTTCCGCAACTCTAGATACAGGTCTTTGGATGCCAGGCGGGTGCCGACCACGAGCAGGGAGCCGCTAGGGGACAGGCGGGACACGACTTCGGATTGAATCCAGTCGATCTGCTTGTCGTACTCGTGGGCGTTCGTCCCATCCACCACGTCATCAAGAATTATGAGGTCGGCACGTGCCCCATATATGTGACCGCGCACACCCAGGGCTTGCACCGTGGGGTCCTTCTCACCGGAATCCCTACTGGCTCCGGACACGTAGATCATGTCCTGCGTCCACGACGCGCTATCAGAGTCATACCCGCCAGGCGGCCCGTACCGGGTTTGCAGCAGGGCGTACTTCGGATGCGTCAGGCGGGTCTTGATGCCGTACAAGAACTTGCGGGCCATTGCCATCGTCTTCGACACCACCATGACCCTGATGTTCGGGTCCATGGCGATCCGGTAGGTGACGTAGTTCATCGTCACCGTGGTGGACTTCGCATGCTCAGGGGGCATGTTCACGATGCACAGGTCCGGCTCGCCCGGCTCCCACGTCATGCCGGGGTGCAGCCAGGACGGCTCGCGGCCCTCAATCATGTCGATGACGTTCTGCGCGTGCGGGAACACGCGGGCATCCAGAAACTTCTCCGAGAAGTCCGCGAACGATATGTTGCGGCTGTCCTCGGCTTCAACCTTCATCGCCTCGGCCATGTCCAGCCGAAGCCGGTCCACATCCCGAGCAAAATCCTTATCCGAACGCCGCCACTGCTCATACGTCGGGCGCGAACGCCCAATCACCTGCAACGCCCGAGCCACCGTCTGCCCCTGGGCCAACTGCTCAAGCAGCAGCCGCTTCGAATCCTCCACCTGCCTGCCCCTGGCCTTCACCTCACCTTTCGGCACGCCAGAACCTCCATACGCCGGGTCAACAATCAGCAGACGCCGAAGCCGACAGGCTGAGGCGGATAAAGGGGCAGCACACGCCGAAGAATTAGGGTGGCTTATACCAGGCGAGCCGTAGGCGAGCCTGGGCTTGCATGCATGCTCAGCATGCTTGCCTAGCCAGCATGCTCCGGCGACCCCTTCAAAGGGTCGCCTTAGCCAAGAACACACGCTTCGGCGGCTGAGGCGGCGGTAGCCGCCGAAGCAAAGACCCCTCACTTATATAACGCTGTTGAAAAATCCGATCTTTCAACCTCGTAGGGGAAATTCCAAGGAAAGTTGTCCTTATATGCACCACAATGCCCGATATTAGTCCCGCATAGCGGGACAAACAGCAAGCATCCCACAGCACATCCAGCAGGCCCGACAAGTGCACTTCTGCGGGTGGATATATATGTATATATACATGTATGTATAAACAATGTGGGGGTCATGTGTGTACGTTTCGCCCGCTTTCCGGCAGGCATGGGGGGCCCACATCGGGGCATTGGCCACCTAGTGCACCCCCCGGGGGGGAGGGGGGAGCCGAAGCCGGGCCGGGCGGGGCCCCTCCGGGGTATTGGTGCGGGGTGAGACTGTCACCCCATCCATGTAGTGCCATGCCTACTAGCCGCGTGCCATGCCTACTAGCCCGGGGCTATGCGGTGCTGGCCATGCCTTGCCTTGCCGTGCCAGTGCTGGCCATGCCATGCCGGGGCGTCTGCCTGCCAGTGCCTAGCCTGCCCGGGCTATGGGCCCGGGCTTGCCTTGCCTGCCTCGTGTGCCAAGCGTGGCCCGTGCCAGTGTGACGTAGGTCACATGGGATTAGTTGCGCGTGCCGCTTGACAGGATGTGGCACTGCTACTATCGTCCCTACTAGATCGACAACTGCACAGGGAACGGATACCGCGAAGCGGACCACTAGATCATCCCGGCCAGCGATGCCCGCGTGAGAGTGGAAAGCCAGTGCGAAGAATCCCGAAGCGTGAGCCCGGACGGGCAGGGCGTGATCGGCACAGTATCCGGGCAAGGCGACTGGGAAGCCTTGCCCGCATCCCCGGAAGGGGTGCGGTCCTACGTGAATAGCGAGCGACGCGAGGCATGCCGGGGCTATGGCCCTATGCGACGGCATGCCCCTCGCGGTGACACCCCGGGCATACGGTCCGGGGTGTGACTGTGGGGAGGTTGCATCATGGGGAACACGATGACAGGCACGGCGCAAGCCGAGACCCTAGACCGCACAGTGCGGGCACTGTGGGATGTCCTCGACGCTATGGCCAAGGACATAAGCCAAGCGTGGCGGGAGGAAATGCTATGGCAGATAGGGCGACTGGCCGGGGCTCTTACCGTGGTGGACGGTTCCCGGGCGCACGGCGTCGCGGGTATGCCGCTTGATGAGGGACTGGTAAGCGTGTGGGTCTTCGATGCGCGCACGTGCATGGACCGCGTGAAGCGTGACCCGCACGGCGTGCCGTGGCTTGATTAGTAGGATGCCACTGTGCCCGGCCCTATGGGGTCGGGCCGTGGTGCTGGTCACCCGGCATGGGGCCGGGTGCCTTGCATCATGGGAGGCATGATGGGCACGACGACTGAGCAACTAGAGGCGATGGTTTCGGATCTAATGATGGCGGCTATCGCGCTGAACGCTTCGGAGAATCACGACACGCTGAGCGAGTGGCTGAACGATGCCGCGCTAGACGTGCAGGTGTCGGCGCGCTGGTCCCTCATGGTGGATGAGCCGCGCGCCATGACTGACCGTGAGGTGCACGTCCTGATCACACTGGGCGGACCTAACGTGTGGGTTATCGCGGACGATAACGAGTGTGTCCGCGTCGAGGGCTATTGGGGTAGTGATCAGTGCGTGGAGCGGCGTGTGTTGCCGTGGCTGGCCAATAGCCTGCAGGAATACGCGGACGCTTTCATGGGCGAGTAAGTAGCATGCCACGCCGCTAGGTGTGGCAGCCCCTACTAGCAGGCATCCCCGTGCAAGCCGGGGGAGGGGCACTGACCCGGCAG
>ERZ869921.521-NODE-521-length-22971-cov-4.925031_pt1 | contig 22971 bp, 33 predicted proteins | sample MGYA00579310_ERZ869921 | MGnify/ENA primary metagenome ERZ869921 (study PRJEB32216, sample SAMN09231816) | wastewater metagenome | place: USA: Maryland | collected 2016-06-21 | study: EMG produced TPA metagenomics assembly of the PRJNA472060 data set (Reclaimed... | reverse complement strand
AGATGAGAAAAGATGCTGGTCTTTATGAAGATAGAATAGCAGGTTTTTATGTTAAAGGAGAAACTGAATTTATACCTCCTGATAATCAGATAGTTTACAAACTTAAGGTCATTCAAGCATTAGAGTCTGCTAATGTAAGAGAACCTAACTTAGACCCTCAGAAGTATCAAGGGTTTATTAATGACATTACCAAACAAGGTGTATCTGCAAGTCAACTTCTATTACTTAAAGAGTCAGTAGAAAGACTTAAGGAAAAAGGTAAGATAACTAAACAAGATATTATTACTGATCTGATAAGCAGTGTAAGTTATGTAGTAGAGGTTAATGTAAGTGAAGTTAATGCTGAAGCATATTCTATTGCGCGTAGAGAACAAGTAGATTATGAAGACGCTTTAGTATATGTAAAAAACAGTAAACGTGTACCCTCTTCACATTATTCAAACCTTACTGTACCAGGAGGTACTAATTACACAGAGAATGAAATCAAAACTCCTAATGTTACTCCAAGTATAACAGGTCATGCTCAATTTTCTACTCCTGAAGGAATAGGTTGGTTTCGTTCAGATGATAAAATTCAATTTGGGAATGATACTGGAAACAGTATTAGTTTTCCAAGTATTGATGGGCAAGAAACTATAACTGTTTCTGAGAAAAAATTTACAAACTCTAAAACTCGTAGGATATTAGAAGTCCAAAGTGATTTATTTCAAAAAGGTAGAGATAAAGATGATTTAGTAACAACAGACCATACCTTATTAGCAGATGAGGATTACATCAAGAGTTCTTATTATAAAGGCGAAGATGGTAAATACTACTTTTATGACGTACACGCTTTTGATATACATACTCCTTCTACTTATGAGATAACAAAAGAACAATATGATAATAGATTTTCAGCAATAGAAAAAAGAAAATCAGGATCAAAAAACAAATTCTTACAACTTCTTAACAAAGACAATCAGTGGGTTACATTCTTTATTAAATCTATTGTACAAGATTCAGCAAAGAAAAGATACGAGAAAGTATTGTTTCCTTCTGGAGATACAGCAAGTAAAATTGAAGGACATGAAACGTTAACTCAGTTTGTAGAAAATAAACAAAAGAGAATTGATGAACTTCAAAAGAGAAAGTTAAAATCTGTATCAGTTAATGATTTTTCTCAGGAAGAATTTAATAATAAGATTAATAAAGGTGAAATTGAAGATGTCACAGAAAATTTAGATAGAGAAATAAACCAACTTACACAAGAAATTGAATCTGCACAACAAGATTTTGGTAAACTCAAAGCCATTTGGAAATTCTACGAAAATACAGTAGGGAACATTCTCAAAAAAACCTACAAAAACATTTCTCGTATTAAAGATGAGTACGGTAATGAGTGGTATGAATTACCTGTAGACAAACAAAGAGATTTAAGTGATATATTTTTTCAGATCAGTCCCGTAACCAACAAGGAAGTAACTCCTGAACTTTATAAAACTCTTGTAGACTTTGTGAAGAAAGTAAGCCCTGACTTTAGAGTTGAGGTTTTAGATGATCTGTTAGCAAATAAAGGAGTAAATGGACTTGTGGACTTTAAGAACTTCTTGATTCAGTTACAGAACGGTAAACAATCTGCTCTTCCTGAAGAAGTAGCCCACGTATTTTTTGAGTTAATGGAAGACTCTAATCCTCTCAAACAGAGAATGTTAAATGAGATTACTAATACTCGAATCTACAAACAAGTTGTTAAAGAGTACAGAGAGGTCTATGGCAATGATACTCGTAAATTAAAGGGAGAGGCTACTGCAAAACTTATAAGTCTTTGGTTATCAGATAAAAGTTTGGCAAGGAAAATGTCTGGCTCTGATTCACTTTGGGAAAACATCCAAAGATGGATGGCTGACTTTATTAAATGGATTAAAGGCAGACCTAAAACATTCTCTTCTTTTATAGAATCTGCTGAAAGAATTGTAAACTTAGACACGTCAGGTTTGAATTTGGACAGGGCTTATCAATTAGAAGAAATGTATTCTTTAGGAGACTATGTAGAGAAAACTAAAATTCTAGAAAGTATACGAAACACCAACGTAAATAACACAGATCGAATTTACTTCAATCTTAACGATACTTTATTTGACTATAAAAACTATCCGGGTACAAGTGCTGAAAAAAGAGCATTCTTATTTGATGCTGCACAATCTCAAAAAAGGGACAATTATTACCAAACAGTTAAACTTACAAGTTTAGGCAGAGAACTTGCTGACAAGGCACGTTTTATAGGTTCTGATAAAATCACTATTTATACTCAGATGTTTGTAAGTCCTGCTCTTGAGACAAGAATAAGAAATGAATTTGGTCAGAATGTAAGAATTGAAAGAATTAATGTCACACAAACAATAGAAGACATTGACGGCAATATTATAGGTGAAAAAGAAACTAACTCCTTACAAGAGGTTCTGGACAGAGATAATGAAAAAAGACTTCTTATTGTAGACAATGGTAAGCCTTCTCTTACAAAGCCTTACAATATTGTCCAGTACAATAGTCGTAAAAGTGAATACGTTACTTTAGAAGATAGGCATAAAAGAGAAAAAGAAAAAGAATCTAAAAACATTGTAACAGAAAAGTTTTTGGATGAACTCGAAAGAGTTAATAAAACCAAAGAAGGAAGTGTCACAAGACTTGTGGGCGATACGTTTGAACTTATCAGAAGAGAACTCAATGACATAGAAAGAACAGAACGTATCTTATCTGATATGGGAGAAGAAGAAGTTTCTAAATTGTTCAGAGATCAATATGGAAATTTGGGTCTTCCTATTAAATCTGCGGATGCTGCTAAAAAACTCATTGAAGAAACTGATAAATACAGAGATGCTTTACTTCAGTTTTATTCTACTCTTGAAGGAACTATAGGTTTCTTTAAAGAAAGAAATGACAATGAGTATCAAGCAACTAAAGACCTTATAAATAAAGGAGACATAGATAGCATGGAAAAGGCTATTTATGAACTTTCTAAAATAACCAAGATAGGTACATCTTGGCAAGAATACATTAAAGAGTTTAGACAGTTAATTAAAGACATTCCTAATACTCAAACAGTAGATAGTTTACTTGGTGAGTTAGATACTCAAATTACTCGTACCAAGGATATAGCACATGATTTAAATGTTAAGGTCTTAAGTGAAAGACTTAGTAATGAATTTGCTGCCTATAACTGGACTAAAGAATCAAGGTTCAAAGAAGTCCAAGAAAAAATGGAAGCAAGCACAGACCCTTTAGAAAAGGCTAAGTATCAAAAAGAACTTGATACTCTCAAAACCAAAGGAGTAGAAGATGTGTCTCGTATTTTAATGGGTGAAACTCCTGATATAGATTCTTTGACAGTTTGGATTAAAACCCTTTATAATAGTAATGACCCTTTGATAGGTTCTATTAGTAAACTTTTACAAAAAGCATTTGCTCAAGTAGAGTCTAAAGAATTACAGAGAGGTCAGGAAATGGGCATTAAGATTAAAGAAATCAAAGACAAATACAACCTAAATGAAAAAGACTTGGAAGAACTTCTCGTAGTAGAAAAGACTCCTGTATTTAATCCTGCTAGTGGAGAGTATGAACTTAAAGATAGATGGGCATATTTAAATCCTTGGCAGAATAGGCACGAATATGATGAAATGAAAAAGCCTTTCTTGGAAAGTTACGATAAGTTTAAGGCTGCAAAACAAAACAAAGATGAAAACCTCGAACAAATAAGAAAAGAATACTTAGTAGAGAGAAAGAAATTTGAAGATTGGGAAACAGAAAACTGGCATAGGGTTTACACTGAAGAATATTATAAAAGGTATGACGAGTTAAGAAATGAAAATCCTGAACTCTTTGAACAACTCAAAGTAGAATCTGATCTTATATGGTCTGACATTAATTCTAAATCTCTTTTACTTAGAGGTGAAACTAATCCTGAAAACAGAAAATTACTCAATCAGGAGATTAGAGATTTAAGGAGACAGTGGAGCCAAGTTAAAAGTGATGTTTACTTTGATGGTTCTGCAAAAACAGGTTCAGATTTAGAGATGGCTAAAATGGCTCGCAGAAAAAGTGAAATAGATAATGAAATGCACGAATGGTCAATAGATAACAAAACCTTCGAGCAAGATTTTACTATTTTTCTGAACACATTAAGTGTAGAAGATTCTTTAAGAGAAACCTATCTTTCTCTTTTAAACAACAAGGATAATTATTCTGAACTCTATTCAGAACTGAAAAAAACTGCTCCGCACGAACTTATAGATTGGATGGAAGAAAATACCAACATAAGATATTCTCAAGAGTGGTATGATGCTCGTTCTGGAATCACAGAACAAATAAGTGAAGTAAGTAACAAACTTGCTGCTGCCTATGGTCAAGCAGAAAACATAGACCTTAAAGAAACATGGGAATCTTTAATTAATATTTCTAGCCCTTACAGAGATGAAGACAAAGTATTAGATGGATCAGTAACCAGCCCTCAAGTACAAGAAAAAATACTTGAGTACGAACAAAAGATTGAGAACATAAAAAAATTAGTAAGGGAGGAACGTGAAGGATTATATAGTTCTGAAATTAAGGCTCTTAAAAGACAGTTAAGTGATTTAATAAATCAGTTAAATGAAATTCAAAACAAACAAGTAACAGATGCTTACAGTGATACTTTTGTAGAACTTGCTCACGCAAGTAACATAGTCGAGGAATTTAACAGACTTTATCCGAATCTGTATTTTAACTATAACTCTAATCTTGAGGTCTTAATTAATACGAATGAATGGAATGAATTTCTCAAAGACAAAGACAATGCTTTTACTCAATGGTATCACAGAAACCATTTGATAAAAAGTTATAAAGATGCTTTTGGAGAAGAAAGGTCTTCAATAACACCTACTTATTTGTGGATGAAAATAGAACCAAGTGATTCTAAGTTTGTCCTTACTGTACCTTCTGCTAAGTATTCTCAAAGAGTAGTTAAGCCTGAGTTTCAAACAGTTAAAGAAAATTGGGTTACATGGAATCCTATTACTTATAGATGGCTTCCTAAAAGTCAGAAATACTTTAATCCTGCTTACAGAAAGTTACAGAACAGTCAGAACTCTAGAGATATAGGATTGTATCAGGCTCTTAGAACATTAACTGATTATCACTTAAAAACTCAAGAAACTGCTCCAAAAGAAGCAAGACTTGAGTTTGGTATTCCTTATGTTCAGAAAAGAGGATTTGAGGCTTCTGGTCAATATCTCAAGAATATGTACAATGAGTTCATTGACAAGAACAATAGATTTGAAGAAGGTGAAGGAAACTTTGATGAAACTGTAGAACCAGAAAGTCCAAAAGGAATCAAAAACAAATTAATCTCTTGGATTAATGGATGGATAGGAGAGAAAGAACAAGACAAAGAAGATACTTCAAGAATCAGTAGATATACAAGAATTGCTGTTCCTTATTCTCATTACGCAGAGTTGGAGAACGTAAGTAAAGATATTGTATTTACTACTACTATGTTTGGGTTCTCTACTGCTAAAAGTACTAAGATGTTACACACACTTCCTACTTTTAGACTCCTTGAGGATGTTTTACAGAACACTCAGATAACTAAAGACTCTAAGGGAAGACCTGTAAGCAACAATGTAAACAGACTTAAAGCAGTTCAGTTTGCTCAAGATCACTATATCTATGGAGTCAACAAACAGTACGAACTTGGTAAGAATGGCAAGTACATTGATAGAGCCTTGACAGTAATTCGTAAAGCAAATACATGGGGTTCTTTGGGCTGGCCCTTTGGTATTGCTAACACTCTTAAAAATAACCTTCAGGGTAGACTTCAAAACCTTATTGGTGGTAAGTTTGGTGACTGGTCTTCTAACTCAAGTATGAGAAAGGCTGCTGCTAACATGAACACTAATTTCTTCAAGTATCTCACTGAAGTAGAAAACCCTGAAAAGAGAGGCTTAGATTATCAGATCATTACTTGGTTTAATCCAGGTGGAATGAATAACATTTCCGAAGTAATCCATAAAGGAGGTTCTAAAAGGATAATGCAAGATCGCCATATAATGATTATGAACGAGTCTATGGAATTTGCAATTTCAACTAATCTCTTATACGGACACTTGTACCACGTTAAGGTGAAAAAAGGAGATGAAATTAAAGACTTACATTCTATTCTTAGATTTGACGGAACACTCAAAGCAGAAGAAGGATGGGTAGATTATAAAACAGGAAGACCTGTTGATGAAGATTATCTGATAGATACTAAACTTGCTTTTAAAACAGCAGCAGAATATGTACAAGGTAAAATAGCAGACAAGACTTTGTTGGGTACTTATACTATTGGTCAAGCCCTTCTTTATTTTAAGAACTGGTTAATCCCTATGATTCGTAGGAGATTTGATTCTAAGAAAGAAAACTACATGATAGGTGAAGATATAGAGGGTTATTGGAAAACTTTCCTTAGATTGAACCTGACAATGATGAGAGACCTAATGAGAGATGGTAAAATGTACTGGCATACTTTTACACCAGAAGAAAAAAGAAACTACATCACTACCTTGAACGAGGTTGCTTTTGTTGTTATTTCTTCTCTCTTAATAGGACTTGTGTACGGATTTGATGCTGATGACCCTGACAAGTACAAGAAGTTAAAAGAAAACTCTTACGCAGAGAATCTTACCCTTTTGATTGCTCTTCAAGCCAAAGCAGAAACAGAAATGTTAACTGTAATGCCTTTTTGGAATGTAGAGAGTCAGGTGATACCTCCTGTTCTTACAGAACTTCCTAAAATCATTATGAATCCTACAATAGGTTTCTCAATAGTAAATGATTTATGGAAAACTATTAATGCAGGTTATAGTCAAATGACAGGAGATGAAAATGCTTATTATCAAATGAATCAACCTGCTTATAATATAGAAAAAGGAGATAGTAAATTCATTCATTATGGCATGAAGGTTTTCCAAATTGATAACATTGTTTACTCTCTTGATAATCCAGAAGGAAAACTTCAAACTATGATAGGTATGATGAAACGTTAAAATTAAAAATAATTATTGTGTTAATGTAAATTTGAAAAAGCAAAAGGTTTTATATAAATTATACTACTATGACTATTGAACAAGTATACAATTATTTTACTGGCAGATATAGAAAATTACTTTGTCGAGTTCAAGACTTAGAAAGTAGCACTACTCCTGCTGACGGAAATGGAATTTATTCCGGAGATGGCTCTGTAGCAAATAACAGAACTGTTACTCTTTTGGGTATCCTTAATTTCTTGGGAGCAGGAACAGGACGACAGTTTTATGTTGAGATAGGTAATGCTGTAGATACACTTACCAAAATAGATATGGAGTTTGATTCCATGACTGTAGGATATGTGGATGCAAGTGATACCAACACGCTAACTTTTAATACCAATGGTACTAATGTTAGTGGATTTTTAAACTTGGCTACTTATACTCCTTCAAGTGCTGCTGATACAGCAGGTATTGTAGGCAGTATGTGCAGAGACGATACTTATATATATTGTAAAAGTGCTAGTGGATGGGAACGTGTTGCAACAACTCTTATTCCTTAACAAGATTTTTTAACTAAAACAAGAAAGAAAAGAAATGATTAAATTTGTAGTAAAACCTGGATTTTATGAGAAAAGAAAAACAGGTAAAAATCAGCCCGGTCTTGATTTATGGAGAACTACTCTCGATACTTTAGTAGACCGAAGTTTAGCAGTAACCACAAACTGTTGTGATTATTATCCTACTGCTCCTGTAGTGTATGTTGCTACTATTGCTACTCCAACAGAAGCAGAAATGGACAATGCCAATATTCCTATTAAAGGATTGTTCTTTGCTGAAAATGCAAGTTCAGGAGACTGGACCTTTAATGTAAGAGTAAGTGCTACAGTAATAGTTACTTTAGGAACAAATGACTAACTTTTAATCCCTAGAATTGTTTCAAATGCAAAAACCGAGATTGGAACTAACATCGGATTTAACACTGGATTTAACACTGGAAGAAAAAATTATGACTGAACTCGCTGTTCTTGAAGAACAAATTCGTAATCTTGTTAAACATGTAGACAATCTTACGGAAGAAATTAAAAATCTAAAAGGAATCCAGCAATCAAGAGTAGAAGATCACGAGAAAAGAATTTATTTACTTGAAGAAAAAGTAGCACGCCTTAACTGGCTATTAAATTTAATTACTGGTGTGATTATTACAGGTATTGTTGGAGGATTACTGTCTCTCATTTTTAAATAAAAATCAACTCAAACTATGGAACTCATTAAAAAAGTATCTATGTGGTTGGCTATGCAACTGGACAAACTCAAAGTTGTCAATCCAGTTATTTTCCTTATTGTTCAAGGGATACTTATGGCATTGTTTACTGCATTCGTAACAAACACTCTGAATCTCCCTACTCCTGAATGGCTTGCTAAAGTTTTTTCTGCTGTAGGTTTGTCTGATTTGGATACTCTGTTTACAACCATTCTTGGTTTGCTGGTAGCAACTGTAAGCCCTCGCACTGCTCAACTTAAAGAAACGTATTTGAATGGAAAATAGAATTCTTAATTGGAAGAAAGAACCTGTAGATGAAAGAGATATTGTATCCAAAAGATACACTCTTGCTCCTGTTTCTCTTCCTGAGAAATACGAACTTCCATTACAAATTCCTGTATACGATCAAGAAGATATTGGTTCGTGTGTAGCAAACTCAGCATGTGCTTGTTACAGATATGAATCTGCTCAAATTTTAAACAGTTTTGAATTTAACCCAAGTAGACTTTTTGTTTACTATAATGCACGTTCTATTCAAGGTTGGGAAAATGAAGATTCAGGTTCTTATATTCGTGACGGATTTAAAGCATTGAACAAGTGGGGTCTTGCTAGTGAATCAGTATGGCCTTATATTACAAAAGATTTTGCTAAGAAACCTACTACAGAAGTTTATACAGATGGCTTACTCAATGTAACTGTTAAGTATGCTACTGTAGAACAATCAGAGTCTATAATTAAACAGACTCTTTTGAGTGGGGCTGCTGTATCTTTTGGATTTAATGTCTATTCTTCTTTTTTTGGATATTGGGAATCTACTACTGGTATTATGCCAATACCTAAGTCTAATGAAAATTTAGAAGGAGGTCACGCAGTAACTATTATAGGATGGGACAATTCTAAGAAAGCATTTCTTATTCAGAACTCTTGGGGAACAAGTTGGGGACTTAATGGTAAATTCTGGATGCCTTATTCATTTTTGCTTAACCCAAATGAAGCAGATGATTTCTGGTGTATAGAAGAAATTAAAATTACTAATATTGATCCTACTCCTAATCCTGATCCTGAACCTACTACTGGTTGTCTTGATCCTTTTAAACTGTTTAATTCTTATAAAGAATTAGCAAAATTCTCTAAGGCTTTTTTAGTAAAACTTTCTTATCAATTAGGTTTGGAAGTAAAAAAAACTAAAGCCCAAACTTTAAAAGACTTAAAAGACTACCTTAAGTTGTAATTTGCAAGAAGAAAATAAATAATAAGGGAGGGATTACTGATTAATTTCAGTAATCCCTTTACTTTTACCCAAAATAGTCTTTCAAAAAAGTTAGTTGTTGAGTGTAAAAACTTTTTTGAATTGTGACAATAGATTCATCTTTAAAGAATTCTTCATTAACTTCTATTGTAAATAGGTATGGCTCTACATCAGAATATACAACATGTACTTTCCAAATCTCTCCAAACAATACTGCTTTACAATAAACAGTGTGTAAGCCAAAAGGAGTATTAAATGTTTTTTCAAAATATTTTACTTTGTTCATAAAAAATATTTTTTAAGTCCTAATTCTTCAATCTGATTGATAAGGTTTGGATTTAGAGGAACAACCATTCCTTGTTGGCACTCTTCTGCTTTTTCTTTAGCCAACTCTAAATCTTCAAATAGATATTGTTCTCCATGTTTATTGGTTACTATCCAAGGAGCAGGGAAGAGTTCTAATACAATGTATTTCATAGTTTATGTTTAAGTATTGAGTTTTTTAAAACATACACTTCTATGTTCTCTCCAGTAATTCTATCAAAAGAGTCTATTATATTATAATCTGCTTCAGCATTATCAGCCGCAACTTCTAATCCAAGGTTAAATACTTGTGCAAATAATCTTAGTACCTCTACGTCCATTTCTAATTCTACAAATACTTCTGGAAAGTTTCCTTGTGCTAAAATTTGGTCAAATTTGTGTTGTATCTGTTCTTTGTTCATTTATTAAAAGTTTTAAAATTGATTCCGGATTAACACAAACAAAGTTTTCGTCTCTGATGTAACCTCCTGAATATACTTCTTTGTTAGTAACCGTTATATCCCCCTTTTCTTCATCATATTCTTCAGTAACATGCTCTTCTATCATTGCATTATTCTCAGCAGTTTCAATTGCAGAGTTCCAAACTCGCCATGCTACGCTTAGGATTATTTCTTCATATACAAGTTTCATTACGCTTTTTTCATAGCCTGAAAGTTGTTCAGGAAATTCCTTTTCCCACTCTTCTTTAATTATTTGTTTGAAGTCCATTTGAAAATTTATTTAATGCTTTATAACGAAGGATTTGAATTTAAAAGTTCAAACACTTCTTCTGAATAAGTCTTGATAGCATAACCTATGATATCTCCATATTCATTATCTACTATAGCAACTAAATCTCCTGATTGTGCTATAATAAGAAGATTTATTATGCTTTGAGAATCCATTTCTAATTCCTGATATCTTGATTCTTCATTCATAGTAATTCTTCCGGATAAGGTGAGTTAATAATTGATTCTTTTTCTACTTTAATATCTGCTTGATAATAGTAGTTTCCAAAAGCGCCTTCTTTATAAGGAAGAGCGTGCTGAAAGCAAATCTCTTTTTGTTTATCGCACATAAGACGTGCAAAATTTAATATTTTAGTTTTACCTGAATCCCAAGTTGATGTCATGATATCTTCAATAATATCATCTAGTTGATCTTGCGTCATCTGTTTAAATATTTACCTGTTTGATTACCTAAATAAAAGAAAGTAGCAGAGTAGGCTAACTGTAACAAAGCCTTACCTACTTTATGTTTTTCTTTTCTAGTGAAATAAATAGAAGTACCACAAGCAATACTTGAAAGCCCAAAAGTGTAGTTTTGAACATCATTCCATTTAGTTTCATTAATGCCTCTTTCGTTGTTTTTGTATTCCATTCCTTTTGCTATACCAGAAAGAAAGAATCCTACATGAGAAGCATATTTAAGATCAGTTCCTACACCAGCCCATTTCTGATATCTGACAAGTCTATTATCAGATACAGTAGGAACAATAGTAATTTGTCCGTAAGATAAAACAGGAACTAAAATAAGCAAGATAATTTTAAGTGTTTTCATTTTAAGATTGGTTTTTAATTAAAAATTCACGTTTGTTATATTTCTCACAATTTTCTCCTACTACAAAGAAAATTGCTTGTTGAAAAGGTAAGTCTATATATCCATTTGCATAAACATGATCTCTTTGAATGTCTATGAAGTTAAAAGGTAATACTTTACATAGTTCACAATAAGCCTCCATTAATAATTGCCAATCAGTATCAAAACTCATATTGTGTACTGATTTACAGAAAGTAGCAATCTCTCTGTTGTATCTATCTATTTGTTCTTGATTTAAATTTACAAATACCATTAGTTCATATTAATTTGATTACCAAATAAAATATTTCCTGTGTGAGTAAATCCTGTGTCCACCAATTTAATAGGTTTCATTTCACTATCAAATTTTCTCACATACACTTCACAGATAGGACAATACATCCATATTTCATCACCTCTGTTTTCTTGAATACATTCATGCGAACCTTCTGATTCAATTTTAATTTGTAAATCCATAATTATAAGTTTAAATGATGTGTATTCCATTAGGTAAATTAATTAATTCAGATTTATCCCAACAAAACCATGCGTACTCAGTAGCATCTGTACCCTTTCCAGTAAAGGAAGGTCTCTTACTAAGTATCAATAGTTTGTTAGGTGTTCCAACTTTATTCCAAAAAGGTTTACGAGCCTGACTTCCTAAATAATTTAATCTAAGTAAATAACAAACACAATCTGATTCAGTAAGAGACTTTTCTAAAAACTCCTTAGCAAAAGTAAAAGGAGGATTAGTTATTATCAAATCTCTTTTAGCAAAAGATGTAGTTAGGTAATCTATTCCTTCATTTATTTCTGCCCACTGTTTAACTTTTGTATCTACTAAGTTATAAATAGCACCATCTCCTCTACATGGTTCCAAGAAAGAAATAACTTTATCCCATTTTATCAAATTAAGTAATGGACTTACTGAATAAATAGGAGTAGGATAAAAATCATTTTCGTTTCTAATTGTTCCTCTATTAGTTGCACTCATAGTTATTAAAGATAATAAAGATAATAAAGATAATAAAAAAGGAGAACTTTTTGAGTTCTCCTTAATTAAAAATTTGTTTGTTTACTTTCACTTAGGGTTTTCAAGTATTGTGTACCATACCAGATTCTTTTTGAAATCTGGTATTCTTTTACTTGATGCGTTAGGGTTCATCGCACTTGGGATTCTTTCAAACCACTGCTCGATGGGTTTGTTCAATTTTGGATTTTGAAAGACATAAGTGCGAGTTACAGCAATAAATCTTTCTGCTTTGAGAGGTTCTTTTTCTTGAGCAAGAACTCCAAGAATCCATGCCGTATCCAAAGATTCTCCAATAGGAAGAATAACTGTCATTGAATCTGGTTCTGCGGGTACTCTAGACACTACCTGTGCAGACAAAAGATTGGCACTAATTAAAAAAAGTGCCAGAAAACTAAATTTGAATTTATTCATCTGAATGTGAATTGTTTGGTTAAAAATATTTGATTGAATCTTGGTTTATCAATAGGACCAAATTCTGCTTCAAGAATCCAACCTCTATATCCTAATCCTACTTTAGGATGAAGTAAATTAGATAATCCTACTTGAGCACAGAATCTAGGTTTTTTGAGTTGTGTTATTGTTCTGACAGTGGAATCTTTATTTATAGAAACTTCTGATTCAAATTTAGTTAAATACCCAAGAGTTTCAAGAGAATAAATCATACTGAAAGTACTATCTAAATCTACAATAGTGTCTCCATACCAATTAACAATCATGTTATATGAAGTGTCTATAAAAGCGGTATCTACATGATAAACTTCTGTAAACTTTTCAAGTAGAACAGAATTAATTTCTGTTTTGGTTTTAATTACAGGAACATAAACAGGAACCTCCTTAAGAATAAAAGTATCTCTAAGTTTATACTCTACTGTGTTAACGTACTGAATATCTTTAGTAGGAGCAAAACATCCTTTAGTAGTTAACCAAAAGCAAATTCCAAACCCTAAAGCAAAGAAGAATAAATAAGGTAATAGTTTCATAGTTTATGTTTTAGTAGTCTCTCTAAGACTCGAACTCGGAACTTCTGAACCAAAATCAGACGTGTTACCATTACACCAAGAGACTAATTGCTTTGTTTTTATTTAAAATTTTAGTGACATGTGTTCTGTCGATATTAAGTATTTCTGCTATTTCTCTATGTTTTAGTCCAGAATTTCTAAGTTCACAAGTTTTATTTTTGATATTTTGACTACGCACCTTTCTATTATTTTCTTCAACTTTTTGTTTATCATATAATGATATGAATTCTTCTCCTCTTGCTTTTCTTCTGCTACAGAGATAAGGTTTAATCATATTAAAAAACTCAGGTACTTTACTAATTGACAAATACCAGACAAATGCTTCTTTCCAATGAGGTTTTTTATTTTTTCGATTTTCTTTACATATTCTACCTCCAAAATTTAATTGCACTTTTTCAAGTACATCTAAGTCAGTAGATGCAATACTAATACGTTTAGGTATACCTTTGGTAAATCCAAAAGTACCTTCTCCTTCAAACAATCCAGCAACCCAAGCAATCATATTTTCTCTTGTCATAAATTAGTGTTCTAACCATTGAACTACAGTCACGGCTGGTGTGAGAGGAATTGAACCTTCTATTCTTGGTTTAACAGACCAGAGTTCTACCATTGAACTACACACCAATTAATGTCCTGCAAATATACAGGACATTTTTATTTATTTATTTATTTATTTTTATTTTATTCGAGATGTATCTATTAAAGCAAGACTTCCAGAATAGAAAACGTTTTTCAGAACCTTTTTCTGAAATTTTATCAACGGCTCTTTGGAAACTTAAAAGTCTTCCTACTTTTCTTGAAAATCTATCTTTTGTTCCACAAATTGCAACTCCTGTTGCTACAAGTTTAGGTTCTCCTTGAATAGTATCATCATAAATAAAACAAAAAGATTCTCCAATAGGATGTCTTTCTATTCTTTCATCAGGATCACCTTGATTAAAAACTACATCTTTTTTAGGATATTGCCAAACCACCCAATAGGATTCTTCATCACTGATTTTTACTTTCATCTGTTTCTGTTGTTTGTGGTGGTGTGATTAATTCTTTTATAGATTGAATTTTCTGAACAAAATCATTCCATTCAGCAATAGGAACAGAAAATTCGTAACCATCTTCTATTTGAATGATAATACAATTGTCGTCATTTCTATAATCTAAAGATAAAGAAATAACATCTTCGTCTGTAATGGTTACTTTTTTAATTTGAATCATGTTTATTGTTAGTTAAGTGATAGTGAAAAATTTGACAATTTACAGCAATTGCTACAAGATGATCTATAGGAGATTCTTCTGAATCAGTTCCGTTTATAAAAGCAATCATATGTCTAACAAGAGCATCTTCAATCAGATTAAGATCAATATCTTTTTTCCAATTATTAGGTTCGTATTTACCTCCGAATTGAATTTTATTAGAATTCAATCTTTTAGCCATTGCTGTAACAAAATCCCAATTTATTTCTCGATATGAAACTTTACCCATAGAATCTTTTACTCCAGTCACAGCCTTTTCTTGTACTTGCTCAACGTATTTATCTGAATTTGGCTCAACAAGTTCAAACCAACATTTAGGCCAAGCGTAAGTATTAGATGTAAATGTTAAAAAACTTTTATAGGTTTCATTGTGCTCTTCATATAAAACACCGTCTATTGTAAGTACTTCTCCTATTAATAAATTAAAAGTTTCAAACTTTATTCCTATAGAGTTAGCATTATCATGCGTAGCATATTGTGATAAAAATCTTACTTTATCTCCTTTTTTCATTTTTTCAAAAATTGCTTAATGTTAGGAGGACTCCAGTTTTTACCTTTAATAACCTTACCTAAAGGTCTTGTATCATCTGTGTAGTTTACACCGTTAATAATAGGTTTACCATCATCACCTAATTTACTCATGTTTGACCTTTGAATCTCATCAAATACATCTTCAATGATGTCTTGACAACCATGAGTAATGATAGTACCTAAAACAATATAAAGTTGATCCCCTAAAGCATCTACAATTTCTTCTAAGTTATTGTCAAGGCAAGCCTCATAATATTCTCTGTTCTCTTCATTAAGAAGAGCATATCTTAAATATGCTGTTTCTTCATTAAGAATTACAGGCTCATGGTTTACGATACCATTAAAAGTATCATGGAAAAGTTTTACGTGTTCTAATTGTTTCTTCATTATTTTTTGTTTTGTGTTTATCCCACAGGTTTAGCGTTTTTAATCATATATTCAACAAAGTCTTCTGCTTTTTCTACATTAGTTCCTTCTGGCTTTTCGTAGAAAACTTTAGGAACATTATCATATAACCACCAAGTAGTTAATGTTCCGTGTTCAGTTTCTTTATCTTGAAGAATTTCCTCTACTAATTGGATGATATAATTTTCAAAATCATAAAATCTTTTTTCAATATCTCCAATAGTCATTTCTCTAAGATCAGGCTCTTCTTTAAGAAGAGTAAGCGCCTTAACTAATAGTTCTTTATTCATGCTTGTTGGTTTAAATATTCTTCTTCTGTTGCTGGTAAACAATTTACATAATTTTTTTAGTTTTACTAATTATCTCTTCTCTAAGTAAAAGAAAGTAGTGTTTGTCTGCATTAGACCTTTTCAAACTTAAAGTTCTCTCTAAACCATCTTTGAAAATATCATACATCTCTTTCCTTTCTGTAGAAGATAATTTACAAACAAATTGTTTAGCATGATTTTCCCAATCATCAATATCAATCTCATAATATTCTTTTAATCTTTTTGCTAATTGAATAACATGAAGTTGATTGAACATATTCTCTTGAGGAGTAGTAGGGTAACAATTTCTCAAATCCCACCTTACACATCTATTGTTACGAGAGATTAAGTGAGCACAGTGACTTCCCTCTACTTGAATAGGAACTTTAGAAGAATGGCAATAAGGAGGATAGATTTCTCTTACAAGTTTAGAAAAAACAGAATCTAACTTCTTTTCAGTAATAGTTTCTCTTTTCTTTTCTCTCTTTACCTTTCTTTTTTCTTTTGCTAATTCCTTATCTGTTATGTTCCAGCACGTTTGACAAAACTGTTTCTTTTCTCCATCAATAGTTTTGTTTTTCCAAATGACTTTACTCTTTTTACATCTGGAACAAACTTTTAATTTATTTTCCATTTAATTGGTCAATTACATTTTGAATAACTTGTTGTCTTTTAATTTTGTTCAAAGAATGTTTTTCAAAACATTCAATAAGATCATTAAAAACATATTCAAATTCTTCTATAGATTTTAATCTATCATTATCGACAAGAATGGATTCAGATTTTTTTTGAACATACGCTTCAAGTGAATCTAAATCCAAGTCGTCTAAATTAATCTCTACTGTTTGTTTTGATTCTGGAATAAAAACTTCATGTGTCCCATCTGTCATACGGTCTGATTCATCAATAGATAAAATAGTAGTGTATTCAGGAACAGTTACTTCAACTGATAATTTCATACTTAAACCAGATTAGACTCAAGCCAACCAACAAATTTTTCTACATCTTCTTTATTGTTTACAATAATTTGGTAAGGCATTTTAAGAATCTTGTTTTCAAATTTGCGAGTAATGACTTTTCCTGTCTTATCGTGTTTTACTTCTTTAAGAACATCATCTACTTTATCCAACATAGCAGAATTTTCAAACACAAGTGCTTGTGCAGGTTCTCCTACAACTTGTTCTTCTTGATCTTCTTCTACTTTAATTTTTTGAACAAGGTGTGTGACAACTGTAAAGTTCCAAAGTTCTGTTGGAATATAGTTGTGATAAGTGGAATCTTCGCGTTCTACTGTAAATTTCAGAAATTTCATAATTAGTAATTGATTAATGTTTTAGTTTAGTTAATATATTAGACTTGTCTTGAAGAACTATTCCTAATTCTTCGGTGGCAAAGATAATCAAAGAAGTCAATGAATCTGCAAAATCTTTTTTGTTCATCTTGGAAGTTTGAACTGGAACTGTTAGTACAGTACCATCTATCTCTTTTTCTACACACCCAAAGAACTTACAAGTTAACCACATTTTACAAGTAGAAAAATCCTCTCCTACTTCACTTGCTACTAAAGAGATTATCTTATGGAATAAAGCATTTTGATCTAAACTTCTCTTGTCGCTGATTGTGATGACTAATTCGCTGGAATCAGGTATCTCTTTTAGAAACTCTCTATATTCAGAGATGTTCTTAAAAGAAATAGAAGGTATTCCTTTTACAGAATTTTTATATGCTTTAAAAGTTTTTTCCATATAGGTCAATTGAGTTTTTTACTTCATTACCAAAAGTGTCCCAACCTTTTCTTTCTTGACGAGCAAATAATTCTAACTTGTTTCCTGTTGTCACAGACTCTATAAGTTCATAGAAATAATCTGGTTTCTTGCTATGTTTTTCTCTTTTAGAATGATAACAAGTTCTTGTCATATTTCTGAATGATTTGATATTACCTTTTACACCAACCAACAGGTGTTCTGTACAAACTCTAAACCAGTATCCCATACAATCATTATTTGTCTTCTCCCAAGTAATCATTGTTTTATATTTAAACCCCCATGCCTTCATTACTTCAAATGCTTCCTGTATTGCAGGAGTAGTTGCCCACAAAAATAATACACAGTCCTTTTCTGTTATTTCTTTTAATGGAAGGTTTTTTATTTCTTCTAATGTCATTGTAGGATAATAATATTCTACTTTACAAGTTTCTGGCTGTTTCTCTGGTAAACATGGAGGATTTTCATTTTTGTATCTCCAAGGAGGGTCTGCATAAATTACACTATATTTTTTCATTGTCTTTTCTCCATTTTAAAATTCGTTCTCCTATTATAGTGTAATACTTTTCTTCTTTTTCTATCATCAAGTAATTACGATTGGTATTCAAACAACCAATCCCTGTTGTACCAGAGCCAGCACAGTTATCTAACACTGTTTCTCCTTCCTTAGTATAAGTCTTGATTAAATACTCTATAAGCGCAATTGGCTTTTGTGTTGGATGTAGTTTTCCTTCGCTCTCGGCAGTTATAAAATATTGTACACTTCTCGGGTTTCTTAATCCTGTCTCGTTAGAAATTGTCTGGTCTCCATTTTTAATTACCCTATAAACTTCTGCTGCTTTTCCATTTTCAAGTTTTCTTTTTCCTTTATTAAAAGGAGTTCCTTCTGTCTTTTGTGGGAAATAAACAGGCGTGTTTTTAGAAAATACAATTATATTTTCGTGTGCTTTTAAAGGTTGTTTGTTTGCATTTAAAAAGTTAGATGCTTTTGATTTTTCCCAAATCCACTCGTACTTAAAAAGTTTGGGATTAGACATTATTAAGGCACTTGTAAAAGGTTGTGATCCAAAAAGTACAATTGCTCCGTTATCCTTGATAACTCTCTCATAGTGTTTCCATAACGGCTTGAAAGGAATAATAGAGTCCCATTTACAAGCAGTGGTTCCATAAGGAAGGTCACAAAGAATCATATCAATCTTCTTATCAGGAATAAATTTCATTATTTCAAGACAATCTCCTAAATAAGTCCTGTTTTTTTCAATTTTCATTTTTCTCTCAATTTACACCATATCCTGCTTTGCAAACTTGCTACAGGAATTTGATATTCAAATGCTTTCTGAATAAAATAATTACTAAGAGTCTGATACTGGTTCTTAGTAGGTTTTAAATTACCATTACTAAAGGCTTTAAGCATGTGCGAATCCAAAACTACATAAGGACTTGTCTGAGGATAAACTATGGAAAAGTAGAAAGATTTGGTTTTTTCACCGCCTAAGAACTCCATTATAAGTCTGTCAAGTTGTATATCAGATAAAGTGTCCTCATACCTCTGCAAACCATAAATGGATTCTGCTTTCTTAGCCTGTGTAGTAGTATGTTTACATTCTCTACATTCTAAAAATGTCTCTACCATTTCCATATTCTGTTCCCATCTTTTTAGTGGAGACAATGCGGAAGTTATACCAGCAACTATTCTTATGGGTATTCCATGTATTAAAGAAAGATTAAAGCAAAAAGAGTTGGCTTCTGAATACCAAGATTCAGAAGCCTTTTCTCCTTTATTGTACCAATAATCAATTCTTTCAAGAATTTGATTAGAGTTTAACATATCTGTTTTTTACCAGTTCTTTATTTTCGCTTACAATAGTATTCAAGATACTTGTGAAGTGAAGGTCTTTAACAAGTTTGTGTTTAGAGAACTCTTTGAAATCTCCTTTGTCCAACATTTCTTGAAGATTGTTTACATGGTTAACAAACATTTCTTCAATCATTTTTTCAATTTCCGGTGTGAGTTTAAAATCACAATCTTTATCCAATACAGCAATAGGAGTAATTGCAAGCACTCTCATTTTTTGGTGATCTGAATACGGGCAATGTACTGTATCCATCGGGTTAAATGCTACAGCAAGGGCAGAATCTCCATAACCATTAAAAGAATAACCACCACTTGAAATGTGAATCAATTGTGTTATCGTAAAGGCTTTTTATCCTCTACTTCTTACACTTAGACAATTGTGTAAGTTCAGCATATATTTTCAACCTTAACTTAATATTAGGTTGTCGCGCACTCTTGGATATATTATATTCTCTAATGAGGGTCAATATCTATGCGTTACGGTGCTATAGAAATTTTAGGTTCTATAGTTACCTCGGTATTTTGAAATAGAAACTTAGACTTTTTTCGTTCTAAATAATAATTTGCATCATTATAAATAAAATTTGCAAATAAAGCATTATTTTCTTGCGACCACAAACATAAATTATACCAATCAACTGTTTTTCCTTTCATCTTTTTTGTGAAAATAGAATCTATTCCAATAGAATAAAATATTTCACACATTTTATCTAAGAATGGTTTCCAGTTAATACAAAAAATTACTTTATTATAGTAAACATCTTTTTTTGAAGCACTTTTCATTACACATCCATCACCATCAAAATATCCTCGAATAAAATGAGAATACATATTTTCTGGAATAGATGGAAAGTTTAATGTTTCGTAAGTTTTTCTTGGACATAATCCATGATTTTTTAAATCGTTAACTATTTTTATAGAATTTATTCTTAAGAAAACTTGTGGTTTTCTGTTTTTAGCCCCTGCTGTGTTATGTATAATTTTCATAAATGAACCGGGGGCAATAAAGTCTTTAAATAAGTTAGCGACATAAATATCATCTTCTTGGATACAAAGAGTTATTCTTCCTTGTGTTTTATCTATATTTCCATCAGCATATAAAAAACCTAAGAGATATGCTTTGATTTCGGAATCTATAGTTTCAAAGAAAAACTCGTCTTTTTTTATTTTATGATTTTTATTCCAAGTTATTTTGTGTTCACTATTCTTTAATAATCTTTGTATATCTTGATATACACAGCCGATTTTAGATGCAACTTCTGTTTGTGTAAATCCTTGTTTACTAAGTTCTATCACATAGTTTAAATCAATATCAGATTGTTTCATATAATGTTATATTGGTTATCAATACCGCAAGATAGTACCTGATTACCATACTTACATTATATATTATACCATAAATAATATTTTATTCACTATGTTGTCTGCAATTCACCGATTTTGCGCGATGATAAGTTGTTTATTACTAAACAACACGGCAATCACTTACCAGCACTACATTCTGCATGACTAAAGTCTGCATCATCTTCAGAAAGTCTGGTTTCTTTTCCAATAATATATTGAAGGGGATTACCATCTTTTCCTCTCGTAACGCTTTCAAAATACTCTTCTTGATTGTTTCCAAGAGAAATATAAAGGTCTTTCAAAGAACCAACGTGAGTAAATAAACCCGAATCATCAAATCCTGATGTGTTGTTTCGCAAAGTATATTCACCACTACCATTGTTTTTATATACAGGAACAGAAGTGCTTTTCTTATTGCTACGAAGCCTCAAATATTCTTGAGATACAAACTTGGCAAAAGAATTATCTTTTCCTACATGGTTAGCCCTTCTGAAAGCAACTACAAATCCTTGTTTAGTAATCAGCAAAGTATTTTTCTGGCAATAATTATAGAAAGATTCTCTGCTTTCAGGAACTCTAATAAGAGAAGTCCATTTCCAGAAATTATCAAGTCTTTCGAGTTCATCATTCCAATAAGCAGCATTAACATCATCAAGACCTGCATTAGCCTCTTCAATGTTTTTAATTGCTGTTGCAATGTCTTCAGCAAGATGTTTAGGAATAGTAAGAGGAATTCCTACTCTGTAAAGAGAACCATCTGCGTAATAGAATCTGTTGTCTGATACAACTGTTTCTATTAATTGTTTAGATTCTTTGTTTTCTTCCAGAACTTTAGTAAATTCTGGTTCAAGATAGGCTCTCACTTCATCAAGAGTAAGAGAATCATCAAGAGACAAGTGTTTGGCTTGCTCTAATGTACAGGGACCCATATAGAGTTCTCCTGTATCAAACGTAATTGTCAGGTTAGTACCTGAGTAAATGAGTTTAGTAATCATTTATGATTAAGTTTTAATTTGTTTAGTTCTCTTTCAAGTCTTCTGACTTTAATCTGACACACAAAAAGTCTTTTCTTTGACTTGTGTCCATACCAACCATCATTTGTGTCTAGAGTTAATTTCAAAGCCTTTTCCTCTACTCTTTCCAAATAATCCTTAATAGGTCTATATTTAGGATCAAGTTCATACCTATTAAGAAAATCAGGTAAATTCTTAATTCCTTTTTGTTTCAAGTATTGTGTTTCAGAATAGTGTGTTCGTAAAATACCATTATACTGATTAAAGGAATTTTTGATACAATAACCAACACTATCTGCATAACCAGTAACCCACTTTTTGAACACAAGTCTCTTAAAGTATTTGGACTTTTCAAACTTTTCTGGACTTAAACAAGTAATTCCTTTGTATTGTTTGATCTTAGCAAGATTTTTAGCATCAACTACAATAGGAATTACTCTTCTGTTTTGTAGTTCATAGAATTGTTCGGCTTTGTAATTTACTTTTTCAAAGTAAATATGGACTTGAGTTTTAGATAAATCTGAAATTTTAGATACTTGAGGAATCAATTTAAGACCTACCCCTCTTTCTTTTTTTGCTAAGAAACTGATCTTTACTTCTTCATCTTCAAGTTTTCTACGAGTAGGTTTGTTTCTTACTTGTTCACTTAGCCATTCTTGGTACTCATCTTCTGGGAACTCAATAGCATCTTTAATCCAGTCTTGTTGCTCTTTAATCCAAGCCTCTACTATAAGTCTCCAGTTTTCTCTTGGTACAGATTTAAATTCCAAAGTCTGATGAAACCCGTTGTTACCCCAAAACTTCTGTTTGTTAATTTTTGCAATATACCAGTTTTCATAGTTCTCTCTGAGAAATCTATTCTGAGCAGGAGTAAATCCTTTGCCAATAACGATTTTAGAGGTATCATTATTGTGACCAAAGTATTTATTAGTGTATATCTTGTTTTTACCTATTTGACCTGTGACATCTAAGCAGTCATAAAAGAAATACCTTTTATTACTTAGATTGGGAATATCTGCAAACACAGGATTGAACTTGA
>ERZ869921.520-NODE-520-length-22998-cov-22.429107_pt1 | contig 22998 bp, 42 predicted proteins | sample MGYA00579310_ERZ869921 | MGnify/ENA primary metagenome ERZ869921 (study PRJEB32216, sample SAMN09231816) | wastewater metagenome | place: USA: Maryland | collected 2016-06-21 | study: EMG produced TPA metagenomics assembly of the PRJNA472060 data set (Reclaimed... | reverse complement strand
TGGCAATTCTTTCAGATATTAAAATCGATCTGGTCAGTCCAGACGAAAAAAAAAACTAAAAAACTTCTCGGTTGATATTCGCCGTGCATTTTTAAAAAAGCCGGACGCGACACTCGAGGAGGCCATAAACCTTTCATTTTACGAGGCGTCGCGTGCTTACTGAAATATTAAAAATCAAACCACAACTTGATGACAAAGAAATGGCTAACATGGAAAAGTCGCTCGGATCCAGATTTGCGAAAATCGCAAAAGGTTTCGGGAAAGGCTTGAAAGCCGCATCTATGCTGGCTCTTGGGGCAGCCGTCCTGGACAAGTTGATCAACCCATTGCAAGAGGTAAAAGCCGCAATTGATCGAACGCTCGGGAAAGCTGACGACGTAGTGACCAACGCAAAACAGTTCAACACCTCAACCGAAAATCTTTTAAAGATTCGCGCTTTAGGGAGTGTCAGAGGGATTGCTCCTGAAAGCATCGACCAACTGTTAACGAAATTCCAGGGGGCCGTTGCTCAAGCGAAATTAAACCCAGCGGACCCAGCCAATTCAGCCGTCAGAAATTATATCAATGAAAAAGATACGGGTGCGGCTTTTTATAATTTCATCCAGCAATTACAGAAAATGGACAAAAACACTCAAGTCCAAGTCCAGCAACAAGTTTTCGGCGAAAAGCAAGTCCTGAAAATGGCTGAGTTATTACAGGACGTTGGTTTTAAAGAGTCAGCGGCCTCATTGAAAAAAATTGACTTTGCGAAAGTGGCGCAAGCGACCGAAAAGCTGGCTACGCTGGCCGATAAGAACGAGGCCAACAAAACCGTCAGAGAGTTGAATGATCTGGTCAATAAGGCCGGGGTCATCGGCGGCTCAACGGTTGCAAATCTAAATAGATCAGAAGTGAGCGCGTTGAATCGTGAAAACGGACGAATCGGCCGATCAGCCCAAGGTTTTACGGCCGAGGAAAACATGGCTAAGATCCAGGAAAATCTTGAAATATTGACAAACGAGCTCCTGACAAAAATCCCAGTTCTTTTTGACGGCCTAAACACGGTTGTTGATCTTTTACGCAAATCGGTCGAGGGGTGGCGAATGATCTTTGAACTGCTAAAAAATTCGACGATAGTAAAAGGGATCAAAGGATTTTTTGGCAGCAAGGACGGTGAGTGATGTTAGGCGGTTTAGATCCAATTATTATTTTTGAGTTTTACAAAAAGATCGATCTGACCCCCGCGGGTCCAGACGGTAAAATCCCCGTTGCGGCCCAAAAGACACTCCAATTTGTGCCCCTCCCCCCGATCCCTATTTATTTAAACGAGCAATTGACCCAGCTTTACGTCGACAAAGTCGATAAGAGCATTGATATAGGGACTGACACCGAAACTTTTATAAATGGCAAGGATCCAGATATCTTACAAAAAGGTATTGCGTCCGGTTTGTCTGTCACTCTTTTGTGCAAAAAAGACTCAATTACCATGATGATTTTGAGCTCTGTGATCGATCTAATCTATGAAAAAGTCACCTCGAAAGAGTATGCAATTACTTTCCTTTACGGAGCGACAACCATTTTTAGAGCGGTCATGCATTCCTTTAAAATCAGTCAATCGGCCGAAAATGACAAAATGGAGGTTACGATTGAGCTTTCGCGGGGTGCAAAACAACCGAGCCCGACCAATCCGGTGCCCTCAGTGCCAGGATCTAGCGGGCCAATCCCTGTGGGGGTTTCATGATTTTTACGTGGTACAAAATTTTCAATAGGACCGAATTTCTAGCCCTGAATCTAGTTTCAAAAACCTATACGTTGATTCTTGAGGGGATCGGCGAAAAAGACGTTTTGGTCACTTACGGGGAGCTCATTTCGATCAAATACGAGGGGTATTTCTTACCGCTTAAATTGAACGACAAAAATCCTTTCATAAAGCTGGGCGAGACCGAAACCGAGCTGGCCTATGCCATTTATGAGGATGAAAACAATGACGTTTATTTAGGCATTGAGGAGCCCGATGAAAATTAAATGTCTGCACGGATATTTTATTTTTGAGGAGACCAAGGTTGCGCAAATTTCAGATTTTATGCGTTACACCGACTTAGAAATTATTCCAGTTCAAAATCATTTTACCTTTGCTGATCTTGAGCTGGCTCCTGAGTTTTCGATCAAAGGTAAGCCGATTGAAATCGGCACCGCACCCCTCCCCGCTAAGGTCGATTTTGCGGGTGAGCCCTGGGAGGTCATGGAGGCTAACGGCATGGTTTACAACTTTGTGACCCAACTTTTGCAACCCATCCAATCGGTAACTAACATTGTTTCGATTGACGATGGAGGCAACCGTTTTATTTCCCCTGGCTTAATATTGCCGGGCTCCCTCACGGCTGAGGGCAAGCGCGTAAAGGATTATGCGGCCTGGTTTTCCCGCGACACCCAAAGGTTTTTATATACGGCGGTTGCCTATGTATAAAGCAATATTACTTGAGGCAACGTGCAGATCTGACGTCGTCAAGGTTGAAAACTATCCAGTCCAGGCGGCCGAAGTCCTTTCGCAAGGGAAAGGTGCCAGCACGGGCCTTTTAATTATGTTTGGGGACAAAGCCTATTACATTCCAAATGCGGCCGAGGATCTAAAAACAACAATCGAAAAAACTGTCGATCTTTTAACCTCTTTAAATGAAGCTTTAACCAAAATCGGGACAACGCTAACATCAATCGGTGCGGGTATGACTGGACCAACCACAGCCCCACCCCCAACGCTTGCGGCTGACGTTGTTGAAATCAATTCAAAGGTGACGGCCCTGAATGCCGTTAAATCGTCTTTAAACACTCTGAAAGGGGCTCTAAAATGATCGACATAGCAGTTGAGGCCAACGGGGAGCTTGGGATCTATGACTCCCAAACAAATAAGGCGGCAAATATTTTAGGCGTGCAGCTTGGATCATTGGAATATGCGCAAGAAATTGGGATCGATCTTGATTATTTTTTAAACCCGGCCTTTAAATTCGAGGATCAAAGTTTTCAAAGTTACCTAGTCCAGGTGCTTGCCAACAACGGGATCAATGTTGCCGCGATTGCGTCGACCGTGCAGAATCTTTATCAAGACTTAAAAATAAATCTTACGCCTGAGGAGCAAAGCTCAGGTCTAATAGCGAGGTAGTGAATGGGTTACGCACAGGAGTCGGGTTACACCCCGTCAACAATTGAAACGATCTTAGAGCAATTCAGAGCCAACATAAATACCCAGTTTGGCACTAGCTATACAACTGAAAGCTTTGTGGGCACCAATCATTATAAGTATTTTTATGCCGCGGCCCAAATGTATCAAGAAAACGAAATCAAAACCTCTGAAATATTCGCTAAATTGCAACAATACTTTGCAATCATAAACGCGCTGATTTCACGCCCGGTCAACACTCCCCCAGGCATAATTGAAAAATTTGCGGTTGAGGGCTATGTTGCCAGCGTTAAAAAAATGATCGATGCCGATGCTGGAAAGATCAATATTTGCGTCGACACCGACGAGGATGCTGACGATTACGCGGCCACAAAATTGGCAATAAACACCTTGATTTCACAGATCACCGTTTTGGGTTGTGTCACCCAAGGGACCGAGGTCTCGGCTATCGTCCTGACGAATGGTCAAAGCTTTGACTTTAAATTTCATTTGCCGAATCGGATCCCCGTCGGTTTACGGCTTACGATCACGACCTCAGAAAATAATCAAAACGTGATATCTGCACCCGATGACATCAAAACAAAACTTGTTTCCAACATCGTGGCTAGATATTCGCTCGGTAAAAACTTTGAGCCTCAAAAATATTTCAACCTTATCGATGCACCTTGGGCCCAGACCGTTCTTTTGGAATGGACTGACGACGTCACCGGGGGGGATATCGACGTTGGGGCCGTTTGGCATTCGACTGTTTATGACGCCGCTTTTGATGACCTTTTTAAAATTGATCTTGCCCGAATCGTCCTAGTGGAGGTTTAAGATGCAAAATTTTAAAGGAGACCCAACCGAGCTAAAATTCAGGGCCGTCCATGAGGCGGTCGGTGGGTCAATGTCACTTCAAAAGGAGCTCTTTTTCGAGGGCGCTTACGAATGTTTTGAACTGGGGTCGGTCCTTTATGACACAAAACGGGCTCCCTTAACAAATGCGATCACAAAAGAAATTTTCCGGGAAAGCTTTGCGACGATCTTTCAGCAATTTCAAGAGGCTGGATCCGGCGAAAGTTACATTTATGTGTTTAAAAAAATCTTCGGTGACGACGTTGATATTGAGTTTGTGATCCCCGGACCCGGAAAGCTGCAAATAAATATCGAGGCTCAAGGTATCGAGGAGTCAAATTTTATTGCCCGTCAGGTCGTCGACAATCAATATGTTTTCGAGGACGTGGTTGATCAAGAGGGTGATATTCTGGTCTTTCAAACAATTAAGGGGTTTCAATCACAGTATGAGCTCGAGCAAATGCTGTTTGAAATGGTCCCCGCGGGCATTTACACTGAAATAACTTTAAACTTCGGAGGCTAACATGAGTAAAAAAATTACCGAATTGCAGCTTATCAGCGCGATTACTGACGGGGTCAATATCCCAGGGGACAACGGCCTCCAAACCTATCGATTGACCGCGGCTCAACTGAAAGCCTGGATCCTTGCCAATGGAAATATAACCCGAGCCATGTTGGCCGTCGGCGCACAGGCTAAGCAACAAGTCGTTTCAATCGCAAATGCCCAGTCACCTTACACTCAGATTGAGGCCGCTGACATTATTTTGGTCAACGGTGCCAGCGGGGTGACGATATCACCTCTGACCGCATCGTCTTACTCGGGAAAAATCGTCAAAATTCAAAAAACAGATTCGTCTTTTGGGATCGTGACCATCACAGGCGTAACCGCTCTGCATACTGAGGGCGAATGCGTAACACTCGTTTCGGACGGGACCAATTGGGTTGTCCTTGAGCGCGTGATCCCATCAAAATGGACCTCTTGGACCCCAACTGGGGCTTTCAATACAAACTCGACTTACACCGGAAAATGGAAACGAGAGGGTAAAAACGTCCGAATGTGGGCCCGTGTCGCTTTTTCTGGCACACCCAATTCAGCCGTGGCTTACACGATCAATTTGCCCTCAGGGATTGCCGTCGACACCGCCGATATGCCCTCAGCCGTGAATCAATACAACGCCTTTGACGGCCGAGCAATCGTGATCGATGCCTCGATCAACGGCTGGAAAGCCAATGTCAATTATAATAGTTCAACAAGCTCGGTTTTAGTCGCAAGGTCTGTTACTATTGCTGGCGCGAATATTTCAGACGTAAACGCCGTGACCTATAATGATCCAGTGACGCTAGGTAACGGTGACTCAATCGAGGCACTTTGGACAATGCCAGCGGCGAATTGGAACGGCTAGTTAACAACAAGGAGGGCGCAACATGGATTTCATATTAGGACTTTTTCAGGACATTCAGCCAGGCCGCTTGACGGAAAGCTTGATTTTTTTATTTGTGATGTGGTGGAAAGTGAAACCCCATCTTAAAATGATCGAGGATCGTATGCTGGGCATGGAAAAAGCCCTCGAAAACATCCAAGGCACGGTTAAAAAGGAGCTTTCTGACGGTGAGTCACGTTTCAACCGCATGGAAAATAGGATTGAAAAACTCGAAACGCTCGTCCAACATTAAAGCTCATCAAAAACGATGACCAACAACACCCATGGGAGGGTATATGAAAATTTTGGAAAAACAGCTTTCAGATAACGCAAAAGCATTGGTTGAAATCACAGGCGGCAAGCTTTCATTGAAAGCAGATTTAGACACCGCGGGCGTTGACGCTCAAGTGAGTGTTTCAGTCGACACCGACTATTTTTTCGACGAATTGGCTAAAAAAATCCCTGGCACCGTTGACGACGCCGTTATTGCGTTATTGAAAAACGCTGTTAAAGCTCTTTAATGGGACTATCGGGAAAATATGATTTTCCTGGGATTCAAAAGGTCGGGAAATTGGCTGTAAAAGCCATCCTGGCCTCGACTACGTGGGGGGCTTGGATCATAAACAGCCCCTTTAAACCAGTTTTTGAGTTTATGCTCGGCTGGACAATCAACTGGCTAGCCAATAAAGGTCTAGTAATCATAAATTTAACAGCAATTTACATTGACGGAGAGCTTGATCAAAGAGCTTTCGATCAGGCCTTTGACGAGGCCCTCGAAAAATTAAAAATGCCCGGACTTTCCGATCAAGAAAAGGCGTCAATCGATGAAAAAATCAAACAAGCGTTCCGCAATTTTGCTCACATTAGCTCTAAACCTAGCGAGCCTAAGCCTCCTAAGTCTTAGCGGCTGTGCCTCGTTTAAGACTTCTGACTTTCCATTGATCGTGCAGCTCCCCGCCTCTAAACAATGTTTCGAGGTTAAGGTCATGTCATGGCAAGAAAAAATGTATTCAGCCGACCAGTGTGAAAAGATCAAAGAGCGCGGCATAATCCTGACCTCTGAGTCATGGAAAATGCTCAAAACAGATATTCAAAAAAATTGCCAAACGGCGCAATGTAAACAAATAACGGGTGCGGCTGACGGCTTATTTTTAGCCATAGACGAGGCGCTCAACAACTTACCATAGGGGGTAAACCATGAGACTAGATGCATTTTTAAGATTGCTGCAAAAGCGGCTTAACGAAAAAGGCGAAAACCTTTCAGTTGACGGGGATCCGGGTCCAAAAACCCAGGCCGCGCTCGACAAATATGACGTTGAAATCGTCCTTACAAAGGCCGAGCGTCCTGAGGCGCCTCCAATCACGGGCCAATCCCATGCTGAAAACCCCTCTTATTTAGAGGCTAAAAAATATGCTGGAAAAAATGAAAATGATCCCAAATTCAATTCATTTATGTCCTCTTTTTGGGCAAAGGTTGGGCTCCCAAAATATAAAACAATCGTCGGGACTTCTTTCGCGTGGTGTGCCCTTTTCATAGTGGGGATGCAATCCGAGGTTGGTCAAAAATATATCGCATCGGCCAGCGCCAAAGCCCAAGGGAAAACTGGGGTTGAAATCGACTGGAAGAAAAACGGTATTCCAAAAGGTGCGATAATTCATATCAATCACGGTTACGATTGCAAGAGCTCGTCAAACAACCACGTCACTTTTGCCGATGGGGATTGCACAGCCGAGGAGCTTGCGAAAAGTGGGGCTAGCTTTCCAGGTTACGGCGGCAATCAAAGCAATCAGGTTAAGCGTTCAATGTACAGCGTGAAAGAAATTTGCGAGGTCCGTTGGCCTTTGGAGGTTGAAAAACCTGGACCAATTGCTAAATCTTTAAATTGCACGGGCACCTCAAGCGGTCCCGAATCAACACGATAGGGGATGAAATGAAAACTCTTTTACTTTGGATTTTTTTAGCGTCAATTTTTTTACTGGCCGCGGGGTGCGGTGATATGCCCGTTGACGGCTCTTGGGATAAGCCAGCCGCCTCAAATGAGGTCGAAAAAATAGAAGTGCCAAAAAAGCCAGCAACCCAGCCAGCCGCTCGGATTGCCCTTTATTGGGAAAATACTACGGCCCCCCACCCAGAGCGTAAACCTTGGTCGGATGCGGTCATTGGTTTGTTCAAAAAAGACCTCGATACGTTCAAAAAAGCTTCCGATATTTCAACTTTTTGCCCTAAATTTCAATCTTTGGGTGAGTCTGATCAGTTAAAGGCCTTGGGTGAGTTTTGGGTTGCGGTGTCTTATTTTGAGTCAGGTTTCAACCCAGCCAGTGCATCGGTTGACGTCGGGACGAAAGAAAACAAAGACACTTGGTCAGTCGGTTTATATCAGATGAGCGTTGTTGATCAAAAAAATTACAAGCTCCCTTTTGGTTATAAATATGACGATCTTTTAAAGCCGATCCCAAACATCACATTGGCTTTAGCGGTCCTCAAGGCACAGGTTGAAAAACGTGGCGTCCTAGCCATTCCAGCGCCAAATCCGGGCCTATATTGGGCCGTATTACGCCCAGGCGGCAAATACGACCATTCGGCCGAAATCGCTGGCCGTGTAAAAAAGTACGCACCTAAATGCAATTGATCCCATTCTGACACAGTGGGTTGAAAAAATAGGGTTTCCGGGGTATTATTAAATAATACGGAGGCCCTATGAAATTTTTAAGTCTGATCCTTTTAGCCATTTCCTTAAGCTCTTGCGCTCTTATGAAGTCTGAGGAGTCTTACCGTGAAGAGCACTTTGCGGCCATGGCTAAACGCACCCCTGAAGAAATTAAAATCGACAACATGAAAGCCGAATGCGTTGCCCAGGCCAATTACGGGGTGGGTGTTGCCGCTCAAACGGCCATTTTACGCGGTTGTATGCAGACAAAGGGCTTATAATGGGCATAGTTCAATACGCTTTTTTGATTGCGTCCCTTGATTATATCAACCAGACCGATTTCGGGTATTGCCTTGAATTTCATGAGGACGAGGCCATTTATGTGGCCTTAGGTCATTTCCTCAATCGTCACCGTTAAAAGTGGGCCCTGACTCTTGGGCCTAAACTCCTGGGTTACATCCCAAACACCCAAGACCTCCCAACTATCGCTTTTAAGCACCCCGGCGCTCACTAGGGCGTCAACCACGGGTTTCATCGACCCAACTAGCCCGTCATAGTCTAACGTCCGGTAAAAGTGTCTTACGATGCGAATCCGGGCCTTTTTGAGGGGCTCCGGTGGGCGTTTTCTGACAACCATGCCGAAAACAATCATATCCCAGCCTTTATTTGCAGCATTGGCTTTGAATCGATTTGTCCTCAGTGCCTTATTAAGTGACTTCGGGAATGAATGAAACGTCAGATCAATTTTGTACATTTGAAAATTTTGATTGAAACTTGAAATATTTTCAAGACATGATCGTAACGCTCGGTTGAGGGGTTTGGATCAAGCCCACCGTCGAAACAAGAAAACCGAGCACGTAACGGCGGCCAAATTGATCTGGGGACTCATGCTGACGGGGTGGATCTGTGACACAATCCAACTCAAAGCAAAATACAAAAGTCTTTTCAAACTGACTCCTAAACCCTCAAGCCATTGAGGTGAACAGCTTACACTGGGGAGAGTCACGCGGAAGCGGTTTCGTAATTAGCTCGAGACCCAACAGGTAAAAAGTCGTTAAAGACTGACCTGAATGGTGGATCTATGCCTCAAGGCTGGATCCGAAAAGAAATTAAAAAAAAGCTCTTGAATATTTTTCGCAAAATGGCTATCACAAAGCCAGTCGCAGATCCGTCAGCCCCTCTGAGGTAAAACTCTTAGGGGAGACACCCCTCCCCCTGCGGTTTCAATTGACAAAATAAATTAAATAACTTAAGCAGACCACGGGTGTTAACATGACGGAGGTCCAAATATGGCTGAATCAACGGCTAATCCAAGAAATATTTATCAACGTATGGTTGAGGTGCAAAAAGTTGTCACTTCTGTCCAGAAAAATGAAGTAGTAAAAATGCACGACAATGATCGTGGTTACAAAGCAGTAACCCACGACGACGTTGCCGCCGCATTACATAAACCACTAGCTGATTGCGGGGTGTTTATGCTCCCTGATATTGAATCGTTTGAGACGACTCAATTTGATAAGACAAATCAGTACGGCAAAACAGTCACGTGGTATCGAACGGATATAAAAATCCTTGTCAAGTGGGTCAACGTCGACTCACCTGAGGATTTTATTCAGTCTAGGGGTGCAGCTTTCGCACTGGACACCTCTGACAAATCTTTTGCCAAAGCTTATTCTTTGGCCCTTAAAATCGTATTATTGAAAGTACATTTGTTGGAAAGCCGTGACGGGGAGGAGGAAAGAATTTTTGAGAATGAGCAAGGTCATCAAACTCAAAAAAACCAACCGCCAAAAAATACACAAAAACAGCAAGCTCCCCCGGCACCTAAGGCGCAATCGGCTACCAAGCCCGCGCCAAAAGTAGACGAGCTTACTCAGCCCTTTCCACCAGATGAAACGGCTAAGCCGCAAGACGAAAAGGTTATTGATCCAAAAGATCCGGGGGAGTTTGTTGTCCTTTTCGGCAACAAAACCACAGGCAAAAAAATTCGACAAATCGATGAGGCAACACTCAAAGAAATGCTCAAATATACAGAGGGCCAGTTGAAAATCGTGCCCCCTGTGAACAACATGAATCACCTTTTCCAATTTCAAATGGACGCCAAAAAATTTCTTAAATCGGTGGGGGTTGAGGTATGACCAAAACTCACACTAATCTGCTTTTCAAGGCCCTGGTTACGAGTCGACAATTCGGCTTAACCAAAGATAAGATTTATACAGGTCAGCTTGTCGTCGAAAACGATAGATCAACTGTTTTGATCACCGATGACTGGGGGGAATGGTCGACTTTTCGGCCAGACTGCTTTGAAGAGGTTGACCGAAATCTTTTAGCAAAGGGGTCTCATGGAAACGACGATTAAAAATCCAAACTGTGGTGGGATGGGCCGAAATGCCTTTCCTTGCGGCAAATGCGCTCAATGTGTTGCTGACGCAAAAGACGTGCTTTCAACTTTAAAAACCAAATCGCTTTGTGATCTGACCGCTGATCAGCAAGACGGAGTCACGGCCGCGGCCAGGATCATAATCGACCATTACGGGCACAAGGGTTATATGCAATTCATGAAAACGGGGAGCCTAACCGTATGAAAAGCATCAAACCCAGAATGATTACCGGGCGAATCTTGGGCCATTGTCCTAAGTGTGGCTATGATTACTCTGGCTGGCTCAATACTGATGACAAATTGATCAAATTAAAGTGTCTTAGTCCATTCTGTGATCATGAGGGCCTGTATAAATATCATTGGCCTGACGAGCTACCAAAAGTAATTTTGCGTCACGCGAAATCCGGCCAGTTGTTAAAATGCTGCAAAAATAGTCCAAAGCGTAAGCGTAAGAAAAAGGGCGGGGATCCGTACCGCTTGCCAGGTCAATTGTCTTTTGATCAAATCGTCCCAAATGATCAAACTTTTTCATGCTGACTTTCACATAGGCGCCCCAAATCAACTCGAGGGCTACGGCCCCCAAAACCTGGATCCCTCTAACTTTGACGAATGGGTCTTGGGGGATGTTTACGATCTTGTAAACACAAAAAAATCATTGGTCGAGGCCGCCGAGGCCGAATTTAAAAAGATGCGTGCTCTTTACGGCCGCCGTTACATCACTGGAAACCATGAGGCCCAAGGTGATTATGACCATTTTGAGTGGGTCGACGAAGAAAAGCGAATTGCCGTCATGCACGGGGATTACATTTTCTGGGGGAATGAAAAATCAATGAAATATCGTCGTAAAAGCCACGGGGCTGGGTTTTTAAAGCGCCTGCTATGGGTTAACGCGGTTGAGGCTTTCGAGGCCGGATATGACCGTCAGCTCAAAGAGGACGACCTTGATCGATTCGTCAAATTTTGCAAATTGAATCAGATCAAAACGCTCATTGTTGGGCACCTGCACCCCAGTAAGCCAATCGATTTTATGCGCGACGGTCGCCGCCTGATCGTTTTAAAACGAGGCACAACCATGATCGACCTTGATCGTCTTTAGTTCCACGTAGAACGGTCCGATAAGTCCTCAGGAGGTTTTTATGAAACAAACCCTTTTGGACGTGTTTATGAAACGCCAAAATGCCAAATGGCTTTTGAATTACCGTGTGATCACCTTTGAAAATTATTTGTTTTTGATGAAAGAGGCCGACGAATTAGAGGCCCGCCTTTTAAATTCAGCCACAGAAAAAGATATCACCCCGCTTTTGTCGATCTGTGCCCGTTGGTTTCAATCCCTTAGACACTGACTTGACGAATGACATCCCCCGGTCAATGATTTATTTAGCGCAATTGTGCGCAAATATACCACAGGAGGGTGTTATGCAACAACGAGGATCAATCTGGAAAAACTCATCGAAGAAAAAGGGATTTAGCAAGTCGGTCGGCTCTTATAATTCAGCTAAGGGTGATCGGTTCTTTGTACTGACGACCGTAAAAGGCGGCAAAACCCGCGTTTATGAAAGCCCCGCCGCCGCCGAGCGTGACGGCTGGTATATTGCTGTAAAAGGCGTTTAAGATCAGGCCATAAATCCAACTTAAGCCATGGACTCAGTCTGTGGCTTTTTATTTTCAGGAGCGACTATGAATCACGATTTAAAGATCTGGCCCCAGTTTTACAGCCGCGTTGCCGACGGATCAAAGACCTTTGAAATCCGAGACAATGACAGAAATTTCCAAATGGGTGACACCGTGACTCTTAGGGAATGGGATCCGGAGCCAATCAACAAAACCGTCCCCTCGTCAGGACCCAAAGGATACGTCAAAGATTCGCCCCCTCTTAATTTCCAGGTGGGTTTTATTTATGTCCTGGACCATTCGCGGGTTGTTTTCAGCCTTTTACCGATTCCAAAAAGCAAGTCCTGATTTTGTAAAATTTTTACTGTAAGCTAAATTCAGATGGGATCACGAGGGCCAACACCTATACAAATTGACTGGGATGAGTTTGATAAGCTCGTTTCTTTCCAATGCACGCAAGAAGAGATAGCAGCTTTTTTTAATTGCTCTGTCGATACGCTTGAGCGTGCAGTCGCGCGTGAAAAAGGCGAAAAACTTGCGGATCTTTGGCAGAAAAGAAGCTTTTTAGGCAAGATTCGCTTACGCAAAGCGCAATTTGCCATAGTTGAACGAGGGGGTCCTGGGGCCTCAGCCATGGCAATATGGCTCGACAAAAAGCTCAACCCAAATGAAAACCCAGATAAGCCTCAACCGCCTCCCCCACCCATGCCCCCACCCGCTGAGGGGGAAAAATCTAGTGTCCTCACCTTTGAGGAGTTTTGTGCCAATGCTGATTATCCTCAACCGTTTGTTAAACAGCTTGAAATGCAAGAGTTTGCAATCACCGATGCCATAGAGCCCGGACTGCTTTTGGGAGCTCGGGGTTATGGTAAGACCGATTACGTCACGATTATGGGCGTTGCCTATGACCTTTACTTAAACGGCAAGGACACCTCGAATTTGATCATAACCAAGTCCAAGGTAAGAAATGCGGCAATCATTGGCGAAATAGCCGATGCTCTGGAGGCTAACGGCATCGAACTAAGTAAGCGTAACAGCTCATGCATAAATGTGGCTGGCTTTGAGTCGAAAGATGACCCAACGGTTAAGAAAAAACGCCGGGGAAAAGATTATTCTGTCGAGGCCATTACGATAAGATCCAGTTTTCGGGGTCGTCACCCCAAACGAATTATCATGGACGATCCGGTCACTGAGGAGGATGTTTCAGCGGCCCAAAGGACTCTGGTCGAGCGCAAATATTCAGAGGCTTATAAACTGTGCAAAAACATCACGATTATCGGTCAGCCAGCTCATGCATTCGACCTTTACGCTAAGCTTAGGCCTGCTTTAAAACGAAAGCTTGAGGTGCCTTGGGGGTCAATCCCAGAGCTCGACGAGGATCTTGACGCAATGAAATTGGCCGGGATCGATTCGGGCTCAATTGAAATGTCTTATCATTTGCGCGTCCCCGTTACTGGCAATATGCCTTTCGGTAATATCAAGTACATGGACAAATATCCTAACATCGATTCGGTTGCTTTCATCGATCCGTCAGACGGGGGTGATTACACGGCCGTAACAATAGCAGCGGGTTATATGAATGGGGTCATGGTCCAAGGTCGAGCTTGGAAATTGCCTTGGTATCATTGTCTTGAGGAAATGCTAAAAGAATTTAAGCTTAGGAATGTCCGAAAAATTTGCTTTGAGACGAATCACTCGGGCACTCAACCCCTTGATCAGCTCAGACAGGTTTTTGGACCTTTGGGCATTGGCGTTGTGGGTGTGCATTCAGATACCAATAAACACGCGACGATTATGAATGCGGGCTCATTCGCTCCCTTAATTCATTTGAGTCGTGAGTCAGATCAAGTCTACACTAGCCAGGTAGTCCAATACGAATACGGTGCGGAGTTTGATGACTCCCCCGATTCACTCGCAAGGTGTCTCGTTTGGCTTGGGCTAGTTAAAGCAAAAAAATAAGGGGATTTTATGGAAAGAAATTTAGCATTGTTGTTTATGGATAGCGCACCCAAAGAGGTTAAGCAGGCCGCCGATGACCACAAAAAAAATTACAACCGCGTTGCAAAAGCTCAAGCCCAGATCGAGCAATCGACCGCTGAATTGGCTGACGCTAAAAAAGATTTCGACGAGACCCAACGGATCTTAAACCGTGCAATCGACGCCTGGGATCCCAATGCAAAGCCAGCCGAAAAAGAAATTAAGGTGAGCAAATGAGCGTTTTCAGCTTTTTAAAAAGTAACTCTAGACCAGAGCGTTTAGAGCCCATTTTTCCAATGTCAGTTTTGCAGGCCGATTTCGTTTCAATTGACTGTGAGACAATTTATAAACGGATCCTTACTGACGTCCTGGACCGCACAGAGGGCCTAAACGACGATCAACAAGTTTTGTTTTGGGATAATTGCCTAGGATCCGAAAACCAAGACGGCTTAGTCACGTTGTTGGCGAAAGCCATGACTGACAAATCGGATCTTTTCGTCTGTTACTTTGAGACCCTTAAGGTGATTCGTAAAGCAACCTCTATTGAGGAGGCGACGATCCGGGCAAGTTACAAAGAAAAGGCTGAGGCCGTGACATTACCTGACGGGGGCATTGGCGTTTTCATCACATTTAAGAATTTTCGACAAAGTGACATGATCAGACTTTACTCAGCTCTTGAGTATTGCGGTGTCAATTCTTTTTGGAAATCGATGAATCTTTCAAAAGCCCTGCAAATCAAGATCAATGAATTGCGCTCCTCAACTGGTTTAAGTGACTCGGCTGACGTCAAAGCTCAAGCCGTTGAAATTGCAAAAGCCTTAGCCGCTGGGACCGATATTTATATCGACGCAAAAGATATCCTTGAACTTTTAAAGCCTGATTTAACGGCAACAAATTCGGCTATGGAGCTTATTGCTCAAAAACGGTCGTTTTACCTTGGTTTACCCCTGTCATGGGTGACTGGACAAGGATCTGAGGGGCTAGGCGACAAGTCCAAGGGTGACGCTAAAAAAGTCGAGCAAGGCTTAAGAGGTTACTATTTCAGCATAATCAAGCCAGTTGTTGACGGTATTTTCGGCAAGGACACTGAGTTTGAGTCTGACGATTTTGATCAAATCAGTTCAAGTATGGAGGTTATGAAAACCTTTTCAATCACCGACGACGAATTGGTTAGCATGGACAACAAAAGAAAAATTCTTAACCGTATGTTGAGCTTGCCAGAGGACGCTAAGGGTGACCCACCCGCTGCACCCGCGGCCGTTGATCCAATCACAGGCCAGCCAGTAGTTGATCCAAATAAACCCCCACCTCCAAAAAAGGAGCCTAATGCGGGCACACCTTAACCGATTATCGGACGAAATCTGGCTTATCAGGATCGGCGAAAAATTCGAGGTTTTCGGTGATCCCTATGAGGCCGTCTGTACTTTCATAAAGACGGGTCCAGATAGCGGTCGGTTGGTTGGGCTTGCTGGGGTGTTTAACAAACGGTCTTTTCTTGCAATAAGGGAAAGCTTGATTTCTGCTGGTATCACAAAAGTTGAATGGGAGCGCGTGAAAAATAGCGCCGTTAAGCATCACAATGAAAGCATATAACGGGAAACCTAAAAAAGAATTTCACGTCAATGCCTCTATGTGTGGCGGTAAAAGAAAATTCAAATCTAGTGAGGCGTCAAAAAAGGCACACCGCTGGAGACAAAGAAAATATAAATGCCCTATATGTGGGCATTGGCATTTAACCAAACTCAAGGGGGAGTAACTTGAATCGACAACTCAAGCGCAAAGTCGAGCGCGATTTGACAAAAAAGGTGGGCCAGATCAAGGCCCTTAAGCAAGAATTATCACAACCGATCAGCCAGGCTAAGGCTAAATCAAATTATAAAAACCTCCTGAGGCTCCAAGGCGACCTTTACGCGATGGGGGCCATAAAACGTCCGGGCCCGGTAAAAACTTTCATTGGGCGGCTTAAGGCGACCTTTAAAGAGCTAAAAAGGACATTCGCTTGAGCATAATTTTCGATCCAACCAATATGTTGAAAAAGATTGCACCCCTGAAAAAGGTCGAAAAGATCCTTTCAGGTAGAGTAACCGTCAAAAAAACGGCATTGCGATTTCTGGACGACATTGAGGGGATCGACAAAAGTCAGGTATTGGACGTTGCCCTTAAAACGGTCAAGTCTTACAAAGCGCGAATCAAAGCCGCTGACGATGAAAGCACTGAGGTCAAAACGGAAATTCTTGACGACCCAAAGCTCCTCGTCAATCGTGTTCAAAATGAAATCGTTTTTCAAATGCATGAGGGGATCAAGCGCAATTACGGCGGGCAAAAGGCCCGTTGGCTCCCATCGGATGCAGATGACCCGAGGCCAGAACATCAACTCAACTACGGTAAGGAATATATTATCGGCGAGGGGATTGACGGCGTTGAGCCTGGGGATGAATACGGTTGCAAATGTGGTGTCGAAATTTTAACGGACGAAACACAGCTCGATTTGAGCTTTTAACATAAAGGAGTTTTACGATGAGCATTTTTTTTGGAAATAGACTTAACCGGATTGTCAGAGCCCCAGAGGGTGACGGCGGTGGAGGCGGCGGCGGGGGATCATTTGATCCTAAGGAATTTGCCAGCCTCAAAGAACAAAACGCGGCCCTAATGGCTCGTCTAGAGGCTCTTGAAAAAAAGGGCAATCCAGATCCTAAAAAGGATCCCCCAGCGGACCCAGACTTAGCAGAAAAAGCCCGTCTTGAGCGTGAGCAAAAAGACAAAGCGGCTAAATCGACGGCCGAAATTGAAAAGGCCCTGGCCTTTAATATGGGCGGTCCTGAGTTTATGAAAGCTAACGCGTCGCTCCTCCCTAAGAGCATAGAATCTATTTTCGTCCAAGCTGAAAAAGAAAACTACGGATCTGCAACTGAAAAGGCCGCTGCTATTAAGGTTGGGATCATTTCTGAGTTCTTTGCTTTAGAGGACAACATGAAAGATCTGACTGGACCCCAGAAATTAAAAGTTGAAGAATTTAAAAAGTTGACGAAAACTGATAAGCAAGAACGAGCAGGAGTGATTTGGGATGAAATTTTTGAGCCCGCTTTTGAATCAATGAAAAAAGTCAAAAGAGCAGCTCAAATGGCGGCGGGGCAAAACCCTCAAACCGATAACGAAAAAGCCCTTGCTGATCGAATGATGAAACAGAGTCGAAAACATTACCTAGGAGAAAAAAATGCATAGTGCAACAACCCTATATCTAGGAACGCACCAATCAAACGTGATCGAATCGCAAAACTTCGCGGCCGATCCGGCAACATTCTTAGCGGGTCTTTGTGGTCACTTAAAAAGTGACGGCACTATTTCACTAGCGAGCGCCGACGGATCAAAAGTCGGTATTTCCTTAGGAAATTCTTTGTCAGACACAAAACGCACAACTTTCGTAGCAAAAGGTTTAAAAGTACCGATCTTGTTGGCGAATGGTTTTACACCGACAGTTGGCGCCCAAGTTCAAATTTCAACCACGACGGGCAAGGCGGTTTCGTCTGGCACAGCGGTAAACGCTTACTATCGTCAATTGTTTACGACAGTTTACGATGAGGCGGGCAATGTTGTTGCTGACGGAGCGGCATTGATCGACTTCCCAGGCGGGTTATAATGCAAGATTCAACAAAAATCGTTTTAGCCTCAACAATGAGCAATGTTAAAGACGTTGAGTGTTTTCCGGTTGATCCGGCAACATTCTTAGCGGGTCTTTGCGTTTCAATGGGATCCGATGGGTTCCCAGCTCTTGCAAAAGGAAATGGACGGATCGGGGTGTCTTTAGGACGCTCCCTTTCAGAAGTTAAAAAAACATCGGTATGCCGAACTGGCTTAAAAGTCGGTATTCGCGCGGCCGCTAAGCGTTCAACGGGTGTAATTACCGTGAGCTCTTACGCCAATTTATTGACGACAACACCGGACTCGGTAACTGTCGGCGCATCGGTGTTTGTTGCTCAGTCAGGTGCAGCAACCCCAGGCACATTATTTTTCCAAGCGGCGACCTCAAACAACGCCACAGCAACAAGTTTGGCCGCACAGATCAATTCACACGCCACGGCGTCAACATTGGTTTATGCAGTAGCCAACGGCGCGGCTGTTACCCTTTACGCGAAAGCGAAAGGCACGGCGACCGGAAATGACGTTGCGGTTGCTTACACTGACAACGGCGGCGGCAATATCGGTATTACATTGAGCGGTCTTACAGGCGGCAAGCTTGCGGGCGGCGCTGATTCAGTTGATTACGCGGTTGACGGGCAAAAAATGTACGTTAACGACGTGACGGGTGAGGCTGACGTTGCAATGACTGGTTTCAGCACGATCACAGACGCAATCTATCGTCCAGCGTATTCACTCCCAGGACAAGATCCAGGGTGTACATTCACTGGGATCGATGAGGACGGTAACTCAGTCCTCGCGGTGTTAGTTGATATGGCTGGGGGTCTGTAATGGCAAAAAAAGCCGCGACTCCCGAAAAAGAAAAAACTCTAGTTGAAAAATTTGTTGACGTTGTCGACCACGCTTTGCACCCTGAAAAGGATATTAAGCCTGAGTCGGTTGACGCTCCTGAGGCGCCAAAAGCCCCTGAGGGTTTTTCAATGGACGAAGAAATTGGAAAGGGCCTTGCCCGGTCCAGTTCTTCTGAAAGTGATTATCAAAGTCATCCTAAATTTGCTAAATTTAAAAAAGAAGAGGGGCAATAACCTATGAGCACAAATAAAATTGTTTTAAGAACTACTGACGAGGTCATGGCCGATTATCAGCCGTCTTATCAGCCATTTTGGCCTATCCTCTTAGGAAAAAGCCAATCATACCCTGAGGAGGTTGGAAAGGCGAATTTCAAACGCTTAGAGGCGGTTGGAAATATTCGTAACCAACATTACAATCCTAAGGACACCCACATTCATCAAATCAGTGTGGTTGAAAGGCTGAAAAGCTTTAAAAAATATTTCTTAGCGTCGCAATTCGTTCAATCATCTTTGCAAGACCGGACTCAAAACGAGGACGTTGTTAAGCAAGTGTTGGATGAAAACAACAAACTAATGGACGATCTGGTTTTATTGGGTGAGGGGACTAGCGCCTCTGACGTAGTAAACAACGGCCTTTACTGGTCGGCTGATCCAAATTACTTGTTGGAAAATAGCTCGGCGCTTTCGGCTGGATCTGATTCACACCTTGCATCTTTGCACGCGGCGGTTGTTGCTGAAAAGATTAAGGCTGACACAGTATCAGGCCAAAAAGTGATCGTGTTTTACGGATCAACAATGTTAACAAAATTATCTGGCATTTATGCAACGTCGAGCATTCCTTTCCGTCAGGCGCTTTCAAACGCAATCGGTGGAAACTATTCGATTGTTGAATTGCCAGCCGAAGTAACACCGTCAGGTGCCAACGGTTTCATGATTTTGACGCTTGACCAAATCAAGCTTCATTACACGACACCTCCAAAATTGGCCGCTCAAGGTGTTGACGAGCGTAACATGGAAGTATGGCATAACTTCTTGATGGGTTCGGCGATGATTGAAGTCCTTGCATACAAAGGGATCATCCGTCAGCCAGTTACTTTCGCTTAATATCGAATCAACAATAGGGCCTTGCCTTTCGTTAGGCCCGCATTATTGGGTTAACCCCTCCCGTAAAAGGGCGGGGTTTTTAATTTCAGAGAGGAAACCATGCGCGATTTTTACAACGGCATTTTAACTTTCATCGTCGCAACCTCACTCACTGACGCCGAGGCTGATATGATCACAGCCGAAATCCCTATTTATGATCAGTCAACTTACGATGACCTTTCAAAAATTCTTGCCTCACGTGATGGGGTGTCAACTTATCAAGACCGACTTTTAGCCTATTATCAAGCGCGTGGTGCTCAAGTGACCCCGGCGAAAACCGGAAAGTCCAATATTTTAATTGGAGGGGCTCTTTGAAACTAGACCTTGGCACAACATGGGGGAAAAAACTTGCTGGCCGTGTGAACGGTTTCGAGTTTGAGGTGGGCGTCCTAGAGGATAAGCCGCACTATGACCCGGTTGAAACTAAGATGTTTGGCGAGGCTCAGACTAAGAACTATGCAGGCGGTCCAGCCCGAAAACAGACCCGCACCGCTGGCCCTTTGACCACGGCTGAGGTGTTGATCGAAAACATGAAACGGATGAATATCAATATTTTGTTACGTCCCTTTCAAGAAAAAAACTCCGATATTCTTAAATTCACTGACGCCTTTTTAAAGCTTGTTGTGCGCCGTCCTGGGATCAACATCAAGCGCGTCGAAAACTTATTGCAAGCGATTGTCCGAAACCCCATCCTTAGACAAGAATATGGCGAAAACAGCGCGGCCACGGCCGACGCAAAGGGCTTTAATCGTAAGCTGATCGACACCGCCCAAATGTTTAAGGCCATTCAGGCAAGGGTGACAAAACGTGGTTGAAAAAGAATTGAGCGAAAAGCTCCAAAGAATTTTTAAAATTAAAAAGACCAGTTTCGACGATCCAGGCGCGGCCGCCGAGCAAGAGTGTCTTTTCATCAATATCGAGACCTCAGTCCCGTCAGTCAGGGATCAGATTATGAAGCAAAAGGTCATGGGCACCTGCACCCTATTCGGGACCAACCAAAAGCTGACCGTTGGATACATCCCTAAGTGTATTCAGGAGGCGAATCCGGGTGACACAAAGGATTTTTTCTTTCACGATATGGAGACAAACACCCGTCGTTTTAAGGATAAGGTCCAGCGCGGATTTTCATTTGTTTACTTTTTCAGTGCTCAATATGATCCTGAAAAGGGTACGCTAGATGAAATAGATTTTACAACACAGGAGACTTAAGCCATGGCAAATACGTTACTCGACTATTTTTTTAAAATTACGGCCATAAACCCAACCCCAGCGGCCTCAACGGCTTTTTTAAAGCAGGCCTGCATTGTTGTAAGTCCTAAAAATGGGGGCATTACTGTCGGGGTGCCCGTTCTTTGTACTTCTATGAGCGGCGTTTCAGCATTGACCAACAACACCGAGGCACAACAATTTTTCAACGCGGGTATGACTCGGGTCTATATTTTGCCGATGAATGACTTAGATCTTTCAGCGGTTATGGACGCTCATGGCACAGATTTTTTCACTGTCTTGATATCTTCGGATTTCAATGACGCGGCTGTTACCCCAACTCAAGCTCAAGGGGTCTTTACAGTTTCATCTTACGCCAACCTGGTTTCTGGCACGGCCGATAAGGTCACGATTGCGGGTGTGGACTTCACAGCCCAAGCGGGTGCGGTCACTTTGGGTGAGGCTAAATTCCAAGCGGCGACCTCAAACAACGCCACAGCGGCCAGCCTAGCGGCTCAAATCAACGGTCATGCGACCATTGGATTGCAAGTTGTTGCGTCGGTTGTGGGTGCGGTCGTAACCGTTAAAGCGATCGACACCGGATCCAGCGGCAATAACATCACAGCAACATATACCGATGGGGACGCGCAAATAGGTGGGGCATGGACTGGCTTATCAGGCGGCAAGCTTGCGGGCGGCGACGGCCTTTTCTTGGGAGTCTTTGCGGGCGTAACAGCTCTTGCATCGGCTGATTTGACATTCCTAGCGGCTCAAGCTGTGATCGAAAACCGTTGCGCATTTTACAAATCTGGCACGAACGGCGCTAAAAATATGGTTTATGCATTCGGAAAACTTTTGTCGAATGCTTTGGACTGGACGAATCAGCAATACATCACGATGCCTTTTGCTGACGATATCGACGAAACAGGAGAGGCCGAAAACCTTTTCGATAGTAAAATCAGTTTCGTAATCGCTGACAGTCAATATGGAAACCGCCTTGCCCTGCTTTGTGCGGGTGGGTCGGCAATCGTAGCCCCTTACATCGTCAGAAATCTTGAAATCGATATGCAGTCTAAGGGCTTGCAATACGTTTCAGCAAATCAGCCAGCTTACACGAAAAAGCACGCTGCTTTGATTGAGGATGAGCTCGACAAAATTATCAACGGATCAGAAGACGTCAGAGGTTACGTTCAACGTGGCTGGATCGAATCTGGATCGGTTGCAATTGATCTTGAGCAAGACGATTTTGTGGCGGCTGGACGAATTAACATCAAAAAACCGCGGGCTTTGTGGCGCATCGTCGGTCAAATAACTCAATCTTAAAAGGGGTAAACCATGATTTTCAAAATTTATAACTGTGATTTCGGCGTGAAAATTTCAGGGGTTGATTACCAGTTTGAACACGTTTCACAGGTGACAATCGAGGATCCTGAGCGCAACCGTCTTACCCGCGGCGCCAACGCAAATAACAAGACTGGCCTGGTTTACAAAGACGGATTGAAAGATCCAAAACGCTGGACCATTCCAATTTTGAACATGAGCGCGGCCCTTAAAGCCAAACTTGATGAATGCTATGACGACCAAATCCGTTTGGACGTTTACTGTATTGACCGAACTGACGGATCCAGCAAGATGGGCAAAAATGCAATCCTTTCCAACCGACCTCAACAATTGACGATTGAGGACACGGCTGAATCAATGCAAGTAAGCCTTGAGTTTGAGACTTTCGACTCTAGTGAGGTTCATAAATCATAATGAAATTCAATCGCAAAGTTTTACCTTTAAAAGAATATAAATCATACAAGGCGCTGTGTGCGTATCAGCGTCTCATCTTTGGGCTCCAAATGATCCCAGGGTTTATGCATTATTCTTACGATGAGTTTTGCGATTTGATCGAAAAAATGTCAAAAGAGGATCAGCTAAAAACGATCACTCAGGCCGCAAAAATGGTCACTTTGGATGAAGAAGAAGTAAACGCACTGATCGGTTTTTGCACGGACAAAAACGGCATTCCTTACGCCGCCGAAAATAAGAAAAATCTTAGCCCATCGGAAATTGTTGAGATCATTATCACCGTCTCAATGGCAATTCTTTCAGATATTAAAATCGATCTGGTCAGTCCAGACGAAAAAAAAAA
>ERZ869921.518-NODE-518-length-23141-cov-11.553236_pt1 | contig 23141 bp, 23 predicted proteins | sample MGYA00579310_ERZ869921 | MGnify/ENA primary metagenome ERZ869921 (study PRJEB32216, sample SAMN09231816) | wastewater metagenome | place: USA: Maryland | collected 2016-06-21 | study: EMG produced TPA metagenomics assembly of the PRJNA472060 data set (Reclaimed... | reverse complement strand
TGACGGTCGCCACGCTCCTATGGGATGCGAACGACAAGTCGCATTCCTTCTCGCGCTGCTACAATGAGGAGTGGGTCGAGCGCTTGTATCGCGGCTTCAAGCGGAATCTCACCGTGCCGTTTCAGTTCATGTGTTGGACCGACCGTCATCGCGGCTTCAGCGACGACATTCATCAGGCATTCCTTTCAGCGGAGCGCCCGTCTTACGCCTCATGCATCGAGCCCTTCGTCATGGACGGGCCGATGATCCTCACCGGGCTCGACACGGTCGTCTTGCGCACCATCGATCACCTGGCCGCCTACTGCATGGACGAAAGCAACCTGATCGCACTGCCTCGCGACCCGTATGCGTGGCATCAGGCGTGCAACGGGGTATGCCTTGTCCCGCCGGGGAAGACCGACATCTTTCGGAAGTGGAATGGCGAAAACGACATGGAGTGGCTGCGGCGGTTTCCGCATCGCTTCATCGACGATCTCTTCCCGGACAGCGTGGTCTCCTACAAGGGACACGTCCTCGGGCAGACAGGCCAGGTCATGCGCGGCAAGCCGGATCCCCGCGGGCTGACCAACGTCGACATCGTCTATATGCACGGCGTTCCGAAGCAGCATCAGTTGACCAACGAGAGATGGATTCAGGAGAATTGGGTCTAATGCAGCGGCCGTTCGATTATTGGGCTTCAGGCGAGGGCATGGGCAACATCACGCCGCCCGGGAATCCATACCCTGAAGGCGATCTCTTCATGCGCGAATTCACCGATCTGCTCTTCGCGCAGGACGTGGTCGAATTCGGATGCGGCCCTGGCCGGCTGGCGCCGTTCTTCAGCAAGCGGCGCTATCTCGGCGTCGATATCTGCCCGCAGGCGATCGCCCTCGCGCAGCATGACCGTCCCGGCTATGATTTCATGCTGATCGACGGCAAGACGAAGCTCGAGGGATGGGGGCACGCCCTGTTCGCGCACAACGTCCTGATGCATGTGCCAGACGAGGAGTTGTTGGACACGATCGGGCTCTTCAGCCAGAAGCGCATCTTCGTCAACGAAGTGCTCGGCCACAACTGGCGGCGCAATGAAAACCCTCCGGCATTCAACCGGGAGATCAACGACTATGATCAGGCGTTCCGTTTTCACGGCTATGCTCTGAAGCGAGTCGTTTTCAAGAAGCTCGAGCGGTGGAAAGCTTCAGACTTCGCCGTCATGGAATTCCACAAGGAGAACACCAATGCCCGTCAATCGTGAGCCGCACATCTACCAGGGCTATGTCATTTCGCAGATCGGCCAGCAGCTTGGCCAGGAAGTCTACATGGACTTCAAGAACGCGCAGAACTGCGTCATGGCTGGCACACACCGTTGGGCGGATGACCCGACCGATATGTCGAACGTCGTGCGCATGCAGATCGCCGACAACGATGCCGCGCTCGCCGCGCAGGTGGAAGCCGACCGGCTGCATAATGAGAAGCTGAAGCGCGAGGCAGAGGAAGCGGCTGAAGCGCAGGCCGCTGCGGCGCTCGCTGCCAGGTACGCCAACATCAAGTCGATCGAGATCCGGAAGATCGAAGGTCAGGGGATCTTTCTCACGCGCCCGTGGCCGGATGAGACTTCATTCACGGCCGAAGTGGTTGAGGACTCTCCTCCGGGAATGGTCACCGAAGTATGGATCGGCGAGGGCGACGGCGCCGAGAACTTCCTCGACATCAAGTTCGCCAACGCAGAGGCGCGCTACAAGGTCACCGGCTACGACGAGGAGAACGGCATCTTCTACGCCGAACTCCTCTCCGCCTCCTCGCCCGACGTTGACATTCCCGCCAACTGGCGCGAACTATCGCACCTGCAGTTGATCCCCCTCGCCAAGAAGATCACCGGCCAGGATGGGTCGATGAAAAAGGCGGAGGCGGTCGAAATCCTCGAGGCATGGACGAAGGTCGATGATCAGGTTCGAACCGAAGAACCCGCCCAAGCGACGGAAGGGCAAGAAGGTGGACAGCAAGAAAACCGCGATCTCGGCTTCCGAGACAAATCGGGAAATCCGACCACACCCGAAGCCCGCGCCCAAGAGGCAGCCCTCGAGGACTTCGGCGACGACTGAAGACAAGGCCATGCGCGCGCCAGCCGATCGCATGATCGACGGCGGATATAAAACCCGCTGATTGGAATGTAGTTCAGCGGTAGAACGCCCGACTGTTAATCGGGAAGTCGCAGGTTCGATGCCTGCCATTCCAGCCATCAAAAATCAGGGAATCCAATCATGGCCTCATACGTCAAATACGAGATCGTGCCCGAAAACATGGGCAACAAGGTCTATGACTTCTTCGGGGCGACCGACACATGGAAGGTGGCGATCCACACCGATGCGCCCGTGGTGGCGACGGACACGGTTCTTGCCGACCTGACGCAGATCGGCGGATCGAATGGCTACACGACCGGCGGCGCGGACGCGACGTTCAATTCGACGCGCTCGGGCGGCACGCTTACCGCGACGGCCACGGATATCGTCTGGACTGCGTCTGGCGGCAATCTTGGCGGCAGCACGACCGGCCGCTACTTCACGCTCTACGACGACACGCCGACGTCGCCGGCTGACCCCCTCTGGTCATATTGGGATTACGGGGCTACATTCACGGTCGCGACCGGCGAGACCATGACTTGGGATGTCGGCGCCAACATCTTCACGGTGGCCTGACCTATGCATGTTCCCGCCTGTCCTCGTTACCCTGTCGCGAAGCTCATCAATCTGATCCCGCCCAAGTTCATTGAGGCGCTTGAGCAGAATCAGCAGATCATGTCGTGCTGCCGGCATCCGGAAAATCACGACATCGAAGCCTGGTACAGCAACGAAGAAGAAGCTGCCAAGGGCGTTCCCGACATCTACATCTTCAAATGCACGGCGGTTCATCCCGACAGCATTCGCCCGAACGGCGAGCGTTGGCACCAGCGGTTCTGCGTCGGCGGTGGCGACGAGCGACCATTTTGGGAAGTGAGGTAACCCGCCTCACCTGAAGGGGATAGTCTATGGCAATCTCCTTCGTCGGCGCCGTCACCGGCACGACATCGGCAACGCTGCCGGCGCATACGACCGATGACTGGATCTTCGGTCTCATCGTTCGTGACGGGTCGAATTCGCTTCCGACCTTGCCGGCCGGCTGGACCAAGGTAGCTGACAACACCGGCACGTCGAATTCGTGCGGCGCGATTTTCGTCAAGCGAAAGGCGACGGGGTCCGGTACGACCGCGACCGGTTTCACCAATGCGACGGCCAGCACGTTCGTCATTTATCGAGGCGTTTCCGACATCGGGAATTTCTCGCTCAATGGCACGAGCACGAACGCCACGGTCACCTATAACTCGGTGACGTTCTCTGTCGGAAGTGGAACATCATGGGCCGCCATGCTGGCTGGCCATCGGTCAACCAACACGGCGCTGGAAACGCCACCGACAGGCGCATCGGTTCGTTCTGGTGGAACGGCTGTTGTCGGTAGCACGGAAGTCGCAGCCTTCGACACGAACGGAGGCGTTACCGGCTACACCACGAACGGCGTGGCGGTTGGTGGCACGGCGTCCGGCTGGGTTACCGTCGTCTTCGAACTGGTCGAGGCTGGCAGCACGGCCTACACGGTCACCGCCTCGGGCGGTTCGTATGCGATAACAGGAGCAGCCGCTTCCCTCAAAGTCGGCCGCGTGGTTGCGGCATCTGCCGGCAGCTATTCAATCAACGGCGCGGCGGTCACGCTTCGGAAAGGTGCGGTAATCGGGGCCGGTGCCGGCTCCTATGTGATCTCCGGGCAGGCTGTGACATTGCGGGCGGCTCGCAAGGTTGCCGCATCGGCCGGCTCTTATGCGATCTCGGGCTCGGCGGTCACACTGCGTCGAAACCTGCCCTTGGTGGCGAGCGCCGGATCCTACGCGATCACCGGAGCAACTGCCGGCTTGGTCCATGGATGGAAGGTCGCTGCCGCATCGGCGTCCTATTCGATATCGGGCGCGGCAGTCTCATTCAGGAGCACTCGAGTCCTCGCGGCCAGCGCGGGAAGCTATGCGGTCACCGGGTCGACGGTAACGCTGAAGACGGGCAAGCGCCTGTCCGCCGCCGGCGGTTCCTACAGCGTGAATGGCGCGGCGGTCACGCTTCGGCTGTCCCGCAAGGTCGCGGTGGCAGCGGCAAGCTATACGATCGGCGGGCAGGCGGTCACTCTTCGTCGCAATCTGCCGCTGGTCGTTGGTGCTGGGTCTTATTCTATCGGCGGCGCGGCTGTTACGCTGCGCACGGCGCGCAAAGTTGCGGCCGCCGCCGGGTCTTATGCGATCTCGGGCACAGCCGTCACCCTGACGCTCGGCGCGTCGACGGCAAAGTCGATTTCGGCAGGCGCCGGCGCCTATGTGGTCACCGGCGTCTCGGTGACGCTGGAATTGGGGCGCCGGATTGTCGGCTCCGCCGGCATCTATTCAATCACGGGCTCGGCCGCAACACTCAAGGTCGGCAAACGCGTCGCCGTCGCGGCTGGAAGCTATGCGATCACCGGCGCGCAAGCGTCGATCAAAGTCAGCAGGAAGGTCAGCGCCAGCGCGGGCGCCTACGTCATCACCGGCGTTTCCGCGACGCTCCGCATGGGCCGGTTGCTCATCGGTTCGCCCGGTACATATTCGGTCGATGGATCAGCGGCATCGCTCCTTCTCAAGCGGGTCGTCGCGGCTGTCGGCGGCACCTATGAGATCAACGGTTCGCCGGTCCAGCTATCGAAGGTCTCTCCAAGCGCGCCCGACCCGCGGCACATCGTTTATGTCCCCGCAGAAGACCGAACGATCGCGGTCGCTGCTGAAGATCGAAGCATCGGCGTCCCGGCGGAGACTCGATTGATCATGGTGCTTGCGGAGGACCGGAGAATTATGGTTCCTGCGGAAGACCGGGCGATCACGGTCCCGGCCGACGATCGCGACATTGACGCAGTTTGAGGGTTCACGATGGCGACCACCGCAAAAGACCCCAAAGACCCTGATGAAGTGGTCGACTATCCTTTCGATTGGACGTCACGCTTGGCTGGATCCGATACGCTGGTGTCGTCCACATTCTTCGTCGAGGAAGGCTCGGTCGAGATCGATAGCATGGCGCTCGCCACGCCGATCGCAACCGTGTGGCTTTCCGGCGGCACGCTCGACGAGACGTGCCTTATTACGAATCGCGTCATCACCAGCGGCGGCCGCACATACGACTGGACGATGAAGCTGAAAATCAAGGCGAAGTAGCATGGGCCTGACTGTCGTCAACTACCCCGACGCGGACGATGTGCTCGGCATCCTGTCCGTCGCGGACATGAAGCTGCAGATGCGCATCTCGCACGATGCGGAGGATGCCTATTTCCGGCGCTGCATCCTGGCCGCCTACGACTGGCTGGCCAACCCGGAAAACGGCTGGCTCAACCGGGCCATCCTGACCACGACTTACCGGATGACCTTGCCAGGCTTCGTCAAGCAACAGGTCTATACGGACCGGGAAACGGGCGGGCCTGCCTATAGGTGGATCCCGACCAATTCGATCGTGCTGCCAATGCCGACGCTTCAGACTGTCGGCTCGGTCAAGTATCTGGTCGACGGAACCCCCACGACTCTTGACACGCCGGGCTACGTTGTCACACAAGATGGGCTATTCGGGAAAATTCATCTTGCAAGCGGCGCGTCGTGGCCGACAGGCTTCGACGTGAACCCCAACGCGGTGACGATCGAATACACCGCCGGCTACGGCGATGCCGATACGATCAAGGAGCGGTGCCCCGGATTGGTGCAGGCAATGTCCCTTTTGGCCGGCGACGCATACCGGAATCGCGAGGACACCTATGCGGAGCCTCGCCTCGTCGCGGTCAATCGCAAGATCATGAACGGCGTGCAGTTCTATGCAGGCCGCTACAGGATCATCAACCGCCATGCGTAGCGGCGTCAAAAACTGTCTGGTCTATATCTATCGGGTAACCGAGATCAAAAACCCCGACACGAATGCGTCGTTTCCATCCGATGCTTTATGGAAGACGGTTTGGGCGAACGCCACCGCGCGCCGCGGCCGCGAGACGGAAATCGAAGGCGCTATCCGGTCGGAGTCCTACATGCGCTTCGACTTCGATTATCTCGACATCGTCGGCATCACGGAACTGGATTTCATCGTGTACGAGGATGTCGAATACGGTATCACCGGCTTGCTTCCGGATATCGCGACGAAGGATTTCTTCGTGGTCGATACGATTGCCCGCGGCGCCAGGCCATTGCGAGCGTAGACCATGGCCTATGCCAAAGCGACGGTCCGCGGTGATAAGGAGATCATCGCGAACATCAGGCGTGCCATGAACTCTGTCGGTGGTCGGGAGCTTGACCGCAATATCGGCCAGTCCATGGCGCCGATGAAAGAGCAGACGCAGGAAAATGCCAAGGCGCTGCGCAACTTCGTCGGCAAGTATCCTGATTTCTTCCCGCAGCCGACGAAGGCGCGGAGAGGCGGTCATCTCGACGAAGGCGTGCGCGTGGCAAAGCACGACTCGAGGGGGATGTTCTACCGGGAGTTCTGGCTCGCCTTCGGCAAGCGGTCGCGCAAGATCGCGCACCTTGTCGAGTTCGGCACGCTGCCGCACTTCCAGCCGAATTTCAAAGGCGGGTTCCATCACCCTGGCGCTGAAGCGCATCCCTTCGCCAGGCCGGCATTCGAGGCGACGAAGGAGGAAGTGGTCGACGAGTTCGGCCGGAACCTCTGGTCGCAGATATCCGGCTCGCTCATAGGATCGTTTCGCCGATGAGCGCGCTCAACATCACCATTCAAACCCTGCTGGCTGAAGACGACGTCACGGACGTCGCGGCGGACCGCATCTTCCCGATCTTCTATCCGCAGGCGGCCGGGCTCCCGGGGATCGTGGTGCGCCTGATCGCCGAGAACGACCCGGACAATCTCGGCGGGGCATGGAAGCGTCCAGAGTCGCGCGTCTCGATCGAATGCAGGGCGGAAGGTGGACGTGTAGACCAGCTTTACGCGCTCGCCGAAGCCGTCATCAACGCGATGCAGGACAAGACGGAATACCCGATCGCCTCCTGCATCGCCACCATCAGGAAGGAAGGCACCGATGAATCAGACTCATCCGAACAAGTCACAGCCCACGGATACCCCGAAGTCATCCGGCGCATCATCGACTTCTACGTCGTCTGGCGACGAGCCCCGTGAGGCCGCATCGCGGCTTGGCGCCATCGCCGGCAATCCGACCGCCGAAGAGGCGGCCAAGATGAAAACTTCATCGAAGAAGGGCGTCGTCGACGGCCATGAGATGAAGAAGCGCCGGCACAACGGCAAGGATTTCTGGCAGTGCGAAAAGTGCTCGTACAGCACGTCCAAGCCGGAAAGCGCCAACGAGCACGAAAAGGCGCCCTACTAGGCCAACCAACCTCTGAAGGAGAACTAGCATGACCACGTCGACAGGCAAGACTGGCAAGGGCGTGATGTTCCAGATCCGGAAAGCCGGCGTCTCGCCGGTCGCATGGTGGACCATCGCCAATGTCCGGTCGATCAACTTCACCGGCCGCTCGGCCGACGAAATCGACTTCACGCATCTCCTGTCGACTGGCGGTTACCGCGAGCTTCGTCAGGGCTTCAAGGACGGCGGCTCGATCGGCATCGACTACCAGTTCGATGCGACCGAGGATTCGCACGTCGGCACCGGCGGTTTGCTGGAATGGTTTACGTCCGGCAACACGTTCACCTGGCGCATCAATTTCGGCACCGCCTGGTCGTTCGCGCTCACCGGCTCCGGCTTCGTGTCCAACCCTGGCGACATCGACATCAACGTCGATGGTCCGATCACGGGCGCGGCCACCGTGCGCGTCACGGGCGATACCTCGTTGGTGGCGAACACCTAATGGTCGCTATCAAGGCACGCGGCGAAACCGCGTTCGATGAGGCGGGGGATGGTGTCGTCCTCCGCTTCACGAATTCCGATCTGAAGAGGCTCGAGGCCGAACTCGGCGTCGACTGGTTTGGCGTCATGATCGACACGTTCCTGATGGGCGTGCCGCGCATGGAGACGATCGAAAAGCTTGCCATCCATGGCGCGAAGCTCAACGGCGCCAAGTTCGAAATGACGGAAGAGATCTTCGACGAGATCCCGATCGACACCATTGCCGAAAAGGTGATGGACGCGGCCTGCATTTCCAAGTCGGGGATGCCGGCCAAGGATCACATCGCCGAGCGCGTCAAGGCATTCGCGGAGGCGGAGGCGAGTGGGGAAATCCCCCCGAACCAGAGCCCGGATGGGACTTCCTCGACGACCTCCGTCGACGATGCCTCCGGGCAGGAATCCGCGTAGAGGAATTCTGGTCGATCACGCCTCTCGAGGCGTCGGAATTTCTCGAGGAGAGCATGCGCGGCAAGCTGGTTCAAGCTTGGTACAATGCGCTTCTCTACCGTCAGGATCCGAAGAAGCTGCCGAAGCGGGCAGAGCAGCTTTGGTCTGAAGCGCCTGACCAGACGGTCAAGCAGATGATTGCGCTGGCCAAGGCGTGGGCATCGAACACCGCTGAAGTTCTCGGTCCTCCGAAGAAGAAGCAGAAAACCTGATGCCCTCACTCATCGGCTCGCTATATGTCAGCTTCACCGCTGACGTTTCGCCTTTCCAGCGGAACATGCAGTCAGCCGAGAACCAGACGGCTAAGACCACGGCGAGCATTCGCCGCAACATGGGGCTGACGGAAAAGTCCGTCGCCTCATTCCAGCGCACGACCGGATCTAACATCCGGCCCTACGCGCTGATCTCGGCCGCGCGCACCTTCGATACGGTGCAGCAGCGTGCCAACCTGCTTCGTGGTGCGCTCTTCGCCACCACGGCAGCCTTCGGCGGCCTCGGCGCCGCTCTCACCACAAACGTCATCTCGCGCTATCTCGATACCTTCACGGGTCTCGAGAACCAAGTTCGCGTAACTTCAAAGTCGTCGGCGGAACTCGCCGGCAACATGAAGGCCCTCGGCGGTGTTGCCGAACGATCGCGCTCTTCATTGAGCGCGGTCGCAACCCTATACTCGCGCCTATCGAAAGCCAGTCCTGACATCGCTCCGGCGAAGACGCTTCGCCGTGTCGAGACGATCAACAAGGCGTTGCAGCTTGGCGGCGCAACCGCGCAGGAAGCCGCGTCGGCCGCCATCCAGTTTTCGCAGGCGATCCAGTCGAACCGCCTGGGCGGCGACGAGTTGCGCGCTGTGCTCGAGACGCCGCTCGGCACCGAACTGGCGAAGGGCTTGGGCGTCACGATCGGCAAGCTGCGCGAGATGTCGAAGGAGGGCAAACTCACTTCCGACATTCTGTTTGGTGCTCTGGATAAGATTTCCGGCACGATCGATGGCCAGTTCGCGCAGTCTGTCTCGACGATCGACCAAGCTCTTACCGTCGCGGACGGAAAAATCATCGCCTATGCCGGCTCGCTGGACGACGCCTATGGCATCACGAAACTGATCACTAGTTCGATTGGCGACTTTGGCGATAATCTCGAGACGATCATTCCGCTCCTGACGAAGGCCGGCGTTTTGCTCGGCGCGCTCTATGCCGCGAAGCAGACAGGCGGCATCGGCCGTGGATTGACCACGGGCTTGCTCGGCGCCGGTGCCGGCAGCTTGCTCGGCGGTCCGATTGGAGCGATTGCCGGCGGCTTGCTCGGCGCTGGCGCTGGCGCTTTGACCGGCCCGATCGCCGGCATGAAGGAATTGACCAAGGCCCGCCGCGATGATCTCAAGGCCGCGCGCGAACAGATGACGGCTGCTCGATCGTTTGATGTCGCGCAGCGGGAGGCATTGGCTAAGGCTAAGAAGGCGGCAGGCGGCGACGTGACTCAGTTCGCTCCGAAGTCGCAGCAAAAGGCTGTGACGCGGGACACGGAAGCTGCAGCGAAAGCAGCTAAGGCCACGGCCGATGCAGAGGCTATCGTCAACAAGAGGATCCGTGAGCAGGCTTCCCTCAAAAATGATCTTCGTCGTGCAGAAGGTGACCTTGAAGCGATCAGGAGCCGTCCCGCGGCGAAGGGCGTTGATCGAATCGCTGCAGCGCAAGCCGCAGAAAAGACGATTCTTGGAATTCAGCAGGAACAGGTAAAGGTCGCGCAACAGCTTACGGCCGAACAGAACAATCTCGCGAAAGCTACGCAGACGCGCGTCGCTGCCGAGACCAAACTCGCCGCATCGAAAGCTGTGGCCAAAGACTCCGGCACCAAGGCAGTTTCAGAATCGCTCAACACAGCAGAGCGGGCCGCCAACGCTGCCGGCCGTGCATTCAATGACTCTGCGACCAACCTGCGCACGATGGAGAAGGCTGCCGGCCTTACGCGCGTGGCATTTTCCGGGCTCCTTGCCGGCGGCGCTTCGCTCGTTTCGTTCTTGGGCGGTCCATGGGGTGTCGCACTGATCGCAGCGACCGGCGCCCTGGCGTATTTCGGCGCGCAATCTCGCGAGGCGGCGGAAGAGGAAGCTCGGTTCCAGGACATCCTGAAGAAGCGCAATGTGAAGGCCGCCAACGAAGGCAACGATGATGCGCAGCGATCGCTTCTGATTGAGCAGCAGAAGGCGCTCAACGCGGAACTGAAGACCACGCGCGCCGGCTACCAGCGGCTTATTGAGCCGATCGATGGGTGGATCAACGGTCTCAACGAAGCGGACATTACCGCGGACAAGATCACCGGCGGCGGGCTAGAGGAATTCCGTCGGCTCTTCAACCTGTTCAAGGAAGGAAAGATTAGCCTCGAGCAACTTGCGGAAGGCACGAAAAAGCTAAACCTGCCGCAGAAACAAGACCTGCTTGACGCCTTCAATGAAATCTCTGGAACGATCGCGGATGCTGGGCGCGCGATTCAGGACATCATCAAGGACATTGCTGATCTTGATGGCAAGATCGCTGAAGTGACGGTCAAGGTCACGACGGTTCAGACGACAGACCCTCGCGAGAGTTTGCTCGGCAGGGATTTCGGATTGCGCGGCAACCCGGGTATGTCCCTGTCTGATCAGTACGCGCAGCTTGAGCGCGGCCGACAGGCGGCAACAGTTCTCGGGAATCGCGCTACCGATCGCAGGGATTTCCGAGATGATATTCTCGGTGCCGCTGGCGATACCGGAGACAAGGCGCTCAACACGGAAACCAAGATTAAGAAGAGGGCGGAGGAGCTTTACAAGCAAGGTGCAGCGCTCGGCTATACGCGCGAGGAAGCAAGGAAACTCGCTGAAGAGGAATTGAACCTTGCCGAAAAAACGCGCATCGCAAACAAGGCTGGGAACGAAAGCGAGAAGCAGTTCACCAACCTGCGGGACAAGATCAATGAGTTGAAGGAGGAGGGCCGCGGCGCATTCCTGTCCGATGTCGATCAGAAGGTCATCGATATTGCCAAGACGATGAAGGACGGTGCGCCGCTGATCAAGCAGTATGTCGACGCGCTCAACTCTGGCAATTTTTCGCAAGCGCCGAAGGAACTGCTCGAGGCGCGCGATGCGCTGTTGCAGCTTGGCGCCGCCGAGACGTGGAACAACATCCTTCAGAACTACGGCGAGGGCGCGCAGCTTATCGGCCGGTTCGCTGACAAGACGGCCGAACTGAATTTCCTACTCGCCAACAACAAGATCACGCTCGACCAGGCGCAGCGCGCCTATGCCGATTTCGTCACCAGCTTCGGAAACTACAAATGGATCGATAGCACGGCCGACGCGATCACCAACTTCGCCGACAAGGCGATCACCGATTTCGACAACATCGGCGATGCGTTCAAGGCGCTGGTCGACGATCTCCTGAAGATCGCCCTGCAGACGCTTGTGCTGGATCCGCTGAAGGAAAACCTGCGCAGTTTCCTCGTCGGGCTTACGCCGGCGGGGAAGAGCGCGCCAGGCGCAGGTGGCGCGGCGGCTGGCGGAGCGGGGATCGACTTCGGCGGCGCGATCAAGAAGTTCTTCGGCATCGGTGGCGCGGCCGCTGGCGCGGTGGCGAAATCGACCGGCGCGATAGCAAGTAGCGCGGCTCGATCTTTTTCACCGGCTGGCATGACGAAAGGCGGTATTCCGCTCGCCGCGATCGGCGCGCAGGGATTGGGCGCCAAGGTGAATTCGCAATACGCGGGCCGCTTTCAGGGATTGCTCGACGACCTCACTGCCGCCGGCTACCCGATCTCGAGCCTGGGCGAAGGTGGCTATAGCTATCGAAACGTCAAAGGCACCAACAACCTATCTAAGCACGCCTTCGGTAACGCGATCGACATCAACCCGCGCGAGAACCCATGGTCGTACAGCGGCGCGGAAACGTTCTCGAAATACGGGATCGACCCAAGTGCGCTTGCGCAACAGAACGGCTTGATGTGGGGCGGGAATTGGAACAAGCCCGACACGATGCATTTCCAAGTGGATCCGAATGCCCCTGACATGGCTTCGATGAAACTCAACAAGCTCGCCGACGCGGCGGATAAAACCACGGGCAGCTTCGGCGATTTCAACTCCGGCATCGGCACCCTGGTTGAGGGCCTGACCAACCTAGGCGCCGGCTTCAATCCGACGGTCGGCGGTTTCGCCGATATGCTCAACGGCGTCGGCGGCGCTGGCGCAGGTGGCGGCGGCGGTGGCTTCGGGGGGATCTTCAGCGCCATCGGCTCGATCTTCTCGCTGTTCTTCCACAAGGGCGGCAAGGTTCCGGGCGCCGGCGTCGGCAAGTATGTCGGAAAGCTGCACGCCGGCCTGAAGTCCGACGAGTTCATGGCGACGCTGCAGAAGGGCGAGCGCGTGCTCACGTCGAAGGATGAATCGCGCACGGCCGGCACGATCGCGGGGCTCGCCAAGAAGGCGGGCGCCACGACCAGCCAGAAGGCGATGCAGGTCAACCAAACGCTCGTGTTCGACGGCGCCGTGTCCTACAAAGACATCCAGGATATGCAGCAGCAGTCGATCGCCACCGCCGTCGAGACGGCCAAGCGGAGTTTCCCCGACTGGAATATCGAATACGGCAGGAACGGAAGATTCTCATGACGATCACGCCTACTGTCTTCACCTGGCCGACGGCCGTGGTCGCGGTCGACCAACTCTTTTACGTTGGCGGCGAGGCGTCGGAAGGACTGTTCACAGTCGGCGGCGTCATGGACAAGTCGCCGGAGCCTGGCGGCCGCGCATTCCTCGATTGCGGCTTCAATTACATGAAGGACGATCAGACGGGACGCATCGTGTCGTGGCTGATGAGCAAGGTCACGAACGGTAATGTCTTCCGCATGCCGATCACGCGCAGCCTGCAGATCGCGACGCCGCCCGGAGTGTCGATCGCCACCGAAGTCGCCGGCCTGCCCTGGGATCTTTCTATCCCGTGGGATGAAGGTTTCCGATGGGCCTATGAGCCCGTGGTGGCTGCCGATGGGGCGGTGCTCGCGGGTAATGGCGAGATCGATATCGACGTCGGCGATCTCGGCACGCTGCTACAGATCGGGCATGTTATCGGTCCGGCATCCGGCGGGGCTCACCTGATTGACGACATCTCCTATGCCGGGTCGATCGCCACCATGAAGCTCACGCCTCCGCTACGCCGCGACGTCGCCGACGGCGCCGTGTTCACGCTTCGCCCGGAGATGTTCTGCACCGTCGACAACCCCGACAGCTTCCGGGCGATGTTCCAGTACGGGAAGTTCGTGAAGCCCGGCAACATCACCTTCATCGAGGCGATCATCTGATGTCGCTGTTCGAAACCCGCCTCGACGAATATCTGTCGGGATCGACCGATACGACGGATCTTCGGGCGATGGTGCGGCGGCTATGGGATTTCGACTTCGACGGGATCCGGATCCGATTGTGGGAAGGGCAGGGCTTGCTTCACACGGAAGACGGCAACACCTGGCTCGGCACGAAAACGCCAAAGGCCAACTATCTGCAGGTTCCCCGGCTGTCCGACGGCCGCGATGGCACGGCGCCGATCTACCAGTTCGGGTTCGGCTATGTCGACAAGGCTACCTATCAGGCTCTCAAGGCCGACCAGACGAAGGTCTATAACCGCCCGCTGACCTGCTACCTCGCACTCTTCCAAGGGCCGGATGAAGGTTTACGGCCGAACACGCCGATCGAGCACTACAAGAGCCTGACAATGCTTTCCTCCGCATTCGAGGAGAAGCTTGTCATGGACGGCAGGACGCTCGTGCGGCGCTACAGGATTACGGTGCAGGCTAAGGATGGCAACTCCGGCCGGTCGCAGGTTCCGCGGCGCACCTATGCCGACACCATGCAGAAGGAATATGCCAAGCAGTTGGGCGTAGAGCTTGATCGCGGGGCTGAATTCCTGGCTGGCCTCGCCAACCGAACGTACAAAGTCCCGAAATGACCGATCGCGAATCCGTTCTGCAGGCGCATCTATCCATGTGGCGCCGGTCGGCGTTCGTGTGGGGCTCGTCCGATTGCATGATGTCGATCGCTTCATACGTCCTCGATATCACCGGCCATGACGTCGGGGCGCCGTGGCGTGGCCGGTATGAAGATGCAGCCGGCGGCATGAAGTTCGTCGAGGCGGCCGGCGGTGGATGCGCGCTGATGGACAACGGCCTCACCGCGATCGGTCTCCCTCGAGTCGATATCGCGCGCCGTGGCGATCCTGTCTGCGCAGAGATTCATGGCATGCAAATCGGCGGCATCTACCTGGGGCCGATGACGGCGTTCCGACTCGAGGGGCGCGGCCAGATTGATCTTCGCGTGAAGCATCTTGGGGTGTGGCGTCTATGAAGACCCGGCTCAAGATATTTGCCGCGCTGCTGGCCACGTCGACGGCGCTGTGGACGCTGCCCGCGCACGCGGAGCCGATCAGCTTGTTCCTCGCGTCGGCGGCCGCGGCTCTTACCAGCGCGTCGGCCGGCGTCGCCGGCGCGATCGGCGCGGGCTTGACCGGGCTCGGCACGTTCCTCTCGAGCGGGTTCGGATCTCTGCTGCTGTCGGTTGGCGGCGCCGCCATCAACTACCTGTTGAACAAGCCGGAGAAGCCGAAGACGACATCGGCCCGCGTCAATGTTCGCATCGGCGAGCCGGAGCGGTGGCTTCACTTCGGGCGATCGCGCGTCGCCGGCGCGGCGATGTTCGGCGAATACGACAACATCAACAAAGCCTTCTGGATCATCATTGTCCATGGCGATTCGGAGCTGATGAACACAGTCTCCGTGCTCGGCGATGAAATCCCGCTCGAGATCGAAGACAACATGGTCACCGGGCCGAAGGAGTTCACGCGCACGCTGAAGGCAAGCGGCTCGTCGCTCTACCGCATCTGGACGACGACGTTCAAGCCGGATGACCCGGTCCCGCCGTTCCCCGTGACCTCGCTCACGCCAGACATTCAGGATTTCCAAGACTATTTCCCCGAGTGGACGGAAGACCACAAGCTCGCCGGCACGACGTTTTCCGTCATCCGTGTCCGCAACCTGCCCGCCGACGATCGCTACAAGTGCTACACTTGGCGCGGCATCTTCGGGCTCGGCGAGCCAACCTTCAGCATCGTGGGCGATTGGGGCAGGATCTACGATCCGCGACCAGGCGCGCTGAATTACACCGGCGGCACCGGCCAGGACATCAACGATCAGAACACATGGATCTCATCGCGCAACCCGGCGCTGATTTGGGCAGCCTTCCGCACGCATCCCTACGGCATGAACAAGTCGATGGACTCGATCAATTGGGAGAAGGTCGCGGAGCAAGCCGACATCTGCGACGAGGACGTGCTCGACAAGAACGGCAACACGCACAAGCGGTATATCTGCGGGATCTCGATTCCGGACAGCAAGGAGCGCGGCGACGCGGAGCAAGAGATCCTGATGACGGCCGACGCCATCATCATGCACGACAGCGCCGGGCTGGCTTACCCGATGGTCGGGAAATGGTATGAGCCGACGCTCGAGCTATCGGCCAACCGGGACATCTTCACGATGTCGAGCCGTGAGGCGGAGGACGGCGAGAGCGAGACCGACGGTGTCATCGTAAAATACATCGATCAGGATTTCGGCTGGATCGAACAGCCGTGCGCTGCATGGAAGAACCCGCTCTACTATGTCGACGGCAAGATCCCGAAATACCTGACAGTCGAAATCCTTGGGTGCCAGGATCACAATCAGGCGGTGCGCCTGGCGAAGGCGATCGGGCTTCGAAGCCAGTCTGCCTACCGGCTGGCGCCGACGATCGGCCTTCGCGGGCTGATGATGCGCAAGGAGCGCATTCTCAATCTGGTCTACGACTCGCACTTCTCTGGATACCAAGAGATTGTCACGCCCGTCGAGCTTGACGAGAGTGGACAGATGACCGCGGCCGGGCTCGTACCGATCGACGCTGATCGGTGGACGCTCTTGTTCGGTGAGGAAGGCGACAAGCCGGCGCCGGTCGTTTCGATCACCGACGACGATACCTTGCCGGATGCTGGCGGCGTGACGATATCGGCCGTCCCTGTCGAGGGATCAGGAGGCAGCACGGTCCGCCTCGAGGCCACGTTCGATGCACCGACCCGCGAGGATTTCCGCTACGAGTTCCAATATAGGAAGCAGGGCACGACCGCTTGGCGCATCATGATCGTGAACATGGATGAGCTTCTTGCTTATTCGGACACGGTCGAAAACACGGCGATCTACGAAGTGCAGTATCGCACTGTGGCGGTCAGCGGCCGCGCTGGCGAATGGAAGTCGCCGCCGGTCGAAGTGGCAGCGATCGCCGACCCGACTCCGACGTCGCCGCCGACCGAACTCGATGTCACAGTCGACAGCCACGGCATCGCCACCATCAGTTTCCGGGCACCGAACAGCGCCAACGTGCATTCGATCCATGTGTGGCGCGCGCTTGCCACCGACTCGTTTGTCATGGCGACTGACATCTCCGGAGAAATAGGCACCGCACCGAACGCCTTGGGATCCTATATCGACAACAGTCCAGTGCCAGGTCCGGCATCCTATAAGTATTGGGCGACGGCGCATAACGGATCGGACCTCGCCTCTTCCGAGGCCGGACCTGTGACGATCACCGCCGGCCACGCCAACCGTGTGACATCGGCTGGCGACCGCCGCGTCACAACATCCGGCGATGTCCGGATCACTCTGTAAGGACGAACCCACATGGTCGATAAAACCCTAGACGATCTTGTCTCCGGCGCACCGGCGGGCGCGCTATCGGGGAGCGATCCTTTCGAGACTGCACAGAGCGGAGTTTCGAAAGGCGGCGTCATGTCGCAAGTCGCAACCTACATCCTTGGTGCCTTGGGGGATACGGACGGCACTCTGGCGGCCAACAGCGATTCGAAGTTCGCGACGCAGAAAGCCGTCAAGACATACACCGGCCAGATCGTCGCTGCGCAAGATGCGATGGTCTACAAGGGCGTGATCGATTGCTCTGCCAACCCGAATTACCCGGCCGCTGACGCTGGCTGGACCTATCGCATTTCCGTAGCCGGCAAGATCGGTGGCGCTTCGGGCGTCGTGGTGCAGGTCGGCGACATCGCCATCTGTTTGACTGACAGCACGGCGTCTGGAAACCAGGCGACTGTCGGTGCGAACTGGAATGTCATCCAGGCAAACATCGACGGGGCGTTGGTCTCTACGGACATCGGCGTCACGGTGCAGGGCTACGATGCCGACCTGGCGGCGATCGCCGCTTTGACGTCTGCTGCCGACAAGGTTCCTTATGCAACGGGCGCCGGAGCGTGGGCGCTTGCGACTGTAACGTCGGCGGCGCGCACAGTGCTCGACGACACGACGACCGCCGCGATGCTGACCACCCTTGGAGCCTTGCCGGCGGGAGGCGGATCTATGTCCGGGGCCATCACCATCCCGGCAGGCGCGGTAGGAACCCCGTCGCTCAACTTTACCGGCAGCCTGACGACGGGCATATGGAGTTCGGCGGCTGACACCATCGATTTCAGCATTGCCGGCGGCGTGGCTTTCCGGCTCGATTCTTCGAAGCGCGCATTGCTTGGCAGCACGGCCTACACCGCAATCGCGACCAGGTTTACGACAAGCGCTATCACTCCGGTCGTGCAAATCGCCACAGTTCAGAACCCTTTATTGTTGGCGGGGTTTACCAATAGCGCTGTCGGACCGATCATGTATTTCGCCAAGTCGCGAAATGCTACGATTGGTTCGCATACCACCATCAACTCTGGCGATACCTTTGGCGTTCTCACTTTCGCCGCCTCCGATGGCACGCAGTTCTGCGAGGGAGCTAGAATTTCGGTAGTGTCTTCGGGTGTCCCGGTTGGCAACTACACGCCATCCTATATCGACTTTCTGACGTCGCCGGGCACGACTGCACCAGCCATTGGTGTATCTGTCAAGGACGACGGCGCTCTGGCGATGGGCACCGGCCGCGACAACATCTTCAACGCCAACCGACATCAGACCCCACGCCAATACGCTGCGGGCTCACTCCCGACCGCCGTAAGCGGCGAGCAAATCGCGTCGTCCGATATTGTCGGCGCCGATCTCGTGTCGGATGGAACCAGTTGGCTCTCGCCAGGGGTCAAGCGGGCGACAGCGGCCAACGCCAATACGACGATTTCTGTCCCGCCAGGTTGGGCGATCGATCAGATCTTCTATGCCAACACCACGGCAGGCACCGTGACAGGTGGCGTGAAGATCGGCACGACTTCAGGGGCGACCGACGTAGTCGCTGCGCAGGCGGTCGGCGCGAACGCGATCGGCGTGATTGCGGACGCGAATGTCCTGCTCAAGCTCTTTTCGCGCACCGTGGCACAGACCCTGTTCATCCAGCCGGTCACGTCTTGGAACAGCCAGACGGTCGAGTTCTCCTTCAGCCTGGAAAAGGTGTTCTAAGTGACCTCGCTTTACGATCAGGCCAAGGAAGCAATCCTCGGCAATCCTGTCGACCCGGATCATCAGCCGGTCCGGTCGCAGGTTGTCGATCTGTTTGGCGAGATCGATCTACTCTTCGCTACCGCCGGTCCAGGCGGCGGCGGACTTGTAGGCTACGCGACGATCGCCGACATGGTCGCTATCGCGAGCCCGGCCGGCGGCGATGCAATCATTGTGCTCGGCTACACCGTTGCCGGCGATGGTGGTGGCGGGCTCTTCCGATTTAACGCATCGTCGACTGCGACCGTCGACAACGGAACGATCTTCGGATCTGGCACAGGTCGATGGTTCCGCGTCGACCGGGACAAGCCGGATTGGTCGACGGCATGGTTCGGCATCCGCGCCGGCAGCACCGACATGGCGACGAAGATCAATGCCGCGATGGCTGCGCTCTCGGCGCGTGGCGGCGGCACGCTCAACCTGATCGACCCGACCACGCTTGCGCCGTTCTACATCAACTCGACGTGGCGCGGGGCGTCCAACGTCACCTTGCGCGGCGGCTGCAATGAATTGCTCTATGGCCCGAACGCTCGAGGCTTTGCGCAGGGCGAGATCGTCGTTACGGGCAGCGGCAAGATCGGCGCGAACATCGCGGCCAACGACACGATCATCCAACTCGCGACCGGCGTCGGCAACAATTACCTGAGCTACACGGTCGGCGACTATCTGATCATCCGCGGCGAGAACGATGCCACCGGCGAGGCGATCAACATCCACAACTGCCGTGTCACGAACGTCGATAGCGTCAACAACCGCATCACCGTCACGCCGGCTGTGGAAGACGCATACCTGATCTCATGGCCGGGCTCGGCATGGTCGGGCATCGGCGGCGTCGACTACACGCTCATCGTCAAGATCATCAAGTCCAACCTGACGGTCGACGGCGTCGTCGGCGCCTACACGCTCACGGTCGGCAACGGCGCGCTCTTCAGCGTCAACGAAGTGGTCTGCATCGAAGACACGAAACTCGGAAAGGATGTGTCGGGCACGTCGAAAAATCAGTTCCGGATGCAGACGAACAAGATCGTTGCCATCGCGACCAACGTCCTGACCTTTCAGAACCCGATCGCTCACGCGTTTCAGACCTCCTATGGCGCCTGCGTCCAGAAGATCACCCCAATTGAGAATTTCTTCGGCGAGGACGTCATCGTCCGCTTCGACGAGGAGAGCGCCGACAACAACAAATATGCCTTCGCCACCAAGTATGCGATCCATTGCGGGTTCATCCGCTGCGGCGTGCTCGGCGAACTCGGCGGGCTCGGCGCGCGCTCGCACAGCTTCCGGCTCGGCGAGGGCTCGTGGGAGTGCTACACCGACCTCTGTCGGGCGGTTCGGCCGATGCGCTACGGCTCCGGCCAGGGCTACGGCTTCACGGTCTATGCCGGCGCGTCGAACTGCAGTCACAAGCGTTGGTATGCGGAAGGCTGCCGGCACTCGACGCTCGCCTTCTCGGGCGCATGCTACAACAAGTTTGAGCTTGGCGTATCGGCGGATTGCCGCGGCACGGATCTCGACGTGCATGGCGCGGAAGAGTCGTTCAACGAATGGCTCAACAACACGATCATCCCCGGCCCGTCGACGACCGAAGAGGGGCCGGGCGGCTTCGACATCAAGGCCGCGATCAAGCACGGCAACCCGACGCATCGCGTTGGCGGCCAGGGCAACGTCTTCAAGGGCACGGTCGTCCTCGGGAAGTATCCGGGCTACATTGTCCATTGCCACCCGGGCACCGGGGCGGTGATCGAAGGGACGGTCGCCAACGATGGCGCGACTCTCGGCTTCGGCTACATCCAATACCTCTCGAGCGACGCGACGCTGAAGATCCGGAACACCACGATCAGGGGGAACACCTTCAAGAAGGGCGACGTGTTCCTGAAGACCGATGGGCACGGCACCGACCACTGCGTCGACGGGCTGATCCTCGACGACAACACCGCGATCGATCTCGGCGGCTCGGAATCGCCGATCGACCTGAAGGGCTGCATCAACGTTCGCGGCCGCAACAACCGCATCGTCTCGGCGGCGGTCAGCACGATCAAGATGCTGCGGATCACGGATTGCCCGAGCGCCATTCTTCGGGATTTCGAACTGGAAGGCGGCGACACCGGCGTCTACATGGCCGACAGCCCGAACTGCATCATCTCCGGGTTCGATTTCGTCGACATCGACAGCCGCCGCATCTTCGATATTGCGAGCACAGGCAACGCCGGCACGATCATCGACGACTATGAAGTGTTCGGATTCGATCCCGATTTCGGCAACGGTGCGACCAGCGGCGTGATCTTCCGGCCGCGCCGCCGGCAACGCGCCAAGGCGCTGTCAGGAGTCGCCAGGCCATACACGATCGCCGGCGCGACATTCGCCATCAACCCGGCGAGCTACACCACGACGACGCCGGCGGCGACCGTCGGCGACGAGATCATGACGGTGGCGATCAAGCCACTGATCCCGCGCGGCGAGATCAAGGTGACGGCCGTCATCCCCATGCTCAACACCACTGGCGCTGATACGACCGCGGTCATGACGCTCTGGCGAGACCAAGGCAGCACCAAGACCTTGATCGGAGTCAGCACGCATAGGCTGATCACTGGCGCGGCGGCCGGCTCGGCGATGCACGTCGAGTTCACCTTCGCGCACACCGCGACCGATCTCGGCACGGCGTTCAACATCACGGCCAGGCTGATGCTGACCGACGCCGGCGCGACGCTATCGCTGAATGACCATTTCTCGACTGGCATAAATGTGCCAAGCATACTCGCGGAAGAGCTTGCAGCGTAACCCACAAGGAGTTCCAGCATGACCAGCGATGAAGTGAAGGCAATCCAGCGAGCATTGAAAGATCTTGGTCTCTACGACGGCAAGGTCGACGGCGATTATGGGAGGCACACCCGCGAAGCCGTGATGGCGTTTCAGGAAGCGAACGGGCTTCAGGTGGACGGAGATGCCGGCCCGATCACCCGACGCGCTCTGTTCGGGGAACCTAACACCCCTGCGAGCGGATTGATCACCGTCGACGTCATCAAGAAGATCGCACCGAACGCCAGCGGTGCGATCGTCAACGCGATCGTCGGCAATGGCGAGGCGATCGCCCAGGCCGGCATCACCACGCCGCTGCGCGCCGCGCACTTCCTGGCACAGATCGCCACCGAGACCGGCGGGCTCCGCGTGCTCGAGGAGAACCTGAATTACTCGGCGAAGCGCCTGACCCAGGTCTGGCCGTCTCGCTTCAAGACGCTTGCTGCCGCGAAGCCCTACGCCAACAACGGGCGCGCTCTGGCGAACAATGTCTACGGCGGCCGGCTCGGCAACATCAACCCGAATGATGGTTGGGATTACCGCGGCGGCGGCATGATGCAGACGACGGGCCGCAGCAACTATCGCCGGGCCGGGCACGAGAACGATCCGGATGCGCTGCGCCAGCCCGTGCCCGCGCTCATGTCCGCCCTGCAGTTCTGGCACGACAACGGATTGAACGCCCTGGCTGATCTCGACGTTGTCGAGGCGGTGCGCCGGCGCATCAATGGCGGTACGACAGGCATCGACGAAACCCGCAACTACCTCAAGAAGGCGAAGGCCGCGCTCGGCGCCTAGCCGCAACACTCCCGAAAGGAGACTGACATGAACTGGATCCTAAGACCTGTGCCGCTCATGACGATCATGGTCTGCATGATTCTTCTTGCCCTCTTCCTCCCTTTCGCACACGCGGCGGCGGATACGAGCATCACGCTTCGCGAACAACCGGCGGTCTCACCGGCGTCGTGGGTTTACACCCTATGGACGATCGTGCAGCCGATCGTCACTCTGCTCGCCACGATCATCGGCCCTGTAGTCGCCACCTATCTCGCGGCCGTTCTGATCAGGCTCATCGGCGTGAAGGACGAAAACGAGAAGGCCAAGCTCGAGGCGCAATTTCGAGACGCGCTCCATCAGTCCGCCTTGAATGGTCTCAAGTTCGCTATTGCCAAGAGAACCGGCCCGGTCGGTGATATGATCGCTGGTGTCATCCCCGATGAAGTGATCTCGGATGCGCTAGATTACGTCCGACGGAAAAATCCTGATGCAGTGGCGAAGGTCGATCAGGAAGACCTCGTCGACATCATCATGAGCAAGGCGGTCGACGTGCAAACGCAGATCGCGGGATCGACCCTACAGACTCCGCAGACCACAACCGAGGCGCCGAAGCCCGCGCCTTCGAAGAAGTAAGCCGCTCTCTAAGACGGAACATTTGATGTCGGGCCGGCGTTCCTTCGGGACCGCTGGCCCTTTTTTCATAGGGCGGAGCATCCTCACATGGACGAACAACAGGCTGCCGCGGCAGA
>ERZ869921.517-NODE-517-length-23169-cov-4.200917_pt1 | contig 23169 bp, 43 predicted proteins | sample MGYA00579310_ERZ869921 | MGnify/ENA primary metagenome ERZ869921 (study PRJEB32216, sample SAMN09231816) | wastewater metagenome | place: USA: Maryland | collected 2016-06-21 | study: EMG produced TPA metagenomics assembly of the PRJNA472060 data set (Reclaimed... | reverse complement strand
TGAAGCTTATTCGGATCATCCTTAACCTTAAACAAACGTTCCCAATAGAAATTCTTTTCTTCGGCAACATACGCTAGAAACTCTTCAATCTTTTCATTTACATTCGACATGATATATCTCCTTTATGAACAATAAGAACTGCTAGAAAGCCAAGTGTTATGATCATAGTATGAGCTATTATAATCATCGCCTGTATTAACTGCAAAGTGAATACCAAAAGCATCCGAAAGAGCCATAGCTTCTTTGATTTGTTTGTCGATATTTTCCACAATAGTTGCCATATCGGCCATTGCCTTTTTCAATTCGCCTTTTGTAAAGAGAGAATGAATTGCTGGTCCCATAAGATCATCCAATTCATTATCGCGACAGTCGCCATTTTCTGTTCGAAGAGACACATCTCTTACAAATGACTTGAACATATCTGGATTGATTTCTTCGCTTACCAGATACTTTTCGGCTTGTGCCTTGATATCCGGATCATCGATAAATTCATATACATCGGCAATTACATGCTTCAAAAAAGCTTTAATCTTTGAATTCATTTTTACCATATCAAAATCCTTTCAAATTTTTGGGGCTACAGTACGAACAGCTTGTAGGACATGAAGTTTAACGTCGCCCTTTATCTGTACTGCTAGAAAATCTCTTTGGGCTTGTGATTTATTTCCCCAAATCATCGCATCCGAAACTTCAAGATCAGGAGTAATTCGATCCTTTTTCTTCCAGACTTTAAATTTAGCAGTACAGTATATCGGGGAACTATCGACTCTAATAGTTCCCCACGCTTCCCAAAATGTTTTACCATGATTATAGCTCATATTGATGCCTTTAATCTGTATGGTATATTTTGGTTTTTCAAATGTCTCCATTAGCCTTGATCATCTTCTTCGATGGCAAGACCGCCAAAGAAATACAGCCAATCCGCATGATTAAGCTTCAGACGTGAAACCTTGTTTGCCTGAAGTACTTGACGCCAGCCTTCATATTCGCGGGCAGCTTCGTCATGAATCTTGACGCGGCTATGGGCTTCTCTCAAATCCTTCGAAAGCTTCTGGTCAATCTGTACGTCCGGAGCATCACCATAGGAAGTATTGGAAATATGCTTTGCAACGCTTTCATTGATCGTCACGCCGCCACTCTTAATCTGTTCGTGGATTTCTCGATACTTGTTTCTCCACCATTCCACACGCTCAAGGCGATGTTCCTTTTGCTTTGCCGCCGCATCCGCAAGATCGCCTGCCGTGTACTCAAACTCCCATTTGTCACGATTTCCCATTGCCATTCTCCTTGAAAATTCATTATGTGCCATAATTATTCCACCTTCTCAAAAGGTTTAACCACTCCATTTTCAACACCGGCTTTTAGCCAGTTAACATAATTTGGATCATATTTACTCTGAGCCAAATCATAATTGTCATACGAGTAAGCCCGGAACCATCCCGACGTGATACACGTACAGACCTTTTCAAGAGCCTTATCGAAACTCCATTTCGGATCAACGCTCGGAAATGGAATCTGACTACGCTCTAATGCCAATACATAAGTTTCTTCCAAAACAGCGGCAATCCTAATCTCTTCAGGCTGTTTAAAGAACAAATCCTTTGAGGTAAAGACTTCCGAAGTATTCGGCTTGAAATAATCATAGGCTGGTCTATCGAAGGTTTTGACAGCCATATGAATGCTATCATGATCATAGACATATTGCACGCCTTCATTCGGATTAAAGAATTCCTTCTTTGACCGATTAAGTTTTGGATGCGAATATGAATAGGTTTCCTTCTCCCTATGCTTAAACCATTCCTGATATTCTGGACGAATTGAAGCTCCCATCAGACGCATGAACTGAATGTCTCTCATTGTCTTTAGGAAATGAGGCGAATTCTTCAAATACTTGTGCGTCATTTTCAGAGCATAAAGAGCATCCAAGGAAGGAACCATGTGATCTTCACGATGGATCGTATCCTTGTCATTCTTTACAAGCTGAATGAAACCTTCGCCCGAAGAGTTTTCCCAAGCAATTTCAGCTTCAAAGATTGTCTTATCTTTAAGTTGCATAAAAAGCTTGCTAGAATTCAAGGGATATTGCGAAAGGATTTGATTCCGATGCGACCGGAAATACTTCTGGATAACATCCATCTTTCCGATGATATCGATATCATTCGGCTTTAGATGGACTCCATGTTGTTGGAGCGCGCAAGAACCAATGAGAACGTACATGTATCACCAGCAAGCCGAAGAATTCCAATCAGAAGATTCATCATCCCAAGAATCCTTGGTAGATTCTACTTTCCCATCGATATTAAAATCGATGTTATGCATAGCGGCCAAATCCTTAGCTTCTTTGATAGAAGCAAGGCCAGCATCAACTAGGGCAGCAACCTTTGCGAGAGCTTCAGTACGAGTCATTATCTAAGTCTCCTATGTTCACTTCTGTCCACTTGCCGTCTATTCTAATCTCAATTTTGGTGTTTTGCAAGTCCTTTTCGACTTTTTCTTCAATTTGTGTGATTATTCCAAGACGACGCATTGTTTCTAATCGATGCCAAGTTTTAAACTTTTGCGTATTGGCCATCTTAACAAAAGCGTCTCTTCTATTTTCATGTTGGCTTCTTGTTATGTCACTATAAGCGGAAGCTCCAGAATCCCTATGAACGCAACGTACTTTAGATTCGGTTTTGTTTCTCTTTTGACCGCCCGGACCAGTCCCACGCATGACCGTAAAATCACAATCATTTGCCGTAACCGAAAACAATAGGGCTTTACTCATCGACGCCATCATCCCGAAATTCTTTGATACGAATGAAGTCTTGATACAGTCTCTCAATTCGTTCAAGAGATTCGGACTCGATAACAAGATTGGGACCCCTCTTTGCGGTAGCTCTAATCTGTTCAAGCTCCAAAAGCTTTCGGGCCATCCTCTTACGATATCTTAGAAAAGGATAAACCGCCTTCAGCATATCAATGGTTCGGTTCTTTCCCATCTGAAACTTGTTGCGGGGACCAGCCTTATATAGTCGAGTAAGAGGATAAATTCTCTTGGAGTCTTTAGTATGGAATGTCATCATCGGAATATAGTTGTAATTCTTACCTTCTGGTTGCATGACCTTCTGACAAAACAAAGAACCTCTTGAGTCTACCAATCCTGCAATATATTGCAATTCATCTTCAGACAAATCTTCAAACTTAGGTCTAATCATCTTTCATCTTTTTCATCAAATAGAAATTCAATTCTGTCAATCAAATCCATCAGTTTATCATTAAGATATTGTAAGGTTTTAGGAGCCCTTTTGGTCAACTGAGCCATCCCGGTTCCAATACCATCTAGAGGAATAACAAGAGCCTTATATTTCGGCAATTCTCTATCAATGATATAAAAATCTTCATCGATCAGACCTACTTGTCTTTCAAAGAATTTATCAGACCAATAAGCTGATTCATCATAGAGAGGCGCTTTCTTAGTACGAATACCAATACCATTAGGTTCGTCTCTCATTTCCTTAGCTTGTCCGCCTACACCTTTTCGAGCTTCATTGTCGCCCCAAAGATATAAACATTCGGAATTAGCCTGCATGTCCGCTCGATAGATAAACTTTTGATAGATAACGATCATTAGATATACTTTCGGACGGCATTATAGATCACTTCGCCCCATGCCCAAGCGGCAAGACCCAAGGATACAATTCCACTAATCAAAAGGATTACATCAAATGCAAGCTTCATAACAACTCCTTAAAATGTAGGTTCTGTCTTAAACTTTGGTTCGTCTGTTATATCAACAAGACATACATCAAATCCACCATAATATCCGTTATGAACATTGTAGTTTTTTAATGTTGCAAATCCGCCACTTGTTGTGATTTCAAGGAATTGGATTTCTTTGTATTCGCCTGCATCTTCATTATCTTCTTCAGGACCATCTTTAAGTTCAATCTTGATAATGGTTTCTCCAACCAACTCTCCAAGGAAATCGTCTGTGGCCATATAACGATATTCGCAACAATAGCTTGCACTATCAAAAATACGAATCTTACGGCCATCTTCAAAAAAGATAGACAGGTAAGTATTATATTGATCGCTTTCCATAGCAATATGAGTAATCTTCGCGCCAATATAGCGCTTAACAGCAATGTCAAAATCTAACATAGTTACTCCATTTGATAATCAAATTTTTCAAGAATTTTGGCAATATTTGTTAGATTGTTAGCCCAAGAATGGCTATTGATCGTACAGAAATATGTTTCTTTACTTTCTAGATGATCAGTCCAAATGCTTAGATTTACATGAGGATGATCTTTCATGATCATCTTGACAGCTTTATCTCTTTGCTCTTGTGTAAAGAAATGAAATTGCAATGTCCAAGTACAAATGCTTGCACGACCCTCGACAACAGGCTTTTTGGTTTTCATTTGTTTAATAATTGTTTAAGGAATTCAATTTGTTTTGGGGAAAGGATGATTAGATCATAACCTTGTCGGAGGCTCATGGCTCCTTGGTTATAGGCGACCTCTACAAGGTCAAACACATCTTCCTTATCATCAGTCGGAAGAATGGTAAGTCTTAGGTATTCGTCACCCCCTAAGAAATCAGGGTCCGCAGGAATATTCATTATATTTCAACTTCTAATGTTAGAATAGGTTAATCCCAACCAAAGGTAAGCCAGTATAAAAAATTGGTGCTGCGACACGGAATCGAACCGCATTCCTTCGATCTTCAATCGAGTGCTATAACCATACTAGCTCTCGCAGCATTAAGAAAACTAATAAGTAATATTGATCAGGGGGTAGGATTCGAACCTACGATGTGCTTTCGCAAACAGTTTCAAAGACTGCCAACCCCTACCTACAGAGAACACCCCTGATCAATATTACTCATCCTGCATTAAAACTTGAAAGAATGACCGTACCTTCTTCCAAACTATCTTCGGCCATACCAATCAATGTATCTTTATCTTTTGTTTTAACCCAAGAACCATAATTATCGTTAGTCCAAGTAGAAAATGGCGATGGATGAATATCCTTAGCCTTCTTTGGAGTCTTAGCTACGACAACAAAACTATCATATTGGTCATAATCAACTCTATCTGTACGTCTTACAAGATAAAGATATTTCATAACAAATCCTTTCTGGATGCTCTTCAAGGTTTCGAACCTCAACTAACTGGTTCAGAGCCAGTTGTACTACCGTTATACGAAAGAGCAATAAAGATGGTGGGCAGGGAAGGATTTCCGCCTTCATAATATGGTTCGACCCATATGCTTTAAGAGTTAAGCTACCCGCTCATAAAATTTGGTGGCAGAGTGGGTCATTTCATCCCACACTTCACAATGTTACTTAGCGCACTATACTTGTGCTATCTGCCTCAAATGGTGCCCAGCGAGGAATTGAACCTCCTAGTGGACCTGATCAGCCGCGACGCATGACACTCCAACCGGACTTAACTGGCGACCGGGGGAAGAGTTAACTTCCAAATGATATATTCTATCAACCCGATCATAAACTCGATTTTTGTATTCTACTCTAAACTTATTCACATGTCAATCAAAAGCTTTGGAGGTAGGCACTTCCCCTACCATCTAACCGGCGCGCGGTTTATCTTATACTTAGATGATCCAAACTCTATTCTTCGTATATTATATCTGCTATTTAGTCACTTGTCCAGCTATTTTTTGAAGTTTATTTCGTCTTTTATATATTGCTGTATTAGAAACCCCAAACATTCTTTCCAATTCACTAATGGAATGAATTTCCATTAAATTTAGCAAATCTATATTATCCCAATTCACCTTTCTTGAATTTTTTCCGGCACATGTTCGACTACAATATTTGTTTTGTATATCTCTTTCGCCTTTACAGCCGGGACATACCGCCTTTTTCTTTATCTTTTCAAATGATAAAAAACTATCATCAAATCTATGAAATTCTTTAGGAATTGTTCTTACATTTTGATGAATTTCTTTATGACAATTACTGCAAACCAAAATACATTTTTTAAGTTCTTCTGTTATCTTGGCCCAAGATTTTGGATTAGCCCTTGTATTGCCAACACTAAAATCTTTTTCTAATGGGTCCAAATGATGAAATTCTAGAGCAGCATCACAAGTGTTATAACTACAACATTGACACTTTCCTCCCATAGCTTCAATCATTCTTTGTTTACTTCTTTGTCTCCAAGCTTTTACACGTTCTGATCTATACGACATTTAAATAGTTAACCCCTAAAGTGAAGATTAACTATTTATGTTAACCAAATCTTTAGTGGTTTAATGGCTGACAGAGCAGGATTCGAACCTGCGTACCGTGCTTGACGGATTACAAGGCGTTAACAGCGCCTCCTCTTACCACTAGAGTATCTGCCAATAAATTCTTTCTTCATCATAAATTATTAAAACTTGGTACTTCCTACTGGATTTGAACCAATATATCTCTCTAATCAGGAGAGTGTCCTGCCGTTGAACGAAGGAAGTATAATACTCTATTTAGTCTAAAGTCAAGAAGTCAAGAAGTATTTGAAAATTATTCGGTGGGATTCGAACCCACGACCTCCCGATTTACGGGCGCTCTATCCGCTGAGCTACGCCAAATCCGATTCAGATGGTTAATTACTCCATCATCATCACGTCTAGTGTACAGCTAGACGCCAAATTGGAGAGCCAGTGCGGAATCGAACCGCATACGGGAAACTTAAAAGGATTCTGCTGCACCATGCTAGCTTTACGTTACTGGCTCATACGTTCCAGCAAATGCCGTCATCAAATCCTATATTCCCATTTTAATTCAATCTATCCAATAAATCAAGTATAAATTTTTGTCTATCTATTAATTCTAATTTCTTATAGTGTGCCCAACGAACACGAATGACGGTCCATCCAAGCTCTGTCAATTTTTTAGTTCTTCGAATATCACTCTCTATAATTTTACTATCTACATAGTGTTGTTCGCCATCTATTTCTAAATCAATTTTCTTAGAATGTAAAGCAAAATCTAGCGAATATAGAGATATTTGATATTCTCTTTCAAAAATTATCTTATATTTATTCAATATTTGCTTAAAATAACGTTCTGGATAGGATTCTTTAGAAGAATGATTTAACTTATATGGTACTTTATCTGGATTGTTATCCAGAAATTCTATTCGTTTAAGACTGATCTTATTTTTAGTATCTTCTGTGTGTTTTCTAGGTATATGAAATTTGTGAATTTCGGAGGAAAGCGTGACACAAGAGCCGACATTTTTACTTTTTAGGGGATAAACTGTAGGATATGGAAAAGTGTTTTCCTTATTTTTACAGATTATTAAATGACGGTTATAGTTATTTGTCGCTATATCTACTCCACATCTATCACAAAGTTTCAATTTAATCTTAAATTTTTTTCGCAGTTTTACCTCATAAAAATTAGTTAAGCGAAAGAGAAGGAATCGAACCTTCTATTAACTGTTTCCAGACAGCTAGACAAAGCTGGAACTTTGTCTATCACGTCATCCCCAAACCTTCCGCTATTCTTGAATTGTAGTCTATTTATATCAGACTGTCAACTCTTTTTACAAAATTTCCCAATTTTCTTCGATAATATTTGCAATTTCTTGAAAAGAGGTTCCACGATCATTCTCTGCTGACAACGCATTTTCTCGAAAGCTTCCAAAATTATCCTTGATTCCAAAAAATTCCATAGCGGCCTGCGGGAGAGAATGAGTAGCATCATTATAGCTAAAATATCTATCAGTTTGAATAACGTTAATGTTGACCCCATTCTTGATAGCTACTTCGCAGGCCACCCCAAGGCAACAAAAATTATCTTCAACTCTTAGCAAGGTTTTGCCTTGTTGATATTCGCCGGAACGAAGGGCTTCGACCCATAGCTTCATACGATCATAATTCATAGTCTTGTCCTATTCTCTTCAATAATATCTGCAATCTCTTCAAAGCTCATTCTACCTTCATCATTATGTCTCCAAAGAGCCCTTATGGTATCGGAATAATATTTATAAGTTCCATCCGAAGTCTTAAGCCCGGACCATTTCATAACCTTATCCGGCAAAGAGCCTGTATTTGTATCATATGTAAACAAATTGTTATAATGACCAATTTCTCTATTGATCTTTACGCCATCCTTAATAGCAAGATCGCACAGGACTCCAAGGCAGCAAAATCTACCCTTATTATCCTCAAGCTGGCCACGCCCTTGTTTGTAATCTCCAGAACGGAGAGCCTTGATCCAAAGGTCTGCAATTTTAGCCTTCACGGATAATCTCCTTCGATTGAGTCCATTTCACATTAAAAGTAACAGGCTCCGGTTCAACAAATGGAACATGGAACATCGAAAACGACATTATTTCCGACCTTCTTATCATATTCCTCATCGGACAAAACCATCAACCAGCCATTAATATCTCTTAAGGTTCCGGGAGCCCCGGAAATCTGACAGATATGTTTTGACATACGTTCGGCCAAACTAATCAAAGGTCTATAATGATCTACAAAATGACTGACTAGCCCAATTCTAAGTTCTCCCCATTTCTCTTTAATTTGATAAACTTTACAAGGATAACCAAGATTATTTTGAAGGAGAAGTTCGTCCAACAAAGCATCAACCAAATGTTTCCAACCGGGCGGAACAGAAATCATTCCCGGATACTTAATGTTCAAAATTTCAGAATATCTATCAACAATATCGACCATCATGTTTCTCCATAATTTTTCAATTTATCTTTCATAACTTTATTCTGTTCAGAGATAGACTTAACTGTACTTTCGAGCACAACAATCCTTGCTTGCATAACTGCAAAATGGTCTGATGCTCCATCAAATTGATTGGCCCTATCGGTTCGGAGCTTGCCCGTTTCGTCGCCACACATAAGTTGATTAGTACCCATTTGTCTCTCCACAGAAGCCCGATTCCGAAGGAACCCGACTAAATCCGAAGTATTAATGGTGTCCCTAGCTTCCTGTCCTTCGATAACTTTCATCTGCATAATATCACCAACCTTTATTTCAGCTTCTCCATAAAATAATGTGTATCTTCTCTTAAGGTATCGTGATCAGGAAAAATTGTAAAGCCATTTTTGATAAAGAATTGATAGAGTTTTAAACCATTAATATGTTTATGAGTTTCAAGAACGATCTTTAGGTTTGGGGATATGTCGATGGTTTCTTGGGCAGATGGCCAAACGAAATCTTCGGCTCCTTCGATATCCATCTTGATAAAATCAACCGAATTATCTCCAATGAAGTTGTCAATCGTCGTACACTTGATATTAGCATATGTTTCAAGCTCATGGCCATATTTACCGGTCGCCGCTACTTCCTCATTGACTGTCCCGCCTCCATCATTTCGGGAACATGGCCAAAATCTTGTGACTCCATTATGATCCGAAATTGCCTTACTGACAATAAATACGTTCTTACAGTCTTTGACATTTTCCGCCAAAATAGCTCCATTATAGCGAAGTGGCTCAAAGGCAAACACTTGGGCAAACTTGGAAGCTAGGATCGTGGTATATTCCCCATAATGGGCTCCAATATCTAAAGCCAATCCTCCGGGCTTTAAATCATTGATTATCTTAAGGACAAAATCTTCTTTCATTTGAAAGTTTCAATATCCTTCAATTCTTTAAGGGTATTAACCAATCTTGGATGATTGGTTGAATCCAAATCCACATAGCCTCGGAGCATGATGTTATATAGAGGAATATGATATGAATTGAGTTTTTTGCTAATGAAAGCATCCAAAATCTTATCCAAGGATTCTTTGATTGCCTTCTGCAATTCTTCCGTTGTCATTATCTAATTCCTTTATTGGATGGAAGATATTGCCAATGAGTTGGTTCATATCGAGTACTTGCCCAATATGACATAGTTTGACCAGTATAACCAATCAAAACAACCTCCACCTTTCTGGAAACCCATAACGAACGAATACAAAACAGGTAGCCAAAAGTACAGACGTTCCGACTATAAAGAATAGAGCCAATCCGGAGAAAAATAGCTGTCCCCCGAAAGTAAGCGGATTATTTTGTTCAAGAATAAATCCAACTAAACTATAGCTGATCCCCATAAACATTAGGGTCGGAATAAGCCATAGCAGTCCAACAGCCCGCTCACACCAAATACAATCATCTGAATTCATAATATAATCTCCTTAAAAATTGGTACTACATGACGGATTCGAACCGTCCCGTTCTAGCCAATCTAGCCAGTCTCCCAAGTTTATAAATCTTAGCCGCTCACCAGAGCCATGTAGCATAATATTTATTCCGTTTCGGGCGAAACTTATAAAATCTTGTCTTAACTTTTGTCATTTTAAACTCCTAAAAGGAAGGGGGATTTCTCCCCCTCTATCATGAGACTTGCGCCATTTCCACGGCCTTGTTCAAGGCTTCGATCTTCAGGTTCTTGGTCGTGCCATACCAAGCATTATACATGCGCGTATCCACAGTCTTGCTAAGCACATGATCGGCCATCCAAGTAATCGTATTTGCAGCCTGCCACCAAGTACCTTCGGCATATTGCGCGCCCGGCTGGGTATCATGAAAATTCAAGGCAAGACCGGCATTTTTCGAAAGCTTATTCTTGAATTCTGGATTTTTGGTCATATTCGGAAAGATGGTCTTGTAGTAGGTCAGAAGGCTTTCCTTGGTAAAACGCTTGGAGCCAAGATATTCAGCCTTTTCCTTATAGGCCAGCATCTTATCCGAAGCAATTCCAAGATAATCCTTGGCCATCTGTGGATCGAAAGCATTGCGATGGCTAGACTTATAGACATTATCTTCCTGTCCGGCAAGGGCCAAAGACAAGGTATTCCAGCAGACCGCGCGAATTGGGGTAAAGCGAATATCAATGGCGCGACCAAAAACATGTGGATTGGTGAAGAGCAAAAAGCTATCGACACGATCCGAACCGAATAATTCGAAGGACTCCTGCACCTGAGCCAAAACCCACACATAATTTCCGCCCTTCAAAGAGCCCGCCGTATGAAGTTTCATGTTGCCAACCTTCATGAAATCATCGAAGAAGCTAAAAGCATCGGAATTCTGGCAGGGTTTCCACTCACTTGAAGTAACCGTCAAAATCTTATGATCAGTATCCCGAACAAGGATAGATCGATCAACATCAACCTGTTCTCCCTGAAGCTCGGCATAAGCCGGGACCTGATAGACGCCCCAATCAAGACCAGCTTCTTTCGCAAATTCGACAGAAGTAAGATCATCCCGAGCCTTCGTTCCAAGACCATGCCACGGAACTTCTCCAACATAAGCCATCGTTTCAACATGATGTGTCATAATATTTCTCCTTCAAGGTTTCGATTTAGGGAGTATAGGCTTTTCGAAATGGTTTGTAAAGCTAAATTTTACTTATCTTCACGTAAATGTGCATAATTGCAAGTTATATTCTTGCCAAGAGTTGACATTCTCACTCTCTACTCTCCACCTTCCAAACGAAGCTTCCAAATCTCTTATCATAATCACAATCTACAACAAGATTAGAAGCACCATAATACAACAAATAGGCATTGGCAACATCCAACACATCATATTTGTGTTGAAAATCAAACAATACTCCCAAATCTTCCTTCCAAGCCTTCTCAAAATCTTCGAAGGCTTCAGGATTCATATCTCCTGCAATTTTCTTAAGCTGAAAGATGCCATTAAGAAACATTAATCGCGGCTCCAAGTCATTTCCTTTATTTCGAGATAACGGACATAACTTCCGATGGCTTCGAAGCTTGATTCAACATGTTCTGGATCATATTCCATCGAAAACCTAAGAATATGAGAATCTTCATCATACTCTGCTGTAACCCCATCCGGCACAGTATTCTTCAATTCGCCCCAATTCTTTCGACCATCCGTATTGTTAGTAAGGTCTACATTAAGCTCGAAAGTCATCATGATATAAAGTCTCCTTATTCAATGTCTCTGTAATATACATCAATAATTTCGGCTTGTCCAGCGTCCGAATAAAAATATTCTTCGGCCATTTCTTCGATAGAACGATCATCCGTATGGACCCCATCCACCAACTCATAATCTTCTATATCAAAACTAAGAGTATTGCAATCCATTTCGGAAGAAAAAATGATTTCTATCGTAATATTGCTGAAATCAAACTGTTCCACAACAGCTAAAACGGTGTGTTGCATTACGACACACACATGAATTTTGGAGTAAAACCATCAAATCCGCCACCTCGATTGAGGATTTTGGCGTGATTCTTGGCATCTTCTTGCTTCTTATGAAGTACAACAACCTGATTGGTTGGAGTTTCAAGAATCTGATATTTCTTGCCAATTTGCTCGATTTTATATGGAACGCCCATTAGTTGAAATCCTCAAAAACCTTGTTCTTGTGTTCTCTACGTTCTGCCGACATTCTATCACCACTCCTTGTTCTATCCATTACAGGGTTATCATCCTCGGGAACTTCGTCCTGAGCACTCTGTTCGCAGTCATACAATCGCATCTTGGACTTGTCAATTCCCACAACAAATTTGTTGTAATAATCGATGTTATTGTATCGGTTCTTAAGCTGCATAAACATAATCTGATTACGCTCCTTAAGGGCTTCAGATTGAATGATACCAACGAACAAATCGGCAGTAGCAGGCAATCCAAAAGACTCACTGGTATGTTCAAGACCAAAATCAGAGGCTCGGAAACCTTCACGGTTTACCTGTGTTGCCGAAATGATCGGAACATTGAATTCGACGGCCAATCCTCTAAATTCTTCGGCAATCGATTTAATGTAGTCATAAGAACTAGCCTTGCTACGACTAATTCTAGACGAACTAAAGATATTCAGATAGTCAATATAGATAATAGTCGGAACGAAATTCTTCTTAATTCTTAGCTCATTTAATTCATGACGAAAATGATTGACATTGGCGGTTGACGTTGGATATTCCTTAATGATCAGTTTACCGCTTGTCTTTTTGGCAATCTTTCCAATCTTTGTTTCGAATACATCTCTTGCGGTATCCTTAACAACATTGACTGGAATGTCAAGCAAATGAGCATCAATACGTTCCGAAATTTTCTCTTCGGACATTTCTCCGGTAATATAGAGAACTTTTTCGCCTGCCATCAAATGCATGGCCGCAAAGAAACCCATCAAAAGGCTTTTACCAACGCCGGTTCCGCCCATGATGATATTCAAGGTCTTTCTGGAAACCCCGCCGCTTGTGATCTTGTTTAGAAGATCGATACTGAAAGGAAGTTTATGTTCCTTAAGCTGATAATATTCATGACGAAGCATCGCATTTTCGAGATAGTCATGACCGATATCTGACTCAAAAGAAACAGCCAAGGCATCCTGCATCAACTGCGGGATGGAGTTGCGCCCGGTTTCATCTTCCAGAAGTTTAATAGATTCGTGGATAGCATTGTAGATAGCTTTGCTCTTGCAAAACTTTTCGGCTTGATCAACAACCCAATCAAGGTCAGTTTTTTCATCCCATGCAAGCTTCTCCAAGATATCCTTGGACCCCTCAAATTGTTGCTCGGACAGATTGTCGAGATATGACAATTCGATAGCCAGAGCCTCAATTGAGGGAAACTTGTTGTATTCGTTTACATAGTTTGAAATCAGCTTGTAGATAATTTGATCCGAAGAATTAAGAAAGTAATTCTCCTTTAAGAACGGCAATACTTTCCTTCCAAATGGTTCATTAAAAACCAAATTCGAAAAGATTACTTGTTCAATCATTCAGTCTCCGTTTCTTCTTCGTCTGAAATTGTAGGAATCACATCATCGGTTCCATACAAGAATTCTTTGGCAACTGCTTCTTCAAGTTGCTTCATAACATCTTCTGTATAGTACTTTTCGGGATTGTTATTGATAACACTTTCGAATACCTTCGTACCATCGGGCATCATATATTGCTTAGACATTTTCTTGAAGATGCCATATTTTTCGGCAAGGTCCAAAAGACCATAATACTTGTCCAAGCCCTTCGAATAAGAAAGGCGAAGTTTCACGACAGTATCAGCCTTTGATAGACGGCTCTTAACCAACTTAACAGTTAAGATATTGCCGATAACTTCTTTTTCTTTGTCTCTATCTTTAGCTTTAGTGATTTGAACGATGGTGGATGCAGCATATTCAAGACCTGATCCGCCTCCCATCTTCTTTGTTGGTACATAGGCTCCAATAACGTCATAGACATGGTTCGTAACCAACACAGGCATCTTAGCCTTTGCACACTTCAAAGTCAAGACTCTAAACGTAGCCTTGATCGTTTGTGCTCTAGTCATATCTCTTACATCTTTTCCAGCGATAGAATCTTCTAATTCTTTGATCGTGGGAAGCTGCCCAAGAGAATCAAGAACGATCATCATTGGGGGACGTTTATCTTCATCGATGGCCATATACTTGTCAACGAAGTTGATGGCATGTGTCTTGAATTCCTGAAGAGTTTCCGGCTCCGAAATAATGATACGAGAAGTATCGATGCCTCTTTCTCTTAGCATAGCCTTGTTAATAGCAGCTTCCGTATCATAATAAATCACGCCTGCTCTTGGATTGCTTTTGAGGAAGTTATCAATGATTGAGATTGCAAAGAATGTCTTACCTACCGAAGTCTCCCCGGCCAAACCAAGAATTCGATTATTTGAAGCACCCCCATACATAGAGCCCGAAAGCTGCGCGTTGAAAGCGTAGCAACCCGTATCCAAGCAACCCGTATATTCTCCTGCACCGACTTCATCGTCAAGCATCGCGGTATTTTTGCCAAGGTCTTTAGCCAATTCTTTAAAACTATACATTCTTACCTCTTTTGATATTCAACGGGAACGCTCATGCCTGCATAGGCATATAGCTTGTTACGAAACTTCTCTACTTCACTGACTCGATTGGGCCATTTGATATATTCTTGGGTTGGATTGGTCATCAATCTCTTCAGGAAGGGATCGATCATATCCAAAACACCTTTGATATCATGCTGATCCTTGATATCGCCTTCGAATGAAAATCCAAAATCCGAATCCTTATTAGGATTTGGAGTAAAAACAAGATCACTCATTTCTTAAAAAATCTCCTTAAGGTTGCTCTTTCTTCTGTAGACCAATTGATACAATTCAGGATGGTTTTCATAGGCGTCAAGAATGACTTCTCAAACTGTTTATTGTAGTCAATGAAGCTTTCGAGATTGAATTCTGGAGGAATGCCGTCATCCGTAACCGATAGAACATCGGTATGATGAATGTTTGGCTCCTTTAGATATCCAAATCTAACCTTGTCGCCATCATTGATTGGCTGATAGTGATTAAGATTTAGCTTCTTGATCATATGGTTATATATCAAGGCTCCCCTTGTATGACCGGGAGTCTTGGTCTTGTATATAGTATTGGCATCATAGTACGTTGAAACACCATTAACGCTTGTTGGGGATGCAATATCCTCAAACTTCATCTTCATGAATTCCTTCTTGAAGTTTGCAATATGCTCCTGCAACTCTTGTTCGGTTCCATTCATGATGATTCGGATACCAGTCTTAATAGCTTCACGACATGCCTTTGGCGTAGAGCTTTTGACGGCTTCAATACCAGTGATCTTCAATTCAGGCTTTTCATATTCAACCTTTTCATTGAAAAGCACATTCAACATGTAACGCTTCTTGGCAGTCCAAATGCCCGTTGATGCAATGACTTCTCTCTTCATATTCATAGATTGTTCATAGGCATTGGTATATTCGGCCAATTCTGCGAACGCCTTCTGAATAACAGGAGTGATAATCTCCTGAGAAATTTTGTCGAGATTGCGAGCAATTTCCTTATGGTCTGTTGTGTCCATCTGAGTCACAAAGGATTCGGCTTTGATATACATCGAGTCCGTATCCATTGCGATGATGTAATCAATACCCTTGGTTCCAAAATGTTCATTCAGGAATGTATTGATCTTGACTTCGATCCACTTGATTGAAAGCTGACCACTCATCGTGATAGCTTCCGCAAGATTGATATCGTACCAACGGAAAAATTCATTCGACAGAGAACCATAGAGAGAATTCAATAGAATCTTCAAGGCCATCTGTAGATTATATAGTCGGGATTTCTCTGTTTCTAAAGCATCCGACTTATTTTTTTCGTAGGCAGCTTGAACATCCAACATCTTCTTTTTGGCACTGTCGCGTTCATTATAGAAACGATGCATCAGAGCCGGAAGAAAACCAAGAGATTCTTTTGAGAAGAGACATAGGTTAGCGGCCATTGTCACTTCTTGTTCGATCATCGTATCCTTGAATTTAGACAAGGCTCCTTGAAGCATTTCATCGATTGGAATGTTCTTATTGATCATCCCTCTAAACATTTCTGGAGAGATATTGTACATCATGATCAAATGTGGATACAGGGACGCCAAGTCAAAAGAGATGACCCATTCGTGTCTACCAGTCTGTGGAATCTTAACGAATGCTCCCACAAGATTACGAAGATTGATGCTTTCCTTCTTTTGAGGAATGACAATCTTCTTATCCATAAGATAGTTATGAATGATAACATCCCATGTACGAACCGGACTGAAGGCATCTTCGAAATTCACCTTACCCCAAAAGGCAATAGCATAGATGATTTCGAGCAAGCCTAGTTTCTTTTCCAGTCTTTCGGCATGGTTAATGTCGTGAATGTTATACTCAATATACTTCTGAAAATTTCTCTTACGCAAATCTTCCAAGTCTTTGTATTCGCCATAGTCAACTTTCGTTTCTCCAAGCTCTACTTCAGCAATGAAGCCAAGCTTATAGGACTCACGTTTGACATAGGTGAATTTGTGATAAAGACGGATGTAGTCGAGAATGGAAGTTCCGACAATGTTATAGACATTCTTAACCTTGCCACGATCCTTCATTTCCCTTGGTTCAATGATACCCCAAGATGAAAGACGGGCGACTGCCTCTTCTCCAAGAATGCGAATGATGCGATTGACCAGATAAGGAACGTCGAAAACTTCAACGTACCAACCTGTGATTACGTCTGGTCTGATCTTCTCCCAAATTTCCAAGAAGCCGCGAAGCAAAGCTTCTTCATCGGTAAACTTGTAGTACTTAACGCCTTTGATATGCTCTTTATAGTCGCCACAACCAAACACAATCTTGAAGTCCCTAAATCCAACTGTAATGGCTGTTACTTCATTCTTGGCTTCTTCGGGCTCGGGAAATCCTTTATCAAAGGCAACCTCGATATCGAGATAGGCAACTCTGATCTTCTTCGAATCATAATCGATGATATGGTTGTATTTTTCGTAAATAAACGGATAGGTATAGTTATTCAGGCCAAAAATCTCAAAGCCTGCAACATCATTATAATCCTTGACGAATTTACGGGCTTGTCGAATAGTCTTGAAAGACTTCTTTTCAACAGCTTTACCATCCAAAGTTTTATAATCGGTTTTATTTTGAGTAGGAAGGAATAGATAAGGCTGATACTTTACTTCACGTTCAATATATTCGCCATCATTATATCCCTTTAGCAATACGGTATCACCACGCATTGCTACGTTGGTATAAAATCTCAATTTGTTTCCTTATTTTTTAAATCCCGCCAGCTTATATTCTTTAGCTGTCTCTTTGAGGGATTTAGTAGTATATCCTAAATGCCCAATCAATTCAAGAAGTTTTTTGACGAATAGGGCATCATGATCATCGAAGCCAAGAGCATGGGTTAATTCATGACAAAGCGTAATATCGTCCCGTTGATGGCGGGCTAATACAATGATTTCTTTATTGGGAAGTTTTTCGTAATATGAAAATAATTTGCCGTTGTATTTAACACCACGGCCCGCTACTATATGTGGTAGAGGTTTTTTGATATCCTGAAGCTGCCATATTTTAGTCGCAATCTTGCGGAGTTTCTTCATAGACATAGACTTATGTTCTACAAAAATTTCACTCTCAAATTGATATAACTTTCGAGTGTCTGGTCCGCTCATTACGCCTCCTAAGATTACCTCTCTTACTTAGCGTAAAACATCCTTTAAGACTGTGACGGAAATTTGATTTTCGACTATTTCTTCTTCCTGCCTGAAAATATAGGCCAAGGTTACAATCATGTGCTTACGGTCTTTTTCATTAGTCCAATGTTCCATGAAGTCCATTAGAGTAACCCCAACCAATTCATCATTCTTGGCAAATCTCCATTGAAAATAGTCATCTTCGGAGACAAGGGTACTGATCGAAGGTGTTCGGCTGACTGAAAAATGTAACACATTTTGGAAATGATCATATTCGACAATGAAAGGTGTTACGACAGTAGAAATTATCATTTCTGGATCACATTCTTAGGATCAACAATTTCCACTGTTAAACCTCTGCTATTGTCATGAGGATTATTACCATTCTTTCCGGCTGCACCTTTGACATACATTCCTTCATCAATCTTCTGTTTACCCTTACGAAGCTCTTGACGTTCCTTTTGGGTAAGATTGTGAACAATGTGTGTGCGGGGTTTCTGACTGCCTTCAGCCACAATCCAAACATAGGTATCGTCGCCATATTGAGTATATCCAAGAAGCCTAAAAGACTCCGGAAGCTCCATATCAACGGCATATCCAAGGTTCATATCATAGTTGTAAAGGAACAGAACATACAAGCCTGTAATGACTGTTGAACAGAATATGATAATGCCCTTACTTGCCTGAAGTCTTACTGCGAAGAAAATTAGCACAGCAGTTGACACAAAGGCGGCGATAACAATTAACAGCATTTCTAGAAACATCATCTTTTATACACCATCTTTACAGGTAAAGTATTCACATTCAAGATTTTGCCATGCTGGTCCATCGTAAAATTCCATGCCGTGACTTCTTGACCGTGCTCGATAACTATATCCTTCTCTAAGACAATCGATAGAGGGTTGATACGAATAACAGATACCTTAACCTTTTCGTTGCGGCGAAGAGGGTCCTTATTCAAGGCATACCCATGAACATTGACTGTGTAATCTCCGGGAATGATAGCTCGGAAGGTCACAACTTCTTTGTTGATCTTGATTGTCTTTAGTTCGCCATCTTCGGTAATCCGAATGTCATTGACGGCTCCAAGATCATCTCTCTCCAAGAAAATTCCATTTCGAGAATCCTTGTTGTTAAAGAACAGGACAGTTTGATCCGGAAGTTTCAGCCAGATATCAACGTCATTTTCCGACTCATTATCCCATTCGATAGTGATTAGATATTCAGCCTTGGCTACGATATCACCTTGTTTGTTATTCTTGCTGGCATCGTCTACCTGAATAAGCATAGACATAACGAAGAGAACAGCAAAGATAAGAACGCAATTGAATAAGATATCTAAGAAGCTGGCAAAACTACTATATTTGCTGTTCATTAGAACCGTCTAGATTAAGTTTAGTCACAAGATTGGCATATTCAATTTCGTCGGCTCTACGAGCTTCGGCTTCCTGCCAATTCTCAATCAGGACAAGATAGATTTTGAGAATGTTGGAACATACCAAGCCAACAAGAGTTGTCCAAAGTTTTGTGGCAACTCCAACAGCCATTGCAATCATGACTTGCTTAACAGAAGCTAGGTTGGTCATGTCGATACTTGCAAGGTCCGATGCAGCGAACACATAAATCATTCCGATAACGGTTCCGATCATTCCAATCGAGAGGAATAGGTCTGCCGTGTACCAAAGAGGATTAAGGTCCGGTATCTTGTTTCGCCATACCATAATGAATATGTAGATCATGGTTAGCAATAGACCGCCAATCATCACAAATGATAGTCTTGTGATATCGGCTGCATAGATCATTGCAAAGACGCCAAAGAAGTTTGAAACTCCAAGGGCAAAGATCGTAAGACAGAAAACAATCCAGAGTTTAATCGTTAGATTTTTCATACCTTCTTCTTTCCAATAGAGTATTTGGCGACCAATTCATATTGTGCTTTATCTTTGAAAGCGATGATTTTGATAAGGCGCAAGGGAGCAACGGGCTCTTCGATCATTTCCGGATCGACAACCTTGCATAGATTCCAATCTTCCAGAAGCTTTGCAATGGTATTGCGGCGGCCCTTATCTTCATCCGAAAAGTCTGTTGTCTTTCCGTCAAGCGCAAACAACTCCTTGAAATGAACAACGTAGAACTTACCTTGTTTATGAAGGATATGGCAGGACTGGAATAGCTTGTTATCTTTACGGGATAGGACGCCAATGCGCGTCAAGGTTTCCTTGATCTTTAGGAAATCATCATCTTCGGCAATCTTAATTTCAACGAACGTATCAATTATACTCATTTTACAACTCCACCAATGGCTATATTATTTCTAATAGCGATCAATTGTTCGTTGGTTAATAATGCCAATGCTTTGGTAGCATTTCTTCTGTTATATCCATAATATTTCTGTATCATTTCAATATCATCAGATTGCGGCGGTTTACTCCACTTCACATATCGACGCTTTTGTTTTCTGACCGTATTTAGTAAATAATAAAACTGCATATCCTTGTCTAAATCTGGACACAAATTCATGGCTTCTGCATGAAAAATGGTGTCCGCATGATATGACAAGGCTTTATTTACAAGATAGGGCACATATATCTTATTGGCCCCATCTTCCTTAAACAAGTCTTTTCCGTTGTCCTGAATAGCTCGGACGAAATCAAATACTTCCATCAGAAGCTTCTTTCATTTTCTCAAAATCTTCGGAGCATTCCAAACAAATTTCGCGAACTTGCATTCTCTTTTCGTCTTGGACACTAAACTTGATTTCCGAATATTCCTTTCCAAGTTTAGTTTCACAGAAAAAGCACTTCTTTCCAAAGAACCATTTTTTGAACATTAGGCAAACTCACAATTAAGCATGACTGTGACCAGAAAGGCAACGATGTTGATTTCGGGATCAGCTACTCTTGTAGCCTTGTCTTGGTGTTCATTCAGGATCAGGACTAATTCAGGAATTGCCTTCGGCACAAAGACCTTACTGGCACTATCGAAAAATGACCGAAACATGACATGACTTTCGATATCCGAATTCTCTGCGGCCCATTTACGAACTTCCGTGAAAGACTTGGCTTTCATGTTCTTTAGAAGCCCATCAAAGGACTCCTGTGAGAATGAGGATAGAATGCCTGTATCGATCTTTCCGGTTGCAGCATAGCCCTGAAGCTCATTTAGGACCCTTCGGAAGTCTGGATAGTGTTTGTCGATTAGAGTAACCAAAACCTTCTTATCATAAGCTACCTTTTCGGCTTCAAGGATTTGGACGGCTCTTTTATAGAATTGCGTAATCAAATCCTTATATTCGGCCTTGGGAAATTCAAACAGAATTTCGGAGGTACGGGAACGCAATTCAGGCATGATTCTGTTCGGATAATTACATGTCAGAATAAATCCGCAATTATTCGAAAAGGTTTCAAGGAAGTTTCGAAGGGCAGGCTGTACATTATTGATGCCAAGATAATCTGCCTCATCAATAATCACATACTTGCGCTTCTTTTTGAATGATAGGGAAGATGCAAAATCGGTCAACATTGTTCGGAGAACATCGATTGTGCGACCTTCCAAGGAACCATTAATGACCAGATACGAACAATCAAGCTCTTCAAGTAGAGCCTTGGCCACAGAAGTCTTGCCGACTCCCCCTTTCCCAATAAGAAGAAGGTTGGGACTGTTTTTTTCATCAACATAACCCTGAAATTTGGCTTTCAGGGTTTTTGGAAGGATCGTATCTTTTACAGTCTTAGGTCTGTATTTTTCAGTCCATAGAAATTCTTTAAGCATAATATACCTTTCAAATTAATCAAATGCAGATTCTTTTTCTGCAATTACCCAATATGTAATTCGCTGGCCCGTATGGATATTTTTCATGACGAATTCAGCAATGCCTTCCATGCTGATACGGACCTTATAATCGCCCGGAAAGAAGCTAAGGCATTCCGGTTTTGTTATGAATTTAAAACTCTTATTTGTCTCTCCAATATCAATGCTGAAGAAATTGTCATCTTCAGTTTCTCCATCGGTCGAAATCTTAATAATTCCATCTTCTCCGATAAAGGCAATCGAAGGAAGGGTCAACATGCTGATAGCTTTTTTAATTGATTTAAGAGTGTTATTTGGAAGTTCGAATTCAACCATATCATCAGTTGGAAATTCGACATTCTCTTCGGGAGGTAGAGAGATTAGAGCCTCATTACAGAAGCCATATCGAAGCTTCTTTCCTGATCCCGAAATGGCTACATATTCTGGACGAAAATCCATTTCACATTCTCCGTCGAAAAGACCAAGAACATTAATGAATTGTGGAAGCTGATAGATCGCATGATTCTCTTCAAATTCTTCCGGAATTTCCGCGACGGCAATCACTGTTTCTGTTGCATTTATTGTACTCAATCGTTTTCCGGGGGTTAGTCTAATACTTGAATTGATCCCGGAAAACGACTTTAGAATATCTACTGTCCATTCTGATAGTTTCATATTTAACTCCACGTTTGATATATTATAAGTCAATCTCTTTCATATAGCAACATAATTCTAATTATGTGCCATAATCTCGCACATTCGCAAATAACTTCTCTTCCATTTTAATTTCATCGAAAATCTCAACACAAACTGCTACGCATTCATTACAAATGTAGACCTTTGGTCCTGCAATCAATCTTGCAACTTCATGATGAGATTTTCCACAAAAGGAACAATGAACAGTCATTATTTCTTCTTTTTATCCTTATCTCGGTTCTTTTTAAGCTGCGCTACGTCTGCCGTTGCACTGGCTCCAATTTGAGCCAAGTCTGCCAGAGAACCCCCAAAGACATAGGTTCCGACATGCTGTAGACGCATCCAAGGGCAAAGCCAAACTTTAAGCCCGATCTTTTGTGCCATATAGCAGAAAAGATAATCCTCGGAGAGATAACGCTTTGAAGAGTTTTTAACCAATTCAGGCGTTTCAGCAATAATCTCGGACGCTAGTTTAGCAGCTTCTTCGAAGGTAATCAAGCCTTGTGCGACCTTATTCAGAAGGTCCATTGACTTTTGTTGCGGGTTGTACTGATCAATTTCCGCCTGAAAGAACATCATGATTTCTCTTGTGCCATCAAAATGCTCGGTACGAACATGGTCGGGACGGTACATACGATCCGGAAAAGCTTCCTGAAACTTGGTCAATGCTCTTCTTGAAATCATCATGAAGCCCGTTCCACCTTCAAGAACCTCGGCAGGCTCCCCAATTGGAATTTCTTTCTGAT
>ERZ869921.516-NODE-516-length-23178-cov-22.000951_pt1 | contig 23178 bp, 38 predicted proteins | sample MGYA00579310_ERZ869921 | MGnify/ENA primary metagenome ERZ869921 (study PRJEB32216, sample SAMN09231816) | wastewater metagenome | place: USA: Maryland | collected 2016-06-21 | study: EMG produced TPA metagenomics assembly of the PRJNA472060 data set (Reclaimed... | reverse complement strand
GTTGGTTTGCCAAAAGCATTTGCTGTTCTCAAGACATCTGCATCTTAAAAGCAGAATCAGGGGGCAATCCCCTGATGAGTGCCTTGATAGGCTTTCATCAGAGGGTTGCAAAAATCCTTTTTAATAATTTAATCACAAAAACAATATACGAAATCTTGTTCAAGAAAATAAAGTGGTTGCTTTGATTGCTCCTGTAGTACAGACAGCAACAACAACTGGCTCAGGTGTAGATGTTGAAACTCTTGAGAGTGATTCAATGGCCATTGTTCAAGTGGGCACAATCTCTGGTGGTTCTCCATCAACAGTTGTGACAATCATGGGTTCTTTGGTGGCAACTCCAACAACTTATGATCAGACACTTGCAACATTCACTGCTTTCACAGCAGGTGGAATTGGAGCTCTCAAGGCAAGTCTCAAAGGAATCAAGAATGTTAAGGGAATTGCAACACAGACTGGTGCAGGAAATGTGCCAATCTCAATTTCTTTGGTGGCAGGTGTAGCACAGCAAAGTGCAGATCTCAACTCAGGAACTATTGCATAGTTTTCTCTTAGGGTATGTGATGATATAATGTAATCACATACCTTTTAGAGGTAATTATTAGCTTAATAAATTTAATAAAAAATTTATGGCAAAAAAAGCAAAGCACGATTTAATAGTTGGAGACACTAAGTTTGAGGCAGGCAGAGTTTATTCAGATGAGGCAACAAAGGAATGTGATCCTGAGAGTTTCATTGAAGTGCCTGATGAAAATCTTGGTGATGAAAAGATTGCAGAGCCTGTCAATACAACTGAGGAAACTCAAGTGAATGATGGGGGAAACGCAGGTGCATCAGTAGATACAAAAGCGAGTGATGATGTAAAGCCTGATGCAGAACTTGTTGATCATGAACTCACTCAGGAAGATTTGGATGCAGATCCTGCATTGGTTGCGGAGGGTGCAAAAGTTGGGGACATTGTAAAACGCCCAAAGACTGATGCTGATGTTGAATAAATAAAACAAAAAAACAAACATGATATTATCTTATGCCATCACAACAATTGCAAAGGTAAAAGCACAGCTTGGAATCACAGACACATCCAAAGATAGTCTTTTGGAGACTCTTGTGAATCAGGTCACTGCATTTGCTGAAAGTTATTGTGGTGGCAGGAGGTTCATGTCTCACACAAATACAAATGAGGTTCATGACACTGAGGGAGGACATTCTCTTTTCTTAAAAGATTTTCCAATTTCATCTGTCACTGTTGTTGAATATAGATCTGGTACTTACTCATCACCAACATGGAATACATATTCACCTGATGGATATTTGCTCTATGCTGAGGAGGGATATATCAGATTTGCAGGAACTCTCCCAAAAGTGCCACAAGGTTTGAGAGTCACCTATGTTGCAGGATATTTGATTGACTGGGCTCATGAGGATGATGTCACAAAGCACACTCTCCCATTTGAATTGACAGGTGTTGCAACAGATCTTGTTTGCCAAATGTATCTTGGAAAGGACAATCAGAATGTCAGCTCTCTTTCTACAGAGGGACAGGCTGTTACATTCACAACTCCTGACAAGATCATCACTCCAATGCAGTCATCTATTTTGGGCAATTATATTGCTTATAGACTTACAAAATAAAATGCTTTATTTTACAAATAACAAAACTATATCTGCAATTTCAAGGCAGACTTATACTAACGGCAAATCATCTTTTGCATCTGTTGGATCTGCTACAGGATATTTAAAGCCACTCAATGAGCAAGAGAGTGCTTTCAACAATATTCAGTTTGGTCAGGCTTTCAATTTGATTGTTGAGTGCAGTGTGGACATCAGAGAGGGTGACAAAGTAACCATTGATGCAGTTGTGTATGTTGTGAGAGGTGTTGTGAACCATGACAGAGGAGGATTCACTGCATATAAAAAAGCTCTTATAACAAAACCACAGACTGCATGATAAATATTGAATTAAAAAACTTTGACAAACTGATTGAGATGGCTGAGAAATATCCTCAGATCTCAGAAAGGTATATTGGCAATGCAATCCAAAGATCTCTTGTGAGAATCTTTGCTGAGGAAAAGAAACAAGCTCCCTTTGGTGTTACAGCAAGACTCAGAGATGATTGGGAATTAAAGGTTGGGAGATTTGAGGGATATTTGAAATCAAGAGCTCCTTATGCTCTTGGTGTTCATGAGGGAACTCCTCCCCACTATGTTGCCCCATCTGAAATAAAAGCATGGGCAGAAAAGAGAGGTATCAATCCTTATGCAGTGGCACACTCTATTGCAAAGAAAGGAACAATGCCAAATCCATTTTTTCAAAGAGCTGTGGATCTCACTGAGGATTCTGTGAATAAAGAGTTTGATGTTGCACTTGACTCTATCATTAAGGAAATGATTGCGGTATAATATTTTTATATATGGCCAACTATAATCTTGCAACAATTAGAGCGAACCTGAAAACTCTCCTCACATCTGTCTCAGGGATTGCCAATGTCTATGATCAATTTGAAATGAATGTTGCAGGCTATCCTGCAATCATCTTTGACATCTCAAAGAATGAAAATTCAATGCTCACAGATGCTGACAATTTGAGAAAGATAACATTCACAATCTATATAATCACTGAGATCAATGTTGCAGGCAGGGATGTGGCAAAAGGCCTCTTGGACACTGCCACAAATAATGTGATCACAGCTCTTGAAAGCTTGGCCAATATGACTCTCTCAGGGGCATGTGACTGGGTGATGCCTGCAGTTGGAAACAGGGATGAATTTGCTGTTGGAGATGGTTTGGTATTCTCACAGAGAATTGATTTGGATGTCAATATTGCATCCTCTATTGTTTAATGTGGATAATCTTTCCTCGCAATAAAAATGGCGAGGTGATATAATTTCATCATGATAAAAGACGCTCAAAACAAAATGCAAAACAATGATTCAGACAAAATGTTGGAAGAGTTTTTCTTTCCTGAACATGGGATCACTGTTTCAGCATTCTCAAAAAGTGATGCTGACAAAAAGTTGGGAGAAATTTTAAAAGCTAACAAAGACAAATCAAATGAGTAAATTTATTGGACGAAAATTTAATATAGGAATTGGAAAGGAATCTGCAAGAGCAACACCCGTTGTTGCATCTTACTGGTTGCCAAAAGTAGGTCTTGATATTGATGACAAGATTGAATTTGCTGTGAATGAATCATCTATTGGAGTCATTGAGGATGCAATTGGTCAGTCAGTCACAAAGAAATATTCTGAGGGATCTATTGAGGGACTCATTACTGACAAAGGTATTGGACTTTTGCTCATGGCACTTTTTGGAACTGACACAATTGGAGCTGTAGAAACAGGAGTTAAGGATCATGTGTTCACAGTCCTACAGACTGCACAGCATCCATCTCTTACACTCTCAGTTGTTGAGGCAAACTCAAACTCAGGCTCAGGTTTTGCTTATGCACTTGCAATGATTGACTCACTTGAGATCACATTGGAAGTTGGAAAGTTTGCATCATACAAAGCAACATTCAGAGCTAATGCAGGAGCGAATCAGGCAGACACAGTTGCATTCACTGCAGAGAATATCTTTAAGCCACAGGATTGTGTGTTCAAGATGGCATCAGCACTTGCAGGACTCTCAGGAGCATCTGCAATCAGTGCAAGAAAGATTGTTCTATCTCTCAAAGCAAACACAGAAGATGATGACACTATTGGATCAGTTGTCTCTGTTGATAGACTCAACAAGCAATTCTCAGTTGAGGGTTCAGTTGAGCTTGTATACAGTGACAGAACATTTATTGCAACAGATATGCTTGCTGACTTGGCACAGGCAATCAGACTTCAAGCAATCAACACTGCAGTCACACTTGGAACAACATCAAATCCTACTCTCACAGTTGATTTGGCAAGTGCAAAGATTCAGGAAGTTGCAAGAAAGATTGAGAACAATGGAATCATCATGCAGACTGTTAAATTCAAAGGATATTACTCACAGACAGATTCAAGCATGATCACTGCAACACTCAGAAACACAGTAACAACAGCATACTAATATGAATAGAGAAACAAAAATCTTTTCTACGCCTGAGGGAAATCACAAACTTGTTGTAAATACATTTATCACTTTTGGAGAGAATCGTCAGATCAGGGATATTTTCCTTGATGAGAAACTCACTGACTCTGAGAAATTCAACAAGGCTCAGGATCTCACTTTCAAGACTCTTATTGTTTCTATTGATGAGAGCACTGAGGATGTTGTGAGCAAGATCATGTCAATGTCAAAAGTTGATGGTGATTTTGTGACAGAACAAATGACAATCATCACAAAGGGAGATGATAAAAAAAAAGTGAGTTAGATTATAGTTATAGAACTTTTCTGAATGGCACTGGTGATGAGCTCCCTGATGAATTGGTGGCTGTCATTGTGTGTTCAAAAATGGGTTGGACTTTCACAGAGTTTGAAAATCAACCTGATCATTTTATAAACAGCCTCCTCATGAAATGGACAATTGATGGAGAGGTATCAAGAAAAAAGAAATGACAAACGGAAAAGAACTTCAAATCTTAATGACAGCCAAAGATGAGGCCTCAGGCGTCATCAAAAAGGTTGGTCAAGAAACTGAAAGCATGACAGCCTCTGTGTTCAAAGCAGAGGTTGCTTTTGAGGTTCTAAAGAAAGGGGTTGAGGTTGCTAAAGATTTTATAAAGGAGAGCATTCAGGCTTATGCTGAGGCTCAGGATAAGATGGATTTGGTGAGAGCCAATGTTGAATCAGCAGGTCTCTCATTTGGCACTGTAGCCCCACAGATTGATGAATTTGCACAGAAGATGGCAAAGATGGGTGTTGATGATGAGGATGCCTCAATCTCTGTGGCAAAGCTTGCAAAGTCTTTGGGAGGAGATCTCACAAAGGCTTTTCAACTTTCAAAGCTTGCATCTGATTTGGCATCATCAGGATTTGGAGATCTCAATGCAAACACAGACATGTTGCAATCTGTCCTTGTGGGCAGAACAACTCCTGCAATAAAGCAATTCAAATTGCAGTTGGATGAGACAGCAACAACTGAGGATGTGCTCAATGCTATTCAGCAAAAGGTCACACGAACAACTGAGGAGAGAGCAAAGACTGTTGTTGGATCTGCAGAAACAATGTCAGTGGCTTATGCAAATCTCAAAGAAGAAGTTGGAAAAGGATTTGTGCAGGCAATGGAGAGTGCAATGGGGTCAGGTGAAAACATGGCTGATGTTGTGGATCTCATGTCAGCAACAGGAACTGGTTTGAAATATGTTGTGTTTGAAATGGTCACTGCATTCAATGCAATGATTCAATCAACATTGGTACTTGGAAAAACATTGCTTGCCCCTGTGAAAGCGGCTGAGGCTCTTGGTCAGGCTCTTGGTGGTGATTTTGATGGAGCAATGGACACTGCAGGAGAGGCTCTTGATGGAATTGAGGAGGCAACAAACTCTTTCAATAAAGCAATGACAAATCTTTTCAGCCCAACTGAGGCAATGACTAAAGCTGAAAAGACTCAGAATGAAGAAAGAAAAAAGACAAAGCAAATCACAGCTGATGTTGGTGCAGGTGTTGTAAATTCAAATAAAACATCAGCTGATGCCACAGACAAACATGCAGAGGCAGTCAAAAATCTTGGTGAGGAATATGGAAAGATGAGAGACAGTGCACAGATTTCTCTTGCAGATCTTTCTGACACATTCAGGAATGACATGAGCTCAATCAATAAGAGTATTGATGGGACAAGGCAAGCAATGTCTGATTTGCAAAAGCAATATTCTGCAGGAATGATAAGTGACACAGCATCTGTTGCTGAAAAGATTGTTGATTCAGAGCAGAAAGTTGCTGATCTTAAAAAGCAGATCCTTGCTGAGACTGATGTCAATAAAAGAAAAGATCTCAATGCACAGTTGCTTGCAGAGCAGGAGAATCTTGACAGTGCTCAACTCTTTATTGAACAGAATCAGAGTGCGATTGATGAGGCTGAAAGGAGAGCAAAGCTCACAAGCTTGCAAAGAGAAATTGAGGACTATAACACAAGGAGAGCATTGGCACTTGAGGAACTCAACAGCAAGATGGCTGATCTCCAAAACCAATTGGCAGAGGAACAAAAGAAAAAGCAAGAAACAATCAAGCTCTATAATGACAGAGTAAATGAAATCACAAAGGTTCTGCAGGCAGGAACTGATGAATATAAAAAGCAATCAGCTGACAGACTTTCTGCAACTACAGATGAAGTGAATGCAGAGATTGAGCTTTATAAAAAATTGGCATCAGCAATTGCCAATGTTAAAAGTGCATCATCAAGCAATGTCTCAACTGTGGGATCAAAAAGCATTTCAGGTGCAAGAGCATCAGGTGGGCCGGTAACTGGTGGCAATGCTTACATTGTTGGAGAAAAAGGTCAGGAGGTTTTTGTGCCAAATAATAGTGGGACAATAATTCCAAATGATGCATTGGGTGGAGGTGGAGGAAACTTGATCATCAATATAAATGGAGGAACTTTCCTTGATCCAAATGTGGCCAAAGAAATTGGGGACATGATCATTGATCAATACAAGTTGCATAATAGAATATAAAAAATGAGCATCACTTTAACAATTGGAGGAGTGGACAAATCAAATGCTGTTGATTGGCAATCTCTCAGAAAGACTGAGGTTGTGACAAAGCAGGCTGACACTCTTGAATTTTTAATCAAAAACTATGGGACAAAAACTTATCAACCAAATTTGAGTGATGAGGTTATTTTGCTTAATGGTGCAACCAAAATCTTTGGTGGACTCATTATTGAATCAGTGGAGAAGATCATTGGTAAGGCTAAATATTTTAGAGTGGTGGCCACTGATTACACTCAGGTTTTAGATAGAAAATTGGTCTCAAAGACTTATCAATCAATGACTGTGAATGCAATCATTGCAGATCTCATTTCAACATTCACCACAGGTTTCACAGTGGCAAATGTGAGCTGTCCCATTACGATCACCAACATCACTTTCAATTATTTGACTGTCTCAAAGTGTTTGGAAAAACTCACTCAGGCTTTGAATGGTTATGAATGGTATGTGGATTACAACAAAGATATTCATTTCTTTTTGAGTGCAACAGTATCTGCCCCATTCAATCTCACAGACACATCTGCAAACTTTATTTTCAATTCTCTTGAGCTAACAATTCAAACTCAGCAAATTAAAAATCAGGTGACAGTCAGAGGTGGTGAGGTTGTTTCAACAACTCTGAGAACTGAATATGCAGATGGTGATGGTACAAAAACATCATGGCCATTGGCCAACAAATTTGCATCAGTGCCAACTGTAGTTGTGAATGGTGTCACTCAAACTGTTGGAAATGATTTTGTGGATGCTGATGCAAGCTTTCAGTGCATGTGGAACTCCAATGCTCAATCAATCAGATTCACTGCAGGAAACACTCCAATTGCAGGAACAAGAAACATTGTCACATCAGGCTATCCCTCATACCCTCTCATTGTTGTGAAAAGAAATGAGACATCAATTGCTCTTTATGGCCTATGGGAAACAATCATTGTGGACAAATCAATTGTGACAGCTGAATCTGCCCTCGCTATTGCCAATGCACAGATTGCCCAATATTCTCTCCCTGCTCAGACTGGGACATTTAAAACTTATACAGATGGACTCATTGCAGGACAGTCAATCACTATCACAAGCACAATCAGAGACACTGCTCAAACATTTAAAATCAGGCAGATCACCACTACATTTCACACACCAACATCTTTTGAATATGTTGTGTCTATTGAGACAGGAAACAATTTGGGAATCAATGATGTGCTCAATAAATTGCTCATCACAAATCAGGCAGATCAAATTGTGGTTGGGGACAATGAGGTGATCCAAAGATATTATGGGTTCGTTGAATCAGCATCAATTGTTGATGCTCTTTCTACTCCAACAAAAACATCTCCCCCTTATGTTTATGGGACTGCAAAATGGGGATTGGCTACTTACGGATAAATAACGGCATGTTATAATATATTTATGCACAAGGAAAATTCTCAACATTCAATCAATGAAAAAACCATCAGTGTGATGGGAATGGTGAGTGTCATCAAGACGGATTCAAAAACAGGCAAGGTGATCTCAGTGATCAAGCAAAAAAATAGAATCATGCTTGGAACAAATACAGGCAAGGATCTTATTCTTGACAGACTTGGAGGAGACAACACATACTCATTAAATATTTTATATGGTGATATTGGCTCAGGTACAAACACACCTGCAGATTCAGATGTTGCACTCCAAACTCCTGTCACTAGAGTTGCAAAAAGCTCAGCTGTTGTTTCAGGAAATGTGCTTTCAGTACAATTCTTTTATCCTGATGGTGGGCTTGCAAATGGTTCATACAATGAGTTTGCATCATTCATAGATGGTACTTCAACAATCAGCACAGGGAAGATTTTTAATAGAGCATTGTTTGGCTCAACCTATGTGAAAGCAACAGGTGAGGACACAACTGTGCAAGTTGATATTACTTTAACTTAATTTTTATATGATAGTCACAGGACAAACAATTTTGGCATCAGATTTTGTAAACTCATTCTCATCAGGAGCTGATGGGGTTGTTTTAATGGATGGAACAAATACCTTTGCATCTTTTGCATCAAAGTCAGGTTCAGTTTATACACTCATCAGAGATGTGTGTGCAACAACTCTCACAATCAATTCAGGTGTAACTCTCAACACTGCAGGATATAAAGTGAATGCATACACTGTGACAAATGGTGGAACAATTCAAAACAATGGAGGCAATGGTGGAAATGGAAACACTCAATCAGGAGGAACTGGTGGAACAGGAGGATCTGCAGGAACAGCAACACCTGCAGGAACATTGCCTGCAAGTATTGCAGGAGTGATTGGTGGGGCAGGAGCAAATGATGGAGTCAATGCAGGAGCAAATGGGACAAATGGAATTGCTCTCACTTATGGTGTATCAGTTGCAGGAGTTGCAGGAGGAAATGGAGGATCAAACGGAACAGGAGGAACTGGTGGATCTGCAGGGGCACTCACAAACACAAGAAAAATTGCATCAATTATTGATGCAACAACTCTTGTTGAATTTCCAACAACAACAACATTGCAGAGATGGCAGACATCTGCAGGATCAGGTTCAGGTGGAGGAGGTGGATCAAATGGATCAACAGGAACTGGTGGTGCAGGAGGTGGTGGGTCAGGTGCAACAGGAGGATTTCTTTTGATATGTGCAGGGACAATCACAAACACAGGAACAATTCAGGCCAATGGTGGAACTGGTGGCAATGGTGCGGCTGGTGGATCAAAAGGTCATGGAGGTGGAGGAGGAGGAGGCTCAGGTGGAGCTGTGATTCTTGTTTGCAGAAATTACACAAACTCAGGAACTGTCAGAGCTATTGGTGGAACTGGTGGATCTGCAGGAGGTGGTGCGGCGACTGCAGGATCAAATGGATCAACAGGAGTTGTTTATCAGCTTGCTTATTAACATGCACAGATTCACAGATATAAAAGAATACATCATCAGCTCAGGATCAGAGATCTGCTCTTATGCAATATCAAAATGCATCATTGCTTTTTTCTACATGATTTATTCTTTCCTCTTTGATCCAACAAAAGCTCAGGCACAAATGGCAATCATGGTTCTCATCATTGCTGACTTTGTGACAGGATATGCAAGTGCAAAATTTACAAAGCAGGAGATCACATCAGCAAAAATATTTCATTCAGCAATAAAGATAATTATATATTTTACTTTCATTGCATCAGCAACAATGACAGAGACTGCAGTGCCAACAGTAGGTGCATTCTGTGATGAGACAGTCATTGCCTTTCTTGCTTTCACTGAACTCATCTCAATCACAGAAAACATTGGCAAGCTTGGATTTGCTGTCCCTAAAAAATGGCTTAATAAATTACAAGAATTAAGAGATAATGAATAACAACATGGACAATCAAGAATATTTTGGAGTTTTACCTGACAATAGATCTGAGAAAGCAAAGTCATTTGATTATGATTTTAATGAGATTGCATCAGCTCTCCCATCCCCTGTTTGGGTGGAAAAGAAACCTGAGGACTGGCTCAGACTTTCAATAAGAAATCAGTGGATCTCTAGCTCATGTGTTGGGCAAGGAATTGCAAAAGCATTTGAATATAAATTTGGTGAGCCATATTCTGCAAAGCCAATTTATTCAAAGAGATTGAATTTTCCTGACAAGGGAATGTGGCTTTATGATGGAATGGATATTGGAAAGAAAACCGGAACTGTCCCTGAAAGACTTTGCCCATCTCAGAACATGAGTGAGGAGCAGATGAATGAGCCCGTGGACATGTCTCAGTTTGATCCAAAAGATATAAAGAAAATCAAAGCATACTTTTATATCAACCCAAAAGATATTGATGCAATTGCTCAAGCTCTTGATTCAGACAATCCTGTGGTGCTCACATTTGGATCTAATTATAAAGAATGGACAGAAGTCCCTGAGCTCTCAACAGATCCTGTGCAATGGGGTCATTGTGTTTGTAATCCAAAAGACAGAACTCTTTGGACAGGTGGCAAGTATAAGAATGCAAAAGCAATTGTGGTGGATGAATCATGGGGAGTTGGAATCAATGCAAATGGTATTTTGAAAGTGGATGGAAAGAGGCTCATCACTGAGGAATTTTTGAAAGCAAGATGCACAGGTGCGATCTATCCTATTTTTGAAACAGGTGAGGTGTCAGACAAGCCATCGCACAACTTCACAAGAAATCTCAGTGTTGGTTTAAAGAATGATCCTGAGGTGAAAGCTTTGCAGGAGATTCTCTCTTATGAGAAAGATTCAGATGGTGATCCTCTTTTCCCTCTTGGTGCAGAATGGCACACTGGGAATTATGGCAATATGACAATGAATGCAGTGAAAAAGTATCAGGAGAAACATGCAGATAAAATCCTAAAACCTTTGGGCTTAATCAAAGGGACAGGATACTTTGGCAATGCAACAAGAACATTCACAAATCAAGAGTACAAATAAGCAGAAATGGAAACTGGATGAAACTCAGATTCAAAAAATCTCTGTGCTCTTTTTTGATAGAAAGTGGTCAAAGTCAAGAATTGCAAAACATCTCAGTGTTGATCACACAACAGTCATCTATCACATCAATAAATATTTAGAGCTCAGGAAATCATTTAAGAAGAACAAGCCAAAGCCTGTGGAGGCTTTTGTTGAAATAAAGAAAAGCAAATACCACTCACTCCTGCAGGCTGAGGAGGATGAGCCTGTGAATGCAGGGATGGATTATGAGGATTATTTAGATGTGCAGAGAGCAAGGGATGTGATCAAGCAGGATGCCTGTGATCATCAGAAAGTTATTTTCACATACAAATGCACTGACTGTGGCAAGCTCCACACAGGAGAAATGATTGTTGATAAAAGTTTCCATGATGGGTTCAAAAAGAGTATAATTAGGGGGTGACAAATACCTCAAGGCATCTCCCCCTTTCGCTAGTCGCTTAATGGGAGGAGTGAGAAACACTGTTTCACTGACATAACATTTGGCTTATCAAATACAAAACAATATTCTTTCTGATTTTCTGGTTAAGTATTATTATTCTCTTTTGGTTCAATGTGGCAATAGCTGATTCAAACTCAAGTTTCCTTGAGTTTTTTTCCGTTTCACGAGAAACAGCAACATCCACAGAGGCATCCCCTGCCACAGGGCAAATTCTGCCCTCAGACAAGAGTGAGCTCAAAGGTGATGCAACACTTATTCAGGAGTACATTAGAGGCAAGGCAATTGAGGCAGGCCTCAATCCTGAGACTATGTTGGCAATCGCAAAGGCAGAAAGTAGATTCAGGAATGTTTCCAATTTTAAATATACAGATGAGAGTGGACACTACACTGCATTTGGGATCTTTCAAATCACAAGGACAACATTCAAATCTTTCTGTGGGAATCCTGATGAAAGAATGGACATTCAAAAAAACATTGACTGTGCCATGAAGATTGCAAAAGAGTCAGGACTGCATCATTGGAGTGAGTCAGAATATAATTGGAAATAGATTTCCCCACACTTATCCACAGTTTTATTTGCCGTTGTCTCTCGCCAACGGGTATAATCTTTGTTATGATGAAACAAGATAAAAGAGAGATCAATTTTGTGATTGCAAAAACCTTAAAAGCTTTTGTTGTCACATGTCTTGGTTTCATCATCAAAACAGAAAGAGCCACAGCCTAGCAATAGGAAGTGGCTTTTTCATTGGTCTCTGGGGGGTTTAAGTGAGGAGACTTTAAACTAAATCACTAACCGTTGTGCTGTGTAGGCTAAAATATACACTTGAACTCAAAAACAAAAATTGATTTCTGCACAATCTCTCTTTCTCAAATGACCCCCTTTCAGGGAACATGGGGGGAAGGGGGGCTGTAACAGTTGAATCTAAAAACAAAAATTAAATGCTTTAATACGGTAACGAGTTATAATATAATTACGATATAAACAAATGAATAATCTTAATCAAAAACAAAAAGAAAAGAGCAAAGGACTTGGTGACACAATCAGCAAGATCACTCATGCATTGCATATTAAAGAATGTGAGGGATGTGCATGGAGGAGACAAAAGCTCAATGAGATCTTTCCTTATAAGTCTAATGAGGAAAAGAAACCTGATGATCAAATTCTATAGAGGCAGGAGATACACAAGAAAAGAATCACAACTGCTTTTATTTAAAGAGGGATATTCTTTGGATGTCAGAGAAATAAATCACTATCAATTCAGAATCAGAGATTTTGAGAATCGTGAGGTGTTTTGGGATTGGTATCACACCACTGGCACTTTGGTGGAGGTGCAAGATGGGAGAGGATATAATGTTGGAAAGTATAGCTCTGATGAGGATGTTGCTATTTTAATCAGAAAGACTCTCAGAAAGTTATCCACAGTTTGAAACAGTGTTTCTTGTAATTATAATGTAATCACGATATAATTTTAAATATGAAAGGATTATTATTAAAAAACAAATTTGTGAAATATATATATTTAGTGGTGCTCATTGCATCATTTATTGGTTTGTGGATCTATTCATTTGATAAGAGTGAAGTGGTGGAATGTTACAAGTTAGAATCTCAGGCAAGTGCATACTCAGCAACTTTTTATTTGTTGGACTGGCAAAAGGCTCAGTGTGATTCACACAACATTATTATTGATGCTCCTGTGAGAGCTGAAAAATAAATCTATGTCATCAAATAAAAATCAGACAATTGTTTTGGTATTTGTTTTACTCTTTGGATTCTTGGGAGTGCACAGGTTTTATGTTGGAAAGATTGGCACAGGAATGATTCAACTCTTTATGTTTCTATCAGGAGTGCTGATGCCATTTGCATTGTTTTGGGTGTTCATTGATTTCCTTGTGATAGTGTCATCACTATTCACTGATGGAAAAGGTCTCATTATAAATTCTTGGAAAATTTAATTTTATGGATCAAATATTTAGATGGATTGATCAGGATAAAAATGTGCATGAGTATAGATTCACTGATGGAGTGTGTGATGGTTTCTTTTCTAATGGTGTAGAAAATAACCCTGAGCAAAATTATAAAGGCAGGGAGCTCACTGATGAATTTAGAGAGACTATTGAATCAAGAGGATTTGATCTTGTGTGTGAATTTTGTGATGGCACAGGTGAAGTCTCAACAGATGAGAGTGATGGTGAGGGTCATATTATGAGAGGGGTTGGATCTCAGCCTTGCATTTGTATGCACAGAGATCCTGATTACACTAATGATGATAGGTAAAATAATTTGTTGGCTTTATGGCCACAAGTGGGGAAAGAAAGAAATTGGTTGGCAGATGAATCCAAAATATAATTTAGACAGAGATGGGTTTGTGGGATTGCCAATGACAATTGCTTGGAAGCATTGCAGATGTGTGAGGTGTAGAGTTGCAATAGATTGGAAATTTAGACATTTTAAATTTTAAAATGAAAAAGAATATAAAAAGGTGTTATGTTAATGATTATTTAAAAACAATCTTTATTGGATCTAGTTGTGTGTGGGCTGAATTGACTGACAGAGATGTTGATTATATTGCAAGCACTTTGAGTTTTCAGATTTGGATTTTGAGGAGGCAGTGGAAAATGTTTGTATCTGATTTTATAAATTTAATTTTAAAGAAATGAGCACAAAAAAAGTAATTAGATTGTTTTATATTATACCTTTAGTGAATTTGATCACACTCCTTGTTTTCCTTTATAGATATATTTGGTTTGGAATTGAGACTGTGCCATTTGGTAGATGTTTTGCAATTGGAATGTTCACATGTATCTCTTGTGCTGTTTTTCTTAATGAGGCTAATGACTAAATAGAATGGAGAATGTTGAAAAGAAAATACTTGAGCATTTTATAAAAAATATCATTGTCAGCATCAAGCCTGTGTCATCAGGTTTTCAGGTGCAAATGAGAATTGGCAATTATGTCATGATGAGTTTGGTTTCAAAAGATGTATTCAAAAAGAAAGGTGGATGGTGTGAGCAGTCAGAGAAATATCTCTCTGAGGAATTTTTAGCTTTACTCTTAAAAGATTTAAAAAATAAAAAGAATGAATAAGGAAAAGTTTTTGATTTGGAGCAATGAGCATCAAGGTTGGTGGGTTGCAGGCAGGAGTGGATATACTCAGGAGCTCCACATGGCAGGTGAATATTCTTTCAATGATGCATGTGAGATTTGCCATGATGCAAATCAGCATTTGAATGTGACTGATGTGCCCAATGAGGCAATGATTCCTGTTGGTTGTATGGCTAAATTTAAAAGATAAATGAAAGATCTATTCACAGTTTCAAATCTTGATCCAGATCCAATTTCTATTGAGACAATTCAGAATGCTGTGAGAAAATTAAGGGAGTATAGCAAGCAACCTTTTTGTGTTTCTGTTTCTCAATCAGAAGATCTGATTCAAACTATTCCTGAGTTGCAGGTAAAAAAAGAGAATACAATTGTCTCTTCATTTCATGGGATGCCTGTGTTTAAAGACAGTACAGTGCCAAAGGGTATGTTGAGATTTAAAATGTCTAATGGTGAGATAAAAGATTTTAAATTTAAAGTTTAGTTATCCCCAACTTATTTTGCAAATATAATGTAATCACATTATAATTATAAATATAAAGGTCGTGGATTATTATATCTAAAAATTAAAGTATGAAAAAAATTATAAGAAATGTTGATGAGAAAAGAGGAATCCATCAGGTGACAATTGCAGATGAGAGATGGTATATGAAACCATCTCAAAATCCTGTATCAGGCACACCTGAATATCAAGCAGTGCCATCTGTGACTTGGATCACACAGAGCTATCCAAAAGGAATTGGATATTTTAAATGGCTTGCAGAAAGAGGTTGGGATGAGGCTGAGGGAATAAAACAAATTGCAGGAGACAAAGGAACAAAGGTTCACTTGGCAATTGAGGATGTGTTGAATGGCAAGGAAGTGAGAATTGATAGTAAATATCCAAACAAATCCTCAGGTCAAATGGAGGAGCTGACATTGGAGGAGTGTGATGCAATCCTTTCTTTTATTGCTTGGCTTAAAGAGCAGGGACTCATTAAAACTTTGGCAACAGAGATCACTGTGTTTTCTGTAAAGAATAATTATGCAGGGACAGTGGACTGGATTGTGAGAATTGGTGATTCATTTTGGATCATTGATTTCAAGACATCACAGTTTGTTTGGCCATCACATGAGATTCAGTTGAATGCTTACAAGCAGACAATCATGAATGGTGAGAATGTTGTTGAGGGATTTCCTGAGGGATATGATCTCTCTAAAATCAGGATGGCAATCTTGCAGGTTGGGTATAGAAAAAATAAGCTTGGTTTCAAATTCACAGAGATTGCTGATGACTTTGATCTGTTTCTCACTACTCAAAAGATTTGGAAAAGAGAGCATGGAGGAGAGATGCCAAACAAAAAAGAATATCCAATTGTTCTTTCTCCTGAGGTGAAAAAGGAAGTTGATCAGAAAGTTGAGAATGCTGTTGTTGAAACACAGAAAGCATTTGAGGCTATTGTTGGTACACCTGAAAAGACTGAGGTGGTATCAGAAAACATTGGTATTGATTGGGGTCATTCTGATGGTGACAAATCTGTTGAATTATAAAAATAATAAATTTAAAATGGATCTAGTAAAACTTACATCTGCTGAACAAACTCTCAGAGCTCTTGTTGCAGAAACAGAAACTCTCACACTGACTGATGTCACTGATGAGGCTCAGGTTAAGATCATCAAGGAGAAAAGAATTGCACTCAGAGATGCAAGACTTTCACTTAATGAGATTGGAAAAGGAATGAGAGCTGATGCATTGGCATTTCAAAAAGGTGTGATAGCCAAAGAAAAGGAGCTGATTGCCATTGTAGAGCCTGAGGAGGAGAGATTGCAGGCACTTGAGGACAAAGCTAAGGGGTACAGGGAAATGCAGGACAGGCTTGCAATGTTGCCTGAGAGAAAGCAAAAGATCCTTGATCTTAAAATCACAGATGAAAATGCTATCAGAAATCTCACAGATGATTATATTCTTTCTTTCAATGCCACTGAGTTTCAAGGCCTATTGAATAAATTGCTTGCAGATAAAAATGAGGCAGACAGATTGGCAAATCAAAAGAAAGAGGATGAACTCAACAAAAAGCAAAGAGATATTGATGAGGCTGATAGAATTGAAAAGGCAAGACTCAAGGGAATTGAGGATGAGAAATTGAGACAGGAAAGAGAAAAGAAAGCTGAGGAGGACAGGGTTGAGAGAGAGAAATTGCAGAAAGAAAAAGAGCAGAGGGAGGAAAAGGAAAGGCTTGAGAAAGATAAAATATATCAGGACTTTCTCAAAGAGCATGGTGTCACACCTGAAACAAAAGATGATTTCAAAATCATCAAGACAGGTGATGAGATCAAGGTGTTCAAATTAGTAGGATCAATTATTATTAAATAAATTATAAAGTAATTCTAAAATTAAAATAAATTTATGGATACAACAAGCAAAACAGGTCAGGACAATTTCAAGAGATCTCCTCAATACAAACTGGATGAGCTCCATGTGCAGGGTGATGTTTCAAAGAGTAAAATGTGGCCAATAGAGGTTGGGCATTTCAAACTCAAAAATACTGCAGGAGAGCCTGATGGTGAGAATGGGTATGCACAAAAAGATTTGGGTGCAGAGGTTCAGGTTGTATTTCTCAAGATCAGGAGAAAGCTATCAAAATATTGGAAGTCTCCAAAGACATCTTGGAACACAAATGAGCATGACAGAGGTCAGGATGTTGTCAGTCTTTATGGAGTTGATGGTGGTGAAAAGGTTGGTGTTGCAGATGATCTGAGAAAGATGTATGAGGAATTAAGAACACAGCAAATCATTTATTGTTTTGTGCCATCACTTAATAAAGTTGTGAGATTGATTGTGAAAGGTGCATCACTTGGATCTGAAAACAAAGCTGAGGGTGTGATGGGATTTTATGACTATCTCAATTCATTCAACAAGGACAATGCTCATGTGCATGAATATATCACCATCCTCAAAGGAATCCCTGAGTCAGATTATTACACCATCCAATTTGTGAGAGGTGAGAAATTGACTGATGAAAGGATTGCAAAGATCAATGGTTTGATTGATGTTGTGCATGACAAGGTGACAGAGATCAAAAAATACTATGATGAAAAGAATGCAAAATTCATTGCAAAGCCTGCAGAATCATCAGTGAAAACAATCCCAACAATTCAGATTGATGCTGATGTGGACACAGGTTCTGTTGATCCAAATGCAATCCAATATCCTGATGAGGAAATAAACATTGAGGACATTCCTTTTTAGGAATCTCTTGAGGGGCAACTGCCTCTCAATCTCTCACAGTCACTATGAATCTCTATTTATAGAAATTGAGTCATTGCTTTAATCCACCAATGATCATGAGTGTGAGAGTTTGAGGGGCACTTGTCCACATGTTTTCTTTGCGATTATAATGTAATCATAATATAATATTTATATGAATGGGATTGGTGATCTTTTAAAAGGGAAAGAATTTGAAAAGAAAAAGAGGACTGCTCCACATGAAAAGTCAGCCACAGTGGATGAGATCATAAAGGTGGTGGGACTGCATCCAAAATACAATTATAAATATTGGTTGAGGATGATAGGTAATAGAGGATTTGGTGAGGTGATGGGGATGCTCAAAGAGATTCAAGGAGCTCCTGCAAAGTTTCCAAAGGGTGCACTTTTAACAAATAAATTAAGAAAGAAAAAAAGTGAAACAAATCAGATCTAAATTAAATTGCACTCCACATGTTCTTGCAACTTGCACTGTATGTGGTTGGCAAGGTGGAAGTAGTATTGATGCAATAGATGCAAGATCTGCTCTTTTTAAGCACATGAGAAAGGAAAATCATAACAGTGGATCTTTGGAAGTTGGGAGAGTATCTCAATATGAATTAAAAAATAAATAATTGTACTTTATGGAAAACGAAAAAGATATTGATTTGATTGTGTGGGACTTGGAGACAACAGGATCTGTTGCTCCTGAATGCAAGATTCTTGAGATTGGATGTTTTATTGTGAGAGGTGATTTGATTGAGGAAAAACATTGGGTGCTTAAAAATGATGTGTTTATTCCTGCAAAGATTACTGAGCTCACAGGTATCACTCAGGAAATCATTGATGCTGAGGGGAGAGATCCAAAAGAATGCTTGATGGAATTTATGCCTCTATTCAAGAGATGCAAAAAGAATGTCACTCACAATGGTTTGAGATTTGATATTGTTTTCCTCACAGATTTTGCAAGCCATGTTTTAGGATTCACACCTGAACAAAAGGCAGAGGTTAAAAAGCTCATCAGATCAACTGCATTTGATACTGCAGTGCATTTCAAAGCAAGCAAGGTTGGGATGAAACAATTGGAGAATGAGCCTCATCATATCTTTGGTGACAGAGTAATGAGTGTGAGAGCTTTTGTGAAATATAATCTTGGACTCTGTTGTGATGAGAGTGGGATTGATAGATCAAAAGTGACACAGCACAGAGCAATGGCTGATGTGTTTCTCACTCATGAGATTTATAAAATAATAAATAAAGAAAATGTTTAAGCCAATAAAATATCAAATTGTTTTCAAGGATGGTGAGGAGATCAAGGTGTTCCCTGTTTCAAAGATGACTTTTAATAATATGGGAGTGCATCAAGCTTTCTTTAAGCCAAATCCAAATGAGGATGCAGAGCTCTTTGTGGAGGTGGACAGTGAAACAGTGTTTCTTCAAGAGTTCACTGCAAAATATGACAAGGTTGGGCAGGAGATAAATTCAGGAGATATTTTGGCAATCAAACAACATGCATTCAATGAGAGTGATGAGGATGTGACATTTGATGTTCATTATCTTGTAACTTTCTATGATGGAGCTTTTCTTGCAATCAGTGAAATCAGAGAGGAATCATTCCCACTCACTGAACAATTCTGCAAGACAGTGACAAAGGTTGGCACAGTTTACACAACACCTGAGCTCATTCAAAAAGAAATTGATGAATCAGTATTTGCACAAAACAATGACTCAGAAAATAAATAAGCCAAAGAAAAACAAAGCTGAGTGGTTGCAGGCAATGATTGAGGAAATTGATGCAATCATTGTTGAAACAAGATTCTCATCACAGGAGACAATCATCAGAGGAAAACATGCCATTGGTCAGGCCATCATTCAGAATGAAAGCAATGCCACTGCAGATGAATTGTGTGCTGTTGTTGCAGGAGATCTTGGTGTGTCAAAAAGAACAATCCAACAAGCTGTGCAATTCTACAAAGTAGATCCTGAGCTCAAAGTGCTTGAGCAGGGCAAAGATATTTCATGGAGAAAGATTTTGAAATCAATGCAAGAGCCTAGAGAGAAAAAAGAGGAGGAGGTAATCATTGAGCACATTTGGTTCAACAAGCCATTATCAGACTGCAAGAAAAAGGAATTGATGGAGTGCATCAAGCACTTGGTCAAACAATTCAAAGGTGATGCAGAGTCTTATGTTTTAGATAAAATATGATCACAGAGAAGATTCAAAAATCTTTTGTTGGCAAGAATGTAATGGAGCTCACAGTGCAAACTGTATGGAAAGGCAAAGTGGCCATCAGAGAAAAATATTATACTGAGGCTGTTGCAAAGGGATGTGCAATCAGAATCCATTGCAAAGGAAAAGAAATGACAATCATCCCTGATTTAATCAAAGCCTACATTTTCAAATCAGCACAGCCATTCAAATCAAAGTTTGATGCAGAGGCTCACTATCTGATTTATTATAAGTGGAGGCCTGATGGTGAGGATGAACCTGCAAAGAATGTCACCATCAAGAAAGTGAAAGAGAAAGAAATTATCAAAGAACAAGCATCATTATTTTAAATATGGCAAATATAAAAAAACAAGACTGTCCTGAATGCAAAGATCTCCCTGAGGGTGAGGTTGTGGCAGGACATGATCACAGACAATCTATCTCAAAAACCTATACTGAGATGGCAGAGGAGTATATCTCAAACAACAATAATAATCAGGCAACTTCTAAATATATAATCAAAGATGATGAGCATCATGCCATCATTGATTTTGCAAAGTTTCTTGATTCAATGCCATACCTATTCCCTCACATGGAACTCATGGCCATGAAAAAGGCAAGAGAGATTGATAGGGAGGTATATTTGGCAATGGTTGATGCACTTGGTATTGAGAAATCAACTGAGATTGCAAGAGAGATCCACAAGAGACACAAGCACAGAAAATAAAATGAAGTCACTTTTCTATATAAAGCAAAATAAGAAAATGCAAAAGGTTCATGAGGCAGACATTCCTCCATGTGATTCTTATAGGTTGCATGGAAAAGCAATGGTGCAGGTTTTAAAGGATGGTGTCCTCATGCCACCTGAGATGACTCAAGCCATTCTTGATTTTAAATTTATCAAAGGGTCAGCAACATTCACAGATGAGGCAATGTTCATCTATGATGCTGACACTGAATTGAAAGGCCTCTTATGAAAAAACCATTGAGGCCACACTACATTCAGATTGGAGAGGAGGAAGTTTATTTCAAAGCTGAGTTTGGAAATGAAACTCATCTGAGAATCCTTGCTCTCCTTGAGAGGGTGAGAAAAACAAAGATCCTTTATGTGAAAAAGTTGAAAGATGGCAAGGGTGCAAATGCTCTCCAAAAACAACTTGAGGATCTGAGAGCAAGGTCAATTAGTTTAATAAAATTTAGTAACAAAGAAGATGAAAAAAATCAAAAACAAAAAGAAGATGCTCAAGAGAGCAAAGAAAGTGGAGAGAAAGAATCTCAAGCACAAGATTCAGAGAGTGACTTCTGTTAGATATGAGAGGGCAAAGGCTGTGAAAGTTAAAGACATTCTGAGCAAGATGTTCATTGGTAAATAATGCAACTTCAAAATCCTTTCCCTTATGAGGTCAGGCTTTTATATCTTTATGTGTTTGCATGTTTTCAATGTGGCAGATCTAATGGTGGGATAGAACTCCATCACATTTGGGGCAGGATTTCAGGGTCAGCCTTGAATGCCTGCCCTTTACGCAAGACATGCCACAACAAGATCTCACACAATATCACTGAGCATTTGAGACTCTTTCAAATCAATATGGCATTTCTTGTTGATGAGAATTATAAGTTGGTGGAGAGAGACAATTTGTTTCTTGAACTGGTGAAAAATGACTTGCAACATCTGAACGGTGCGATATAATTATAATGTGATAATAACATTATTGGGCAGGATTCCTTCAAAGAAAAATTCAAAACAAATTGTGTGTAGAGGTTTCTATCCACAGGTTCTGCCATCAATAAAGCACAGGGACTGGCACTTGGATGCATCATGGCAATTGAAAGCAGTCCAAAAGACTTTGCCCAAAGAGCCACTGAAAAAAGGAGAGATCCAAAGCATTGTGTTCACCCTCTATGCTCCTGACTTAAAGCCCGGTGATCTTTCAAACAAATGGCAATCAGTTGAGGATCTATTCAAAGACTGCAGAATCATTGAGGATGACAATTGGTTTGTTCTTGGAGACATCAGGATGGTGTTTGGTGGAATTGATAAGCTGAACCCTAGAGCAGAGATCCATATAAATTTAAAATAATGGCAAACAAAAAACAAAAAGCAATATTCAGTTTAGAAAAGAAATTCCTCTCCCTATTTTATGAAACACTGTTTCACCAACATTCAGTCAAGCTCACAGGGCTTGGCAAATTCTCATTGGTGAAAGTTAAGGAAAGGAGAATGCTCAATCCAAAGCTCTTGAAACAGATCCATGTTCCTGCCCACTACAGAATCAGCATCATCCCATCCCTCACATTAAAAAGGAAAATTAAAGAATATAATAATAAAAAATAACCATGAGCAAAGAAACAAGAAAGTTTGGACAAGCATTCAGGAGACAGGCAAGGAGAGCTATTGGCAATTCAGTCAATATGATCAATCCAAAGCCAAAGTGGATGCCAAAGTTTTTGTATAGGTATTTAATATTTTTAATAATTAAAACTCACTAATATGAAAAGACATGTTGTTATAAAATATCAGGTGGAGGAAAGTGTTGATGATCTGATCTCATTGGCAAGAATGCTTGATGATCATTTTAAGATTGTCAGAACTGATATTCATGGGGGATATGTGATCTATGTTCTTGTGGACAATTGGTTTTGGCTGAGAAAGATTGTCACCAAACTCAGAGAATGGATTTTGAATATAAGAAAATCAATCAGAGGTGAGTGCCCAAAGTGCAATGGACTCATAAAAACATCATGCTTTATGCATGGAGATTATTGTGATTCATGTTCATCTGATTGCCCTGCTTGTGAGAGGTTTAAAAATAAAGGCCTTTAAGATTATGGACAATCTCATTTGGCACAATGAAACAAGAAAGGTCTCAGAGCTCATCAGCTATCCAAAGAACCCTAGAAAGATGAGTGAGGCTCAGGCAAAACAACTCAGAAATTCAATTGAGAAGTTTAACCTTGTTGAGCCACCTGCAATTGATCTTGATGGGATGATTATCTCAGGCCACCAAAGAATGAAAACAATGATTCTCTTGGGAAGAGGAGATGAAACCATTGATGTCAGAGTCCCAAACAGAAAGCTCACACCTGATGAGTTTAATGAATACTTGGTGAGAGCAAATCAGAATAGGGGAGAGTTTGATTTTGATT
>ERZ869921.515-NODE-515-length-23212-cov-12.017057_pt1 | contig 23212 bp, 27 predicted proteins | sample MGYA00579310_ERZ869921 | MGnify/ENA primary metagenome ERZ869921 (study PRJEB32216, sample SAMN09231816) | wastewater metagenome | place: USA: Maryland | collected 2016-06-21 | study: EMG produced TPA metagenomics assembly of the PRJNA472060 data set (Reclaimed... | reverse complement strand
GCGATTCAGAAGCTTGAGAATGTGATTAATCGCATGAAGGTGACCAAAGAAACTAACTAGCGTTAGTGAAGTGTTTTTTATATTCCCGCTCTATTTCTTTTATAGCTCCGCGCCGCTTCACTTCGGCGGTCTCAATATCTATAGAGTCTAGCTTTTCTAGCATTTCAAGATGCTTAGTTGGAAGGTTAAGACTTGTTTGAAACAGTTCTTTTTGTTTTTTTCTCGGTGTGCTCTGCATTTAAATATTAAACTATTCTTGTAATATTCTTGTCAAAAATATTTTCACCATATTTCTGCAATATCCCAAAACCCGCGTCAGGCTTGAGTTTGTAACCAACAAACAAAAGGAATTCAAATGACAAGTGCTTACGACTTTAAAGGGTTGATCGATATTTTAAAATCTCAAGGCTTAGAAATCGCAGAAGAGAGTGCCAAGGTTGTGATTAAAGCAACATTCCAATGGCTTAAAGAGTCTGCCGAAATCTCTGAGAATAAATACGACGATTTAGCCGTAGTTCTATACCCGCAACTTGAGAAATACGCACTAGAGCAAGCAGAAAAAATCAACCCCCTCGGCTAATGGAGTTTTTAACAGCGCTTTTGGCTTCAATTATTCGGCCAATCATTCAAGAAGAAATAGCAAAACTTAAAGACTGGGTTGCCACGCAAATGGGGATCAAGGTCGGAGTTGAAAAGATTGGGGTCGAAGCCAAGGGACTCATGGAGGAGTTAGATAATGCAAGCAGCCCGACAGAAATTAAGGCAATTTTACGCAAGCTCGATAAGTTTAGTGATCTTTCTAAGCTTATCCCAGGTGGGTTGCCAGTCTCTGCGCCAACCGCCGAAGGTCACAAAATGCCTGATTGATCAGAAGTCAGGCGGCCTTCAATGCATCAACTCGCAAGGTACAGAATTTTTTATTTCATTTGATAGTCGGGACTCAGACAAACACGTCTGCATTCCCGGAAAGCAATTTGTCGATGCGTCGGCATGGCTACAAGAACTTTTAATTTATTTAACAAAAGGTGCGAACTAATGGCGAATTTTAATAAAGCATTTGATGAAATCATAGGGACCGAGGGCGGTTACACGAATAACCCCAATGATAAAGGCGGCCCAACAAATTGGGGAATAACTCAAAAGACGCTAGCGAGCTTTCTTGGCCGTGCTGTTTCGGTTGAAGAAGTAAAGAGTCTTACAAAAGAATTCGCAAAAACAATTTATAAGCGAAACTATTGGGACACGCTTCACCTAGATTTAATGGAGAGTGATTTTTTAGCAGGTCTTCTTTTTGATCAAGGTGTGAATTTTGGTGTGGGGAAAGCGGCAAAAAGATTTCAATCTGCCATTAACGCTCTTGGCTCAAATCTCACGGTTGATGGGGACATCGGACCCGCTACACGCCTTAAATTAAATCAATACTCAGAACTACAAGTTGCAAATGAATTTATTAAGGCAAGCCAGGACGGTTATGCCGACATCGTTGCTAAAGATGCAAGCCAAAATGTTTTCATTCGCGGTTGGATTAATCGCTCGCAAGCCATGATGGATAAAATGATTACTTTTGCCCTAAACAAAATGGGTGTGAGTTTTAAACCACCTGAAAATGTCGTCGTTGCAGAGATAGGTGAAGTTACAAAACGACAAAAGGTCTACAACACCGCACTCAAAGAAATTGGACAAAAAGAAATCGCAGGACCAAAAAGCAATCCTCGGATTACAGAATATCACTCTGCTACAACTCTTGCTGCGAAATCTGACGAAAAATCTGACGAAGTCGCGTGGTGTTCGGCTTTTGTGAATTGGTGCATGAAACAAAACGGAATTAAGGGCACGGCCAAGGCAAATGCTAGAAGCTTTATGGATTGGGGGAAAGATACTGCATCACCACTTCCGGGTGACGTTGTTGTTTTTTGGAGAGGTTCAAAAACTGGCTGGCAAGGGCATGTTGCTTTCTATGTTGATCAAACTGCAACGCACGTAAAAGTTTTGGGTGGAAATCAAGGCAATCAGGTCAGTATGGCGAACTATCCCAAGAGTCAACTTCTCGGATTCAGGACGTATGCATAAACTCCTTTTAGGTGACTGCCTAGAACAAATGAAAACTCTCGCTGATAACTCGGTCGATATGGTTTTGACATCACCTCCTTACGACTCTTTACGTTCGTATGGAGGCCAGGAGAAGTTTACTTTTGATAAGTTTAAGGAAATCGCGAAGGAAATTTCCAGATTGTTGGTTAGTGGCGGCGTAATAGTTTGGGTTGTCGCAGACCAGACGATCAATGGTAGTGAGACTGGTACATCATTCAAACACGCACTTTTTTTTAAAGAATCTTGCGGTCTTAACATACATGACACAATGATTTATGCCAGCGAAAAACCACCATTAACACACAATCGTTATGAACAAAAATTTGAGTACATGTTTGTGTTTTCAAAAGGAAAGCCTCGGGTTTTTAACCCTATTATGGAAGATTGTAAGTTAGCAGGGAAGATATCAAACGCTTCCACCTTCCGACATGACGGCGAGACATTAGGAAAATTCCATGGAGCAGGTAAGCCAGTTAAGGAAAAAAAAATTAAAGGAAATATTTGGATTTACAGAAACAACAACAAAACAAAGCACCCTGCAGTTTTACCAGAAAAACTAGCAGAAGACCATATTTTATCATGGAGTCAGCCGAATGATTTAATATTGGATCCGTTTCTCGGGTCAGGAACCACCGCTCTGATGGCAAAAAAGAACAACCGAAATTTTATCGGTATAGAAATGAACCAGGAATACTTAGAAATTGCTCAAAAAAGGATTGAGAGCGCGTGAGACAAAATAATTCGCACGGAGGCGACGTTATTAGAAAAAAAAGAATACCTCGAGAATTGTTAGGGGCATTTAAGGAAGGGCATCGCTTTACGGCACGCGATTTTGTTGACGATGAGTTTGCAAGAAAACTTCTTAATTTAGCTCTGCGCGGGAATAAAGACGCTCAAGCTGTTTTGAAATATATCGCTCAATTCAACAACGAATACTACAAGGCTGTGTTTACAAAAACGAGAAGCGATTTCTTTCGAGGAAAAAAATTAAGGCGAGAAATGTACGATAACGACAATGCGCGAAGGCGCGACGTTTTGTCGATTGGATATATAGAGCTTTCGGAAACTATTGCGCTAGAGAGTCCAGAGGATGCGCTTATTGAAATGATCGATCTGAAAAGAGAAATGCAAAAACTAAAAAAACAATAAATTACTACTTATTTAATAGAACCACCAAACCATTAGCTATCCCACACGGACGCTAATAAAAGGAGCATTCAAGCTATGTCGGCATCAAAATATATAAAATCACCACGTAAAAAAAACGTGTCTTCCCAACCGCAAAAAACAGGCCCCGAAATTCCAAAGGATCTAGCCGACCAGTGGGCTGCGGTTGAGGCCTGCGCAACGGCTTTTAATGTCATTCAAAATGGCATGTTCGCACCGAATTACTTAACCGTAGTCACAGCATCTTTAGGATTTTTAGGAAAACTTCACGAGTCTTCGCTCGCGGCTGTGCGTTTGCATCCGAAGTGTGAGCTTATTCCAGAAATTAAAACAATGATTGAAAACGAGAAGAAACAAAAGGATGCGCAAGATGGCCAAGAAATCCAAGCCCAGTAAATCTGATTCAATAATTCAGCCCATCATTAGATCAAACGGGGAATTGCATATTTTTGAAACCATGGATGAGCTTCCAGAGCTTGTCTCTGTTGGATATTGCAAGGCAGGAGATGGGAGAAACTCTTGGGTGAGTTACACGATGACCACAAAAGGGAATAAGGTTTTAAAGATCGAATGTGATGAGCCGAACCTAAAAGAGATTGCAGAGGAGAGTGCGAAAATCGCTTTTGTCAGTAATTTTATTGATTCAGAGGTTTTATGAAGATTCAAAAAATTCACTTCATTTTAATTTTCGCACTTGGTTTTTTTGTGTTGTTTGCTTTTGAACAATCCTGGCCCACAGCACTCTGTCTTCTGACTTGTGCGGGTGTTTATATCTCTATGTCAGATCGAGAGGTACGAGAGGAGTCTTTAAATTATCAAATCTTAAAGCAGCAACTCGCGCACCTTGATGAGAAATTAAAGTCTCAAGAGAATCGCTATGCTGAGATTATTAGAGTCAGCGAGGACACAAAAGCTATGCTTTCAAAGGCAAGTCTTGCGGTAGCTCTAAGGCGGCAATAATGAAAGACAGAAAACCTGCACAGAGGTCAACCGACGCTGTATTTCAAGAGCGCGTGACAGAGGTGCAGAAGTTTTTACTTAACGGCTACACCCGTGGTTACATTGTCGAATACGCAGAGCGAGTTTGGAATATCGAAAACCGGCAAGCTGATTCATATATAGCAAAAGCCACGGAAACCATTAATGAGATTAATCTTGTCCAAAGGGATGAGAATCTAGCGAACATCACTACAAATCTTTGGGAGCTATTCCGAAATGCAAAAAATAATAACGAAGTTGATCTAGCCCGCAAGATCATAATGGATATTGCAAAACTTCGCGGTCTTGATGAACAAACTCTAAATCATTTCGTGTCTGAGCGCCCGCTAAAAGACATTCCTTTAGAAGATATAAAAGCGGCACTTAAGGCAAGAGCTAAAAATGGTGGACATTGAAATCTCCGATGAGGTTTTAGCCGAGGAGTGTTGGTTTCGTGGCGACCTTGAATATAAGCTCCACTCCGCACAAGAAGTCTTAGAGAAAACTTATCGCAATCAAAAAGGAAACTTGTTTGTAGCGAATTGCTCACGGCAATGGGGAAAATCTTTCTGGGCTGTTAAAACAGCAATCGAGTTTTGTTTAAATAACCCAAAAGCACAGGTGAGATACGGCGCAGCCTTTCACACTGACCTTGAGGAATTTATTATCCCGGCTTTTGATAAAATCTTAGATGACTGCCCCGAGGATATAAAGCCAAAATTTAATACTCAAAAATCTGCCTACACTTTTAAAAACGGAGCGAGAATAAAACTTGTGGGTGTTGATTTAAAGCCTGATGGGTTAAGGGGAAACACTTTAGATTTAATTATAGGTGATGAGGTTGGATTTTGGTCTAACCTTGATTACATTTATAAGTCTGTAATTATTCCCTCAACTCTGCACAGACCGAATTGTAAAATCATTTTAGTTTCAACCCCCCCGCGCACACCGGCGCATGAGTTTGTTGATTATTGCCAAAAAGCCGAGGCCGAGGGTGGTTACGTAAAGCTTGATATTTACACAAATCCTCTCATCACGGAAGCCGACATTGACCGTATGGCAAAAGAGCTTGGGGGGAAAGACTCAACTTCATTTCGGAGAGAGTGTCTGTGTGAGTTTGTCACAGATAGTGACCTTGCCATTATTCCAGAGTGGAAAGATGAATGGATTCAAGAAATCGAGCGCGATGAATTTTTCCCCTATTATGACAAATACGTTTCCATGGATATGGGAGTTAAAGATTTAACAGCTATGACTTACAGCTATTACGATTTCAAGCGGGCTGCGATTGTCATTGAAGATGAGGATGAGATGAATGGCCCCTCAATGAACACTGAAATCCTTGTGGGCGCGATTAAGAAAAAAGAAAAAGATCTGTGGGGAAATTTCCCGTCAATTGTTCAAGGCCGAGGAGTGCCTTATCGAAGAATAGCCGATAACAACTGGCCAATTCTCATTCAAGACATGTCAACACTTCACTCTTTAACATTCATTCAAACCACAAAAGACAATCTTGAGGCCATGATTAATGAACTAAGGCTTTGGGTTCAGGCGGGACGGGTGATTGTTCACCCTCGGTGCAAGAAGACTATTGGGTGTCTTAAATATGGCGTATGGGATGAGAAGAAAAAGCAATTTGCTCGAAGCACAGTATATGGTCACTTTGATCACTTGGCGGCCCTTGTTTATCTTGTGCGAAACGTCGTTACAGGTACAAACCCCATCCCGCCCACGCATGGTTATGAAAATCATAGAGCATGGCTTGGTAATATTAAAAACAAAGGGAAAATCACTAAAAATGCTCAAACAATTGCTGACAGTTTAGGAATAAAAAAACGCCCCGGATTTACTACTTCATTTAAGAAGTAGGGGGCAGGTTTGAGTACAAATTCGTTTAAGTTGTGCCGAAGGGGTTTGCACGACTTCAATAGGGCACAACATTTACAGTGCCCAGATTGCAAAAATGCAAGAAGACGCTCACCAGAGGGTAGGGCCAAAAGCACAGAGTCTGCCAGACTGTGGCGGGCAAAAAATATGGATCACGTCCGAAAATATAGGAACATCTACAAAACTTACCACCGCTGCGTAAAAAAACAACGAACACCTAGATGGGCCGACTTAAAAAAAATCGTAGAGATATATGTCGCTTGCCCGCCGGGGCATGAGGTTGATCATAAAATTCCACTGCAATCAAAAATCGCCTGCGGCCTACATGTCCCAGAAAATCTCCAGTACCTCCCGTTAACAAAAAACAGATCGAAAGGTAATCGCTATTATGAGTAATTCATTTCGTCCATACTGGGCCAGTGTTGGCAGTGCTGACATTGCAGATAATATTTTAGAAAAAGTTAAGGACTACTACGAGTATCTTAGTCTTTCTGGTCGCCTTGATCTTTGGCGCAGAAGTTGGGGTTATTACTATAGACCTCGCATCAACGGTGGAATGATAAACCCCGCTGGACAGCAGGGTGAGCTCACATCTGTAAACATTAATCATTACCGCAATCTGCTTTTGCATCTTGAGACGATGACTGTACAGCAACGGGCTAACTTTGAGCCACGCGCTACAAACTCAGACGTTAAATCTCAGTCACAAGTAATTCTCGCGGCAGGGCTTCTTGATTATTACATGCGCGAAAAGAAATTAGAGAGAAATATCAAGTCAGCCGTTAAGGACTGTTTGATTTTTAGTGAAGGGTTTGTGCGTGCGGAATGGGATGCCACAAGTGGAGATGTCTACGGGCAAACCGCAACTGGCTCACCTGCTTATCAAGGCGACATTCGCTATACAAACTACAACCCACTCAACGTAATTCGAGATTATTTTAAACAAGCCGCCTCTCAAGAAGATTGGTCAATTTTAAGAGATTTTCAAAACAAGTACACCTTGGCTGCGAAATTCCCAGAGCTTAATGATCAAATCTTAAATGATTGTGACGATTACCTAGAGCTTGCCCGCACAACGACGTTTAATATTTTTAACCTTGAGGACACAGACAATATTGCTGTCTACACGCTTTTACATAAACCAACTCCCGCAATGCCGAACGGGAGATATACGCAGATTTTAGATAATGGCACGATTTTAATGGACGGACCGCTCCCATATGACGAGACGCACGTTTATCGAATCGCTCCCGATGAGGAAACAGGCACAATCTTTGGTTATAGCGTAGGGTTCGATTTACTTCCGGTTCAAGAGTGTATTGATATTTTATATTCTACGGTTATCACGAACCAAGCGACCTTTGGTGTGCAGAACATTCTTACACCTAAAGGCCATGATCTTTCCACGTCTCAAATATCAGGCGCATTAAATTTAATGGAATATGACCCGGCTCTTGGGAAACCAGAGGCGCTTAATCTCACGTCAACACCTCCTGAAATATTTAATTTCATAAACCAACTTGAGTCGCTAGCCGAAACTTTGTCAGGTGTAAACTCTGTGGCGCGTGGAAACCCAGAGGCTTCACTAAAATCTGGAGCCGCTTTAGCTCTTGTACAATCCATGGCCATTCAATTCTCAATGAATTTGCAGCAGTCCTATGCGCAGTTAGTTGAGGATTTAGGGACAGGCACGATTAATATTTTAAAAACCTACGCCTCTGTCCCAAGAGTTGCAGCGATTGCCGGGAAATCTAACCGACCACTCATGCGTGAGTTTTCGGGACAAGATCTTTCTGGAATTAGCCGTGTGACAGTGGACATGGGGAACCCTCTCACTCGCACCACTGCGGGTAAGGAAAACCTTGCAAATAACTACCTTGAAAAAGGAATGATCGATAATCCCGATCAATACATTCAGGTGATTAATACTGGTCGCCTTGAACCAGTGATTGAAGGGAAACAGGCCGAATTATTATTAATAAAAAGTGAAAATGAAATGCTAGCTGATGGCCAGCCTCAACGCGCTCTTATTACAGATCAGCACGCTCAACATATTTTAGAGCACAAAACCGTACTCGCTTCACCCGAAGTGCGTATGGACCCGAATAGTCCAATCATTCAAGCCACACTCACTCATATTCAAGAGCATATTAATTTCTTAAAAACAGCAGATCCGGCACTTTTAGCTCTTATTCATCAAACTAGTATGGCTCCGCCTCCAATGCCTCCGCAAAACGGCGGGACGAGTGAGATGTTAGATGGCGCTCCGCCTGTAGTGAAACAAGCCCAGGGAGTTGAGGGGCCAAACATGCCCGCACCTCCGCAAGGGACTGACCCGCAATCAGCTGATGTCATTCAAAACCAAGGTGCCTGATGCAGGTTCGTTATTATAGGAAAGACGACTTCCCTTTAATAAAGGCTTGGGGGGAGAGTTTTGGAGCAAATTATACCGAGGAGCAATTCCCTCCGAATGGTTTCATCGTCGAAGATGTTGCCGCTGTTTTCATTTACTACACACAGAGCACGGTTTGCTTTTTAGAAAATCTTATCAGCAATAAAAACTCAGAAAAAGAAAAGCGCGAAAAGGCCATCGATCTTTTAGTGAATGAGGCATTTTTCGAGGCTCAAAATGCAGGGTTTAAGGTCATCTATTCGACCACGAATATCCCGCAAGTCATCACCCGAGCGATTAAACACGGGGCCACGGTTCAAGCCGGTCAGGCCCTCCTAACAAAAACACTAAACCCATCAAATGACGGTTAAGGAGATAAGATGTCAGAAGCAGTTACAGGCACGCCACAAACGGCCACGCCGACAAGCGAACAACAAACACAAACGAACACCCATGCCAATGAGTCTCAAGGCAGTGGAGCGACGCCAAAAGCGCAAGGCTCGACAAGCGAAATGGTCGCAGAAGCAGCAAAAGAAGCGGTTAGAAAACACAAGCTCAAGGTTGATGGCCAAGAGATTGAAGTTGACGAAGATGAGCTAAAGCGCGGGTACTCCCATCAAAAAGCTGCGAACAAAATCTTGCAGGAAGGCAAACAGGCAAAAAAACAAGCCGAGCAATTCCTAAATATGCTTAAAGATAAAGGTCAGGTTTTAACAGCACTTAAAAAATTAGGTTACGACGATAAGGCACTGCGCGAACTATCCGAGGAATATCTCACTGAGACCTTAAAATATGAAATGCTCGATGAAAGAGAAAGAAAACTCATAGAGACCGAGAAAAAGCTAAGAGCTTACGAGGAAATGGAGGCCCGGCAGAAAAAAGAAGCCGAGGAAACGCGCTTAAATGAGATGAAAAAGAAATTTTCAGAGGAATACTCACAGAAATTCGTGGAGGCTCTGAAAGAATCCCGATTGCCTGCGAATAAGACCATGGTCTCAGAGATGGCAAAATATATTCACCGAGCATCAAAGATTGGTTTTGAGATGACCCCACAAGAAGCTGCAAAACTTGTGAGAGAAGATGTTGAAAACGCTCATCGTAATCTTTACGGAGACGTTGACGCCGAGACGCTAGCTAAACTCCTCGGTGAACAAGGTTTACAAAAGCTAAGAAGTTATGACGTTTCAAGGCTTAAGGACCCGAACGCTCAACTTAAAACCCCACAAGAACAAGCCGAGCCGCAAGTCAGAAAGCGCGACCATTCAAAGCGCATGACTCCACAAGAATGGCGCATGTTCAACCGGGGAAAATAATTTTTTTAAAATTTTACTACTTCAATTGTGAATGGATAGGACGCTTTTGCTATCCCGTCCACCCACAAGACGAAACATTAAGGCGCTTCGGCCACCTTAAGGGAATAAGTCACGTTTAATTAAAAACTTTCTACAACTTATTTTTTAACTTTAAGGAGTCTTAAATGGCTATTGATACAGGTTCACTAAATTCACTTTATAAAGTCGCTTACGCTAAAGGCGTTGAGGACGTTCTACCTTGGCAAAAGAAAATCGCTGACATGATCGAGTTCGTACCGTCTGAATTGCAGAACGGTAAACAATACGAACAGCCAGTTGTTTTGGCAGCAGAACAAGGTTTCACTTATTCATTAGATACACAAAACGCATATGATCTTAACGATTCAATCGGAATGGCGATGCAATCTGCTATCGTACCGGGCGCTGACATCGTTTTGGATTCTACTGTTGGATACAACCAAGCGGCTCGCGCTTCTCACTCTGCAACTTCTTTCAAATCAGTAATGAGCACTAAGTTTGAAAACATGCTTAAGAGCTCAAGCCATCGTTTAGAAATCGCTTATCTTTATGGTAATGATCATATTGCTCAAGCGGCAACTCAAGCGGTTGTAATCGCAAGCTCCATGCTTCCTATCGTTATTGATACGGCTGAATGGGCAACTGGTATCTGGACTGGTATGGAAAACGCTAACGTGGTTTTCGTAAAAGCTTCTGATAACACAGCGGTTGATTCACTTCGCTCTTTCAAAGTTGCTAAAGTTGATGTTGATGCTCGCACAGTTTACTTCGCAGCAGGTACAGCAGGCACGCCCGGCACACTTACAACTCTTGAAACTGCAATTGAAGCTTACGCAGTTAACATTCACTTTTATGGCTCTTGCTCTGGAAGCGCAGGCACTTTTGCATATGCTGAAATGGCAGGACTTAAGAAGATTTTAACTAACACAGGCACACTCTTTGGCATCGATGCAGCGACATATGATCTATGGAGAGGAAACAGCGTAACAACTTCTGGTCAATTAACTATGGCTAAAGTGTTGAGCATGGTTTCTAAAGCTGTGGCTCGCGGTCTTGACGAGGATGTTGTTCTTTTGGTTAACCCATCAACCTGGGCTGATCTTGCTTCAAACCTCGCAGCACTTCGCAGATTTGATGGCTCTTATTCTAAAGGTAAGAATGCAAATGGTTCAAAAGAGATCGAGTACTACTCTCAAAATGGTATGATTAAGATTGTATCTTATAACATCGTAAAAGAGGGTGATTGCTTTATTTTCCCAACGTCTAAGACATTGAGAATCGGAGCGCGTGACCTATCTCTTAACGATCCAACTCGCCCTAGTGATGAAATCTTTTTCACAATTCCTGGTAAAGCGGGTGTTGGTTTAAGAGCATACACTAACCAAGCGATTTTCTTGGAAGCTCCTGCGCAAGCGGTTTATGCCTCTGGGATTGTTAACTCTAACGCCGCTTAATTAATTAAACTCCGTTACGTTTAGGGCCGGGAAACCGGCTCTTTTTAACATTTAAAACAAAGGAAATTTTAATGTCATCACTTCAAAGAATTGTGATCACTTCTCAAGGTACAACGGCTGACTTTAAAAGCCTTTGTAATTTAGCCCCTGGCCAACTCGCCGCCATGAATAACTTTATTGATTATTTAGGTGGTGTAGCCGGTGGATCAATCTTGGGAGCAAGTCTTGCGTTTAATGTCGGTACAGCTAAAGCCTCTGGCACTGTTACTTTTACTTCAACAGGCCCCACTGATGGACAAACTTGCACACTTTTCGGTGTCACGTTTACAGCAGTAACTTCGGGTGCAACTGGAAATCAATTTAATATTTCATCAACACCCGCAACTGTAGCTGCAAACCTTGTTACAGCAATCAACGCAGCATCAAGCCTTTCTGGGATTGTTACGGCGTCTTCAGCTTTAGGTGTTGTGACTATTAGTGCGGTAGTGCCTGGGAAAATTGGCAATGGATTAGTAATGGCGAATGTGAATTTGTCGAACACCACTTTTGCAACTTTGTCCGGCGGTTTAGACGGCACGGCTTACACCATTGACTTAGATTAATTTTTTTATCTTAAGGGGGAGTTATTTCTATTTCTCTAGTAATAAATGGAGTGACTTACGACTACCCCCAAGTAGGGGACACAAGTTGGGGTCCTGATGCAACGGACTGGGCACAGGCCGTTACAAATGGAATGCTTCAAAAGGCCGGTGGACTGTTTCAACTTCTCGCGGAAGTGGATTACGGCACTGGATTTGGCTTAAAATCTCTTTACTACAAATCAAGATCTTCAAACATAGCAGATGCGGGCCAAATTCGTTTTGCTCGCGCAGATGTTATTAATTGGCGAAATGAGGCCAATAGCTCAAATCTCTCGCTCGGGGTTTCGAGTTTAAATGTTCTGCAATTTAATGGCGCAGATCTTCAAACAACAGCACTCGCAGACTCAAGAATTTTTGTTGGCTCATCCGGCGGAGTTGCAACGGCTGTTGCAATGTCAGGCGATGCCACGATTGCAAACACGGGCGCCTTAATAATATCAAATAATGCTGTCACGAACGCAAAACTTGCGCAAATGGCGGCGACGTCGATCAAAGGAAATGTTGGTGGATCCCCAGCTAACGCTTCCGATCTGACACCTACACAAGTCACAGGGATGTTGAATAATTTTGTGGGTGATGCGGGCTCCGGTGGGACAAAGGGACTTGTCCCGGCCCCATCTTCAGGGGACGGCGCAAGTAAATTCTTAAAAGCCAATGGCACGTGGTCGATCCCCGCAGGTGGTGGAGATGTTGCGGGCCCTGCGAGCTCAACAGACAATGGTTTTGTAAGATTTGATGGCACGACCGGGAAAATCATTAAAAACTCTGCTGCGACAATCTCAAACTCTGACGTCAACGCAAGTGCAGCGATTGCCTACAGCAAGTTGAACCTAGCAACTTCAATCGTAAACGCAGATATTTCGGCAAGCGCTGCCATTGCATACTCTAAATTAAACTTAGCAACTTCAATTTTAAATAGTGATATTTCGGCAAGTGCCGCCATAGCTTTTAGCAAACTCGCCGCCCTTACGAGTGGGAATATTCTTGTAGGGAATGGTTCAAATGTTGCCTCAAGTGTTGCAATGAGTGGAGATGTTACCATTGCCAACACGGGCGCAACGACCATTGCAAACAACGCTATTACTACGGCGAAGATTGCAGACGGCAACGTGACAAATGCAAAACTCGCAGCCCTTGGTCAGCAAATTTCAAGCTCTTGCTCAAACTTTACAACCTCAAGCACGCTCTATGTTGATGTCACAAATCTCACTGTAACAATAACAGTGACGGGTCGCCCGGTTTGGGTAGGAGTAATTCCAGACGGCGGGTCGAATACGAGTGCCTTTGGAGTGCAGCGGGCAGCAAACACGGCTCGCGCTGACTTTAGAATCATGAGAGGTGTAACTCAAATTCTAACAGGCGTTGTGTACTCATCAGCAATCGGAGCAACAACAATCGAGACTTATGATAATCCTTGCTGGAATACTATCGACCTCCCCTCAGCAGGCACTTACACGTACAAGGTTCAAATTGTACAAGGCGGCGGTGGAGCCACAGCATACGCAAGTTACTTAAAACTAGCGGCATTTGAGTTATAAAAATAGGAGTTTAAGAATGTCTAACACTTATATTAATATTCCACCGGCTAGCGGAGGCTCAACGCCCACGACGATTTCTAGTTTTTGGAGTCAGTACCCCTCAATCCCGGGGAATTATTTTATAAAAGAATACGATGTTTTCCCAAATGTTTTAGCAAATGCGACTGCGGGAGATTTATTAACTTACGTGAGCGGCACAAGTGCGGCTTATCAATTGTCAGACAAAAGCGCTCCACTTGCCGGGATTGATTCTACTGAAAAAGCAATCGGAGTTGTTTATTTAAACTCTGGCTCAACCTCTGCGGGACTTGTGTACTGCGGTTTCGGTTCAAATAACGTGGCCTCTCTTTCATTCGGTCAACAGCAGGTGAATTGGGGAGTGAGGCACAATGTTTCTCATCTTTCAGATGGGACAGACACCTTTACGGTTTACAACGGCTTCATGGATACAGTTTTGGGAGCCCCAACAAACGGTTTATTTTTTCGCTACACTCACGGCACAAATTCAGGGAAATGGCAATTTTGCTCCGCTGCGGGATCTGGAATTGTTGCAGCAGATACGGGCGTTGCTCCTGCTGCTGGGGTTTATCAGGTTTTCGAAATCGTAGTGAATACTGCCGGGACGTCAGCAACATTTTATATCGACGGTGTACTTGTCGGCACAATTTCGACTGGCATTCCAACTGCGGGAGTATTCCCTGGGATAACTATGCTGAAATCAGCAGGCACAAACGCTAGAGGTCCTTATATCGATGCACTTTATATGGCCACAGAAAGATTAGCTACAAGATAGGTTTTTGAAACCGGGAGAGACAATGCAAATTAAAACGGACTTAGTAATATTTAACGACAAAGTTTTTAGCGCCAACACAAGCTTTCAATCAGAAGCGTTTTATGTCGGTGATTACACTCTTGCGGCAATCAGTCTTCAATTTGAAGCGTCGGCAACGACAATCAACGGAGCTTTTACATTAGAGGCAAGCTGCGACCCTATCGGCACGACTCCCGTAAATTGGGAAACGATTGCAGATTCTACGGCAACGGTGTCAGGGGATGCAGACGGTTCGGTTTTTTATAATATCTCGGCCATCGCATTTAATTATATTCGAGTGGTCTTCACCTATGACACAGCTTCAGACGAAATCACAATGAACGGGAAGCTTGTAGCAAAAGGACAGAATTAAGTAATGGCCTTTATAAACGTCCCCAACATTTCACAAGTGACAGTGTCGTCAAGCGGGACGGGTCCAGCTTATCTTCTTGATATTCTCGGAGCAGCTTCGGCGTCTTTTTCATTTCGACAATTAAGCGCGTCTTATTTAGGGCCAAGTCTTCGAGTGCGCAGAAGCAGTGACGATGCTGAGACAGACATTGAATTTGTAAACGGGGACTTTGATACCGCGACATACGAGGCTTTTGTTGGTGGTGGTAATGGCTTTTGCACAAAATTCTATGATCAATCTGCTAGTTATGACCTTGTGCAAGCGACATCTGCGAATCAACCGCAAATAGTTCAAGAAGACGGGCGTTATGTTTTAAAATTTACGGGCGGGAAATTCTTAAGAGTTGCAAGCTTCTTAGGGACTACGGCGTCCACAACAACGTCTGTAATCTGGAAATGCCCGACGGCTTATCCCACAGGATTAAACTCGGCTCAGTCTGCGATAGATTTCTCGGCCACAGAATTATTAAATCCATGGTGGACAGGTGTACAAGGCATGACCTATTTGAGCACGGGCCTTGGGATTACGAAATATCCAATCGTTGCCTATGAAGATGGGCAGTGGAGATTAAATTCATTTATTTTTTCAGGTGGAAACTATTCAGGCACACAATTTGGGATTAATGCCACGATTTCTGCCGCAACTACAGCACCGGGATACTCTAGACTGACTTTGGGGAAAAACGATTTTTCAGCGGGAAACTTTTTTGCCACAGAACTTGTTATATGGCCAAACAACTCAATCGATAAGCAAACCCTGTCTGACCAGATGAAAACACGCTACCCGAGCTTGTATCCTGCCCCAAGGAATTTGTTCATTGTTGGCGGGGACAGCATTTCAACGACTCTTTATTGTGGGTTAGGTGCAAGCTGGTCAGCGGTCGCATTCCCTCAAACAACTGTTGCAGACTGGTTTAATGTTGTTCAAGGCGGTTGGACACTCCAAAACTTAATCGATAATCAAGAAAAGCTGATCTGGCACAACAACAATATCGATCACACAACTTCTTATTGCATTATTTTTGCTGGCACAAATGACATCTCAGTTGACGGGCTGACGGGAGCTCAAGCTTTTGCAAGACTTCAAACCCTAACCTCGAATTTAAAGGCCGGTGGTGTTGATAATGTTATTGTCATCACTCCGCTTCCCAGGGGTGAGTCTACTTCGCCCGGCTCTATATCTTTTGAAATTGCAAGACAGGCGTTTAGCAATCTCTGTGTTGCAGCCGAGGGTAGTGATTTCTTGGCCGTCGTTGACACTAGAAATTTAGTGATCGGTGTGAACGGCGAACAGGATTCAACTACTTATTATGTGAATGACTACGTTCATATGAATGCAGCAGGTGAAGACGTTTTAGGTGATGCAGTTGCAACAGTTCTAAACGGTATTTTATAGGAGAAAACATGCACGAAAAATTAAAAGTAATTCAAGAGCTCATGCAAGAGCTACAAGATGAGATGCAATACGGGAAAGACGACTTCGAGTCTCGTCTTGGGAGAGAAAAAAAGCCCGAGGTTGAGGTTTTAAAGGTTGAGGGCTCTATGGGTGAAGATCCAATGCTTGAGAAAAAAGAAGAAAAGCTCGGCATGGACTTAGATGGGGATAGTGAAATGGGTGAAGACCCAGAGCACGCCGAAATGGTTATGGGTGAAGACGAAGAAAGCCCTGAAGAAAAACTTAAAAACCGATTGATGAAAATTAGAGGTTAAACTTGAAACCTCAATACAATACCTCTGAATTAATCAAGGCCATCAAGCGAGCCTGTTCGGTCCCCACAAGTCAATTGACCTACACTGATGTTGATTTTGTGGACATAGCAAATGACAGACTTCAATCAATGGTCGTGCCGCTCATGATGTCAGCGCGTGAGGAATACTTTGTTAAATACAAGGATGTTGCCTCTCCCGCAGACGGTGTCATCCCATTTCCTACGGACGCAGTCGGAGCGAAACTCAGAAGTGTTTGCTTTGTTCAACAGACAAGCCCCTTGGTTTTAGTGAATTTGCCACGTCTTGATTTAGATGTTGTGGCCGGTGTTGGTTTTTTCAATTACGCAACTCTTGCCGGGTTTTATATCCAAGGCAATGACATCATTTTATATCCTAACACGTCTGTACCAGTTAACTCGGCCATGCGTCTTTATTATTATAAGCGAAGCCTGGCTCTTGCTGCCCCTGAAAATTATGGTCAGATCACAGCCATCGATACGAACACGAACACTGTACAATTAAACTATCTCCCTGTGAGTTGGGAAGTTGGCACTATATTAAATGCCGTGGCGAGTGAGCCAAACTTCCTGGTCACAAATGAAAGCACAGAAATAACCTCCATTAGTTCACCCTCTGTTGTTTTAACTTCTGTTGAGGGCTTATCAGTGGGTGATTACTTGTCTCTTGAGGGTTATTCGGCAATTCCTCAAATCCCGGTTGAGGCAATGAAATATCTTTCTCAGATCACAGCGGTAGCGTGCCTTGAGGGGCTTGGTGACAGACCTGGCATGGAGGCTGCGCAAGCCATTGCAGAACAATACAAAACAAATCTTTTAATCATGGTCTCTCAAAGAGTTGATGGGTCAGTTAAGAAAATAATGAATCCCGACGGTGGACTGCGATTGTGGACAGGCTGGGGTCGTAGGGGTCGCGGGTGGAGCTGGTAGATGGGCGACCAACAAAAGTTAGATTTACAGCTTTTAGGTTTATACACCTCTCCGAATAATCTCTCGGGCGTACCGGCGGGATCAATGAGTGTCGCCGATAATGTCGTTATCAATAATAAAAACATAATCGATTCTCGCCGAGGACAAACTCAGTATGGGAGCCCACTGACTGTAGGTTCTGGGCAAGTGAATAAAATATTTAACTACGCATCTTCACTTATCTCAAATTACGACAACAAGCTGGCCTATGATTCTGGAAGTGGAGTGTGGGTTGATTATTCCGGCACTTATTTGAGCCCAGATAGTAATTATAAAATGAGAAGTCTTGAGGCTCTTAAGAATTTTTATTTTACAACGCAGACAGGGATTTATAAGATCGATTCACTCACATCAACCCCAAGACGCGCAGGTGTTGCTCGGGGGTTAGGTGGTTCGGGTACTCTTTCCGGTGTTACGGGTTTTTTACTTGATGACAGTGCCGTGGCCTATAGGATTGTGTGGGGCTATCGTGATTTTAATAACAATCTTATTTTAGGAGCCCCAAGCCAACGCCTTGTCGTCATCAATGAATCGGGCGGCACAAGAGATGTATCGCTCACGTTCACCATTCCTAGCTCAATCACAACAGAATACTTTTATCAGATTTATAGAAGCTTAGGGTCTGCTACCGCCGCCGTTGAACCCACTGATGAATTGCAGTTAGTCGCTGAGGGCAATCCTACCTCGGGCGAAATTGCAGCAAAACAATTCACAATCATTGATCAAACGCCATATACACTTATGGGAGCGACTCTTTACACTTCCCCCTCGCAAGAAGGAATTGCAAATGCGAATTATGAGCCTCCTTTTGCAAGAGACATGGATATTTTTAAGGGCTCAGCTTTTTATGCCAACATTAAGCAAAAACAAAGACTAACACTTTCATTAATTTCTGTGGACCTTCCTTCGCTTGGTTATTACGCCGACGCGACAGTGGACCACGCCGATCTTTCACCTGTTTTAACAAATATTGCAGACACAACTAACTTAAGAGTCGGGATGCGAGTTGTGGGGAGTGGTGCGCCCGCAGATACTAGAATTTTGTCGATCGATTCACCCACGCAAATCACTATGGATAAAACAGCCGTAGGCACGGGGACCGGCGCATATGAATTTCAAGATAGATTCACAATTGGCGGGATTGATTTCTGGGCAAGTGCCACGCAAGACTTATCGGTGAACACGTTTATTGTTGATGTCTCGGGCACTCCCGGACAAAACATCAATCAAACTGCTTTAAATCTTCTCGATACGGTTAACCGCTGCACAACGAATACAACAATTTACGGTTATTACCTCTCTGGACCCGAGGACCTTCCAGGGCAAATGCTTTTTGAGGAAAGACTAATCGGGGGGAATGAGTTTTTTGCCACAAGTACGGCGGGAAGCTCCTTTAGCCCCACTCTCCCAGACCAACAATATATCACGGCTAACTCTGCTGCGAATCCCACGGTAGTCACAACGCTTGTACCTCATGGTCTTACAACAGGCGACATTATTCAATTTTATAACTCTAATTCCACACCCTCTATTGACGGTGAGTGGACAGTTACGGTTTTAAGCGCAAGTACATTTTCAATACCTCAAAACGTGACTGTGGCGGGGACGAATGGTTACTTTGTTTTAAATACAAATTTTGTTGTGAGCGATAATGATGAGAGACAAAACAGAGTTGCGATTTCAAAACCAAGTCTTGTCGAGGCTGTACCGCTTTACACGTACTTTGATATTGGTTCGGCCAATTTCCCGATTCAAAGAGTTGTGGCGCTAAGAGACGGGATATTTTTTTTTAAAACAGACGGTATTTATAGACTATCAGGGGAAACATTTTCTAACTTCACTGTTTCACTTATTGATAACACCGTTACGCTTAAGGCTCCCGAAAGTGCCGTGCCTTTTAACAACCAAGTTTTTTGCTTCACCACGCAAGGAGTGTGTGCTGTTACAGATAGCGGTGTGCAAATCATGTCGGTGCCCATTGAAAACACTCTTTTAGAGTTATCGAGCGAGCAATATACAAATTTTGCTTCGGCAAGCTTTGGCGTGGCCTATGAATCGGCAAGACAATACTTGTTTTTCACGGTTACAGAAATGACAGACACTTTTGCGACGCAAGCTTTTGTTTATAACTCTCTCACAAGTACATGGACCAGATGGGTGATGAATCGTACCTGCGGAGTTGTTAACACCACTGTGAATAAGCTCTTTATGGCTGAAGGTGACTCGGGGCAGATTCTTATTGAGCGTAAATCCTATACAAACGACGACTTTGCAGATGAGCAATATTCTGTAGTGATCACGGCAGTAACCTCAAAAACAGAAGTGACTTTAGCGAGCGTTACAAATGTCGAGGTCGGCATGAGTATTGTTCAAGGATTTAGAAAATCACTCATTACAGCCATAGACGGGAATGATTTAACAATAGAATCGATCAATGGACTTACTGTTGGCGCGGCACTTGTTTGCACTCCGATAGATAACCTTATTCAGTGGACTCCGATTGATGCAGATAATCCCGGAATTTTAAAACAATTCTCTGAAATTTCTTTATTTTTTAAAAATGCAGCGTTCACAGAAATCAACGCGATTTTTTCCTCGAACATTTCCTTAAGCGGTGAAACTGTGGCGATTTTAAACTTCTCAAGTAATGGTTGGGGACTGCAATCGTGGGGACTAACGCCGTGGGGTGGTGAGCCCGGCGGTCAGAGTGTTTTAAGAACCTATATCCCAAGAGAAAAACAAAGAGCCTCATGGCTTAATTTGTCTCTAAGAAATAAACAGGCTTTTACAGGATTCAGTTTGCAGGGTGTTTCAATCGTCTTTAACGCCATGTCGAGCAGGTTTAGATAATGGGGAAGCTTCCGACTCAAAAGAAAATCTTAAGAGAGGACTTAAAAGATGCGCCCTCGTGGGTCACTCCACTTGTGGACACAGTCAATTCGTTTATGGAAACCATATATCAAACACTCAATAAAAACGTGACACTTTCAGAAAATGTGGCCTGTTTTATTAAGGAATTGGTCTACAAAACGCCCTCGACCTATCCCGTAATGGAAAATATAGAATTTATTAATCAATTAAAGACAAAGCCCATCGGCGTGCAACTACTTCAAGCTGTAGACCGGCAAACTTATCAGCCGGTCTTAACTGCGGTTTATGTCCCTTGGGTCTCGAATAATGACTCGATAGTGATTTCCCCGATTGTGGGGCTTGCGGCTGACAAGACTTATATTATTCGACTTTTAATCAGTTAAAGGAGCGAGCTTTGGCCTACTTTAGAGACGATGAAAATCAAGATCAAAACGAAAACCAAGGTAATGGCGTGGCCACGTCTCAACAGAGCGGCACGATTGATTCAGGTAGTGGAGCACCTCAAGGCAATCAAGCCAACACGCCCGATAAGGGAAGTAATTTTGTGGGCCTTAAGAGTTATCTTAATGCCAATAAAAACCAAGCGCAAAAGCTCGGCGACCAAACCGCCGGGGTTATTACTAACAGTGCTCAAGACGCGCGAACTGGTTTAAATTCCTTAAACGACACTTTTAATCATCAAGCCGGTGGGCCTGTTCAAGCCAATCAAGCTGCTCTTGGAAAAATAAATCAGGCTGAGAGTTTAAATGATCAAGAAAAGGCTGATTTAAAAAAACAATACAACGCTCAATATACTGGCCCTAATTCTCTCATGGATTTACAAGACCAATACAATCAAGTCGGCCAGAAGATCAATAAAGCTCAAACAAATGTTAACTCAGCAGGGACCGAGGAGGGGCGAAAAAACCTCATCACCCAAGTAAATGAAAAGCCTCGCACTCAAGGTGTTACAAACTTCGACTCTCTATTATTGCAAACAGGCGGCGGGAGAGAAAAAGTTGGTGCGGCGGCTGATCAGAATAAGGATATAAGCACTGAGCTTTTAAATCAAAACAATATCTCGGCTCAGCAAAAGGCAGCCGACATAAAAAAACAAAACGACTCCATTAGAAACCAGACTCAATCTGCGGTGAGTGGTGCGAATCAAAGCTTTAAGAAAACTTTAGGGCAGAAAATTCAGGACGCCATTAGCGGAGCCACAAATCAAAACAATGCATATGCAGCAGACCTTGGCGACCAATCAAGCCTTGGTGCGAACACCTTGCAAAACCTTGGTCTTAGCGATGGTCGAAGAATTTACGACGTTGACCTCAATCAATTTTATAAGCCCGCAGACATTTCTCAAATCAACGCCTCAAACGTAGCAGATCAAAATGATTATGCTCGCTACTTGGCTCTAGCTGACATTGCGGGAGTTGAGCCAGAGACATTAAAGGCTGAGGACGCCCCAAAGGCTGGGACTGCAACGAAGGGTTCATTCGACAAAGAGAGCTTGGCAAGAATTTTATCTGGGAAAGATGCAGAGCTTGGCTCGCAACATCAGGCTCAATTAGATAATTTAGCGGCCCTTGAAAGAGAAAAAGAAGCTCTTGCGTATGTAGGCGGACCGTTTGGAAAAATGAAAAGAAAAAAACATCAAGAAAAGATCGACGAAGCAAATGCGGCTTTAGCGCAATGGCAAGCCAATGTTGGCTATAACAGATTAGCTAAACAAGGGGGAATGTAATGCAGTCAGGTGACACACCACAGGTGAAAGATTATTTTAAGGATTTAAACACCCCGTGGATAGCTGACCAAGAATTGCAACTTCAGCAACTTGTTCAACAGGGCATTCTAACTCCCGAAGATGCGCAAGCCGCTCTTGTGGGTGATTCTGCAATGAACGGGATAACCCTCGACCCTGCGCTTAAAGAAAAACAGATGGCGTCACTACAAGCCTTGCAAGATTTAGCAGATGGCGGCGGGATGACTCTCACAGATCAAGCGAATTTAAGTAAAATTCAAAATCAAATCAACACGCAGTCACGCGGGGCAAGAGAAGCAATTTTGCAAAATGCTCAACAGCGTGGCCTAGGTGGATCTGGTTTAGAATTAATGAGTCAGATGCAAAACCAACAAGACGCTGCAACTCGCGCCTCTCAAGGTGGTTTGGATGTAGCGGCTCAAGCTAGAGACAGAGCTCTAGAAGCTATGATTCAAGGCGGGCAAATGGCGGGAGATGTTCGCAATCAAGATTTTAATCAAAAAGCTCAAGTTGCGGGCGCTCAAGATGCTATTTCAAAATTCAATGCTCAAAATCAACAGCAGATTAATATGGCCAACACTGCCGCTCATAATAATGCTCAAGCGACTAACCTTCAAAATAAACAAGATATTGCTAATCAAAACGTGGGTCTTCAAAACACTCAACAACAATACAATAAAAATTTGATTCAGCAGAATTATGACAATGAAATCAAGAAAAGATCTGGCCAGGCGGGTATTGCACAAAATAATGCAGCAAATGCAGGTCGAGATAATCAAAACCAAGCGAATGCGAATAATCAACTTATTGGCGGCTTGATTGGCGCGGGCTCATCTTTCCTAGGGAGAAAATAATGGCAAAAAATCCATTCTTAGAAAACCTTTATGCAAGCCTTGACCCTGACATGATCAGGGAGCCAGGCCAGTTTCGCATGGTTGACGATTCAATGCCTGCTTTAGAAAAACCAAAGCCATTAAATCCTATTGTTGGAAATTATTTAATGAAGAAAATCCAAGCCCCACAAGCTCCCGCTGCAGAGCCCGTGGCACCAATGATTGAGTCGGCCCCTGCTGTAGACCTCAAACCAAAAGCATTTGATTACGGTGATTTCTCAGATGAAAACAGAAAAAAACTTGTCGATGAGACTAGTGGTTATGACTTAAGTGGAAACGCAGCCGCCGCCTTAGCATCTTTAGGTGC
>ERZ869921.514-NODE-514-length-23249-cov-15.163663_pt1 | contig 23249 bp, 32 predicted proteins | sample MGYA00579310_ERZ869921 | MGnify/ENA primary metagenome ERZ869921 (study PRJEB32216, sample SAMN09231816) | wastewater metagenome | place: USA: Maryland | collected 2016-06-21 | study: EMG produced TPA metagenomics assembly of the PRJNA472060 data set (Reclaimed... | reverse complement strand
GACGCCCCTAGCCTGGCGTAGGTAGCCCGGTGCGGTGGAAAGTCACTCATTCTTGCTCCTTAGTAGGACCATGATTAGGAATACGAGGATGAACATTAGCAGCTCAGGCATGCCCTTCTAGCAATGCACGAATCGTGCCAACACGGTTAGCTCGGTCTGCATCTACGAATGCTCGGAAAGCTCCGGTCATAGCTAGAATAGCCTTCCCTGCATCGTCGCTGCTAATGTGGTCTAAGTCTAGGAAGTAGTTGATAGGGTCGTCACCGTCCGCGATAGCTTCTTCGGCGGTTTGCCAGGAGGTATCAGGAGGGTCGCCAACCTTACAAGGCACGCGGCATAGTTGGATTCCGCTCATGCGCGCAATGTCTAGTGCGTCACTCCCGCTCAGATAGCCGTTACTCACTTAGCCTTAGCCTCCTCAATAAGGACTGCAAACTCTACTTCGCTCCAATCAGACTCCTCACTTACGGATACCCAATTGACGGGCGCAAACCACCTATCCCCTTGCCGGTTAATGCCTACCGCTGCTAGCGAGCTTCCCCCTGTAACCCAAAATAAACGGTAAAGGCCAGGGTAAAGTTTGTCTACGGTTTTTGGCGCTGCGTATACCTTCACCAAATCACCTTCACGCCGTCTCCTCACTGGTTACGCTCCAAGCAATCTTCCGCATCTTCCGCCTCGGTGTACGGGCCGGATTCGTCGAAGCGATTACGGTTATCGTCGTAGTAGACCACCCAATAATGCTGGCCCCACTTCTCAACCTGAGCGCTCACTCGTGCTCCTCGGCAATATGTGAATTCCATTAGCGCACCGCCTCAAACGGGTAGGGAAGCAGCTCCTGTAGATTAGGAAGCCGGAATTCTGGGTCCGTATCAAGCTCCACGCGCTCAGCCTTCATTCGCTGTTTAGCGGCATAATCCAATTCGGACTGTAGGAGGTCAGCCTGCTCCTCACATGCACTGGCGAAGCCTGGAAAGCCCTTGGTAGCGCAGGCCTTAGCGGCTGCTCGCAAGCTGGCGATACGGGTGACCTTGTTCGTAGACTCGTAGTTACGTCGCATTTGCATTACACTTTCTCCTTGCACGTTTGGCAGCAATCATCGGCCGCTACATGGCCGTTACATTCGGGGCACGCGTAGCAAACAGGCAATCCCATTAGGGCAAACTCGGGGTCATTGCAGATATAGCAGTCCTCGTCGTAAGCCGTGGGTACTGAGCGCTTACTAGGGTCCTTCAACCCTTGCTCAAGTAGGAAATAGGCCGGGTCGTCCGGCCGCATCGGGATACTCACTCGGCCTCAGGATTTTCGCGGATTAGCTCAAGCTCCTGGTGAAGCTGTAGCCAATCCCGCTTGATGGTATACGGACGAGAGTGGCGGCCCTTCTGCCCGTCCCCCTTTTTGCCAGTGTAGGCGGTAGACCAGTCCTTATTGCCAAGACAAGGATGATTCCAAGGAATAACCTTAACGGACTGGACGTGGTTCGGGCCATCAAACACCCGGCGAACTGGGGTAACGCGGTCCCCCTTACGCTCGTAGGTAAGTGTAGCAACGTAGCGGCCCGGGTTAGAGCGATTAGGCGTGAGAGTAGCAGTGAGAGTCATAGGAAATCCTTTGTGAGCGCCACTGGCAATAGCTAGTGTGCGGTATGTTTAGGGAGCACAATCAATCGACGAGCAATCGCATACTTAGGTTAACACAAACCTTACTTATATCCTAGTCATGGTGAAGGAATCGGAACTGGGCGGTAAAGGCTTCCACCTGTATCCCGAGAAAGGGGTAAAGACGCCTAAGGAGAAGGTAGAGCTAATGATTAAAGAATTGCGTGAGAAAGTGTGCGCGTTGCGCGAACAAAGGGAACACCTATAACGCGAGTAAGGGGAACCTCACGCAAGCGAGTAGCAGAAGGTCCGTCAAATACTACTTGCTCCCTAAAGCGTTTGAACGCGCGAGCACAATACAAGCCAAGCACAAAGCCCTTTTTGTGCGCACCAAGAAGATGACTCGGGTTCCACCATCGGCGTAGGGTCGCGATAGACGGATAAGCGAATCTCCCAGTGTCACTGGTTAGTGTATCTTGATTATGTTGATGAACAAGCTGGTCAAGATAGACCGTGGGCATAGAGCCGGGCGTGTAATAGTCGCTACTGCTCGAGTCTCTATAGTCCAAAGGCTCAGGACCAAAAGCTCCGCACCACGGACCTCTATGCTTGCCCTTAGTCTCAATGCGATAGACGAGCAACATTAGTCCTCCTCACAATCCACGTAATCGTACCAGTAACTTTCTTCCGAGGATTCGGCGCAAGCATCCATAGCTTTATCGTAAATAGAACGCTCGGCCTGGTCTAAGCGGTCATATTCGAGGTAATCTTGGGTTACAGAGTAGCAATACACCGCATAGTCAAGTACAAAAACGCTGTATGGTACACACCCGATTAGCTCGCCGTTAGTGTAAACGAGAGCAAACCTAGCTAGCTCGCATTCCCCAGTATCCCCCGGGTCGTCACGCGTTGGGTTTGTAGGCGGGCTGTAAGACTCTACCTTGATAGAGTATTCCAATTCCCCAATCTCAAAATGAAGGGTGGGAAGGCTCATGTCGCTTTACCTCGTACAACGGTCCAGATGATTGCTTGCATCCGCGCGATGGTAACTCCAACTCGCGATGCAGCAGCTGCTAGAGCGGCGGTAATCCGCTCGTAGTCACTAGGAGAAAGCTTGCCGTTAGCGCAATTGACGGCGCGTAGCATCCACACGTCAATTACAGCTGCATTCTCATCCCCGCGAATGGCACGATAGAAGGCTCGCGTCTTAGGCCCCGATAGGACCGTAAGAGGCTTCGCACCTGCTAGGATGCGCCTAGCCTTGTTTAGATTCACCTTGAACACACCGGTAACCTTGCGCCGCGCTAGTACCAGCTTCGCTGCCGCGATGTTGCGCACCCAATGCAGGCGAGGTGATAGCGCAGCAATGACGCCAGCTGCTACCGCTTCGGTGGTACCGTGCTCCTTGGCCATGCGTTTCGCATCCAGCCTTGCGCTAGCGTACCAGTTATCACCGGCCGTAAGGACTTCCTGGGGTGCTCCTTCGTACAGCCTGACCAACCGTGCGACCATAGACATAGCGTGCTCCGTTCGTTATCGTTAAAGGTTCGTGCGAGATGAGGGAATCGGACCCTCGTAGCCAGCTTGTAACGCTGGCGTTCTACCATTGAACTAATCTCGCTTGGTGCCGTATGCTCCGGTCGTGGATGGCATGGGATTTGAACCCATACTTTACGGCTTCTAAGACCGTTGACTCTACCAATTGGTCTAGCCATCCATTAGGGACAATAAACCGTGCCCCAATCGGTGTCAAGCGTTATTCTTCGTCGTCGGTAACCGGAGGTCCGTCGGCTTCGGTAGCAGGCTTCAGACCCTTACCAGCCTTCTTTTGCTTGCTCGGGGGCTTATCTGCATCCTTCTTTGCGGCGAGTCTAACAACCTCAGGCTCCGGTGCGCTGTCAAACTCCTCTACAAGCTTGGTAAGCCGCTCGTCGCATTCCTCGCCACCAATAACGAGCGCCAGACCGCAAGCCACGCCATGCCACCATGCTTTAGTCTCCGGCTTCGTAGTCTTATCGGTCTTGCCCCCAATCATCGCTAGAAGCTTCTTTAGTGTCTTCTTTTCGCTGATACCAGCGCTCTTGCCATCGGCAGCTGCAATTGCACGCTTCGCCTTACCAGCCTGGCCTTTACGCTCCGAGCGCGAGCCATTGGACGCCACTGCGGTAGCTAGAACCTTGTCGAGGGCTTTCTTCTGCTTTTCCTCATCGCCTAGCCGTGCAATATCCATGCCAGTAGTGTGAGGAATCTTGTTAGAGGCTACAGCTTTCTTAACCTCAGCAATTGCCGTGTTATCGTATTGAATCCAGGTCTTAACCGTGGCTTCACGCGTACCGAATACGGTAGCAGCGTCGGCGGTAGACACACCCATCGCGATAAGACGCTGCAGCTTGCTAATCTTATCGGTGGGTGACTCCGCGAAATGAAGGTTAAGGGAGACCATCTCCTTAACAATATCGGTATCGCTTAGGGTTACGAAGATACACGGGACAAGGATAGGCGCCGCATCCTTGCCGATGGCGTTCATAGCCGCTCGTGCGCCGCGTACGCGCTGGCGACCATTCATGACGAACGGGGTATCACCAATCTTGACAATCTTAGCGGCCTCCAACACGCCGACTTGGCCGATGTTGGCTACCCACTCCTTAGGGAGCTTAACACTCTTGAGCCGAGGGTCAAAGAGCGGGCTATCCTTGTCCGTTACCGTATCGAGCGGCCCGCGCTCGTTCTCGGGCAACGAATCCTTACCGCCCATAATAGCAAGGTCGAACGGGTTAAACGAGTAAACAGCCTTCTTAGCGACACCAGGAAACGGAGACTCTTTCTTATCGGTAGACATAACGATATCCTTGTTTAGGGTTAAACGATTCGTGACATACGTGGCATCGAACCACAAGCCTCTAGAAAGCTTCACACCGGCCAATTACGGCTTTGTGATATGTCGGGCTAGTCTATAGCCTAGCCTGCTACCATGCTAGTGATGTTCCTTATACGCCCACAAAAGCCATTGAGGAAGGATAGCACACTTTTGTTCTCCAAACCCATCGTTATCGAGCGCGTAAGCCACTTGACCTACGGCCTCGGTAAACAAGGCCCGGCGCGCACGCGGGTCTTTGGTGATAGCGTCATGTTGCTCGTAAGCCTTAAACTCCCCTGCGAAGTCGAAACCAGCGCCAGTTGAGGCATGGCCGATGATATCGTGAACCACGCGAAAACGGATGTTCTCGTCACGGTCCCATAGCGGATGCTCGCAATTCGCCTCACTGACTAGCAGGCGGCCATTAGCGATATCGGAGAGCATCGCGTATGCCGTAGGGTAAGGGTTCGCCTCGCTAACGATAACGATGTCAACTGCGCCGTTGAGGCGGTAGAAGTGTTCGCTAGTCTCATCCGCAAGCGCTTTCCAGGCGTCAACAGCCTGCGGGCAAATGGTGGGGGCGAGCTTATAGGCACGCGAAACAGCCTTGATGTAGCCAGGCGTAGAAAGGGACGTGGGGCCAAAGCCGACGGTCTGCATTGTCATTCTCCTTAGGAAGTCCACCCGTGGGTAAGCTGGTTAATGCTCGTGGGAACCACGATAGCATCATAGTCATGCTGGTAGGAATGTAAAGCGCGACGTAGAGCTTGACGCATAGCTTTAGAGGTAGCCCGCTTCATGTAAGCAGCGCCGCGCCATCCGCGATTGTAACGACGGTCAATCTTCTCGATGTTAGCCATAAACTCCCCTCACACATACCACTAGAGGTTAGTGGTACGCAAGCGATTAGCCTATCTCTCCGTGGCATTCGTCGCACCACACGAACATCCCATTAGGGTTAGAGCCGTATGATTGGACCTGCATACCCCTGCGTTTACTTGGCTCCGGGTCTACATGCGTCCAGTCTGGTGACATTGTCCAGCACACTAGGCACCTGCAAAACGGTGGGTGGCTGTAGACTTTAGCTCGCTTATGAGCTAACCCGCGCTTGTCCTCATCTTCCGCTAGCCAATTACGCTTTGCCATGACGTGCCCTTTCGTTACTTGCCCCGACATGCAGCGGCAAAAGCCCTGCTAAACCCAGGCCCGAGTTTTTGGGCTCGCGTTGCGTCTTTTTGAGACTCCCAAATCGCGACGATGATGTTGAGGGTCAAGATTTGCGTCCAGTCAACGGACGCCAGTAGGTTGTTACGCATCGGGTTGTGGGCGGCAGGGCGGCGGGGCATGTCCAGACGGTAAGCCCGGACGCGCCTGGAGTCAACACAATCAACCACAATCCAGTGGTTAGGCATGCGGCCAATTAGGGTTGCCAGGTAGCGAGACGAACGGTACGCAAGGTCCGCGGTAGGTCCTAGCATATAGAATCGTCGCCTAATCTTACCATCCGTGCGCACGTTTAGCCCTTTCGTTGTTAAGCCAAATGAAGGTTGCGAGTGAGAAAGCTTCCCAGGTCACGGTCTGACTCCTTTATGAAGTCTCAGAGGTTTAGCAGCGGCGATGATAGCGCTAGCCTTGTCCACATTACCTAGGAATTCCGTTCGCAATGCTGCTACTGGTAGCACGTAGCATTCGTGCGCTACAGGCTTTCCGTCTAGCATGCGATGGCCATGATTGCAGTATGAGGTACACCAAATCATATTGCGAAGGTCGTCACTCATCGGCTCTTTAGCTCCTCTTTGTAGGTGGCAAACGTTCCGCGCTCCATCACACTAATGGCTCGCGTGGCGCGTGTCAACTACTCAGCGTCGAGGTAGTAAGAAATCATCTCGGCCATACGGTGTAGCGGTTGGTTGGAGCCGCAGCACGATTCGGAGGATAGGCTCGGAGTCCACTCCGTGAGGACACGCAGGGTGTCCAGAAAATCGAGATGGGTAGTGTAGGTGGTGACAAAACCATCTGGCGTGGTCACTTCGACATCGGTTTGAGTCAGCATGATGGAGGGTAATGCAGTCGGCGTGCCGTCGTTGCGACTAGCTAACCTCGCGATTACGCTAAACCGCTCGTGGTGTAGGTGGGAGTGAGCACCCCAGAGCTAACTACGCGTTCGGTGGCTAACATACGTAGGCTACTCGCAAAACCGCCATGGGGGAAAACTCCCACCGGTGGGGCTTGAGTCACCAGGGAAGACCTAACGCTCAATCGCCGCTGGGCTCTTGCGTGGATTACTGGTGTGGTTGATACAGGGCTAAGCGCTTGATAGCTGATGTTAGGGGAAGTTGGGATACGCAAGCCTCATGCCATCCCCTGTCATCAACTGTTAGTTGCTTGTCAGAATCAAAGCTACTACGGGTGTAGTACCGTCAGCCCTGACTGTTTGCTGCTTTGCAACATGAACTTGCTGCAACGCAACATAAGTTTGCTGCACACGCAGCAATTCAGCCGCTCGTTAGGCTAATTCCTTGCTGCGCTGCACAACTTTTCTTGTGCGCTGCAACAGGATTTTGTTGCGATGCAGCATTTCCCCGCGCGCATTTTCGTGGGAGACGCAGTAATCCCGCGGGTTTGGACCCCAAAATTTGGCCGGAATATCCTGGGGTGCTGCCCCCGAAATACCTGCGACACCTATTTCTGGCGGGTCCCATCTGGGGGAGGTAAGATTAAATTTTCAAAAAATGGGATTTTCCTGGAAGGCCCTGTTGCGCACCCTGAGCAACTGCCCGGCTGAGGCATCAACCAGGAATCAACATGTTAGCTCATTTCGACAAGTATCGAACGATGCCAAATTCCCCAACGGCTGCCGCAAGTTATGAGATAGTTGTTGACACCATTAGAAAGAAGGCGCACTATAGAAGAGTACTCCAACAAGAGCCCTAGTGGCGACTGAACGGACAGCCTGACCTTCCATTAAGCTTTTCAGTTTCGGTACTTTTGGGGTGCTCTCTAGAGATAAGTATATGTATCTGCTAGACATATGAGTACCGTGATAATGGATACGCACGGACCGGCGTTATCAGTTACCAGATACGAGAGAGTGGCAAGCGCACCCCTAAAGCAGCCTGGGCAGGCTAGTATCTAGTGATATCAGGTATTTGCGAGATAGTGCAAAAAGTTGTTGCTCTCGGGCTCTGGATGTGAGAATATAGAAGGGTAGGTCAGAGATGACGTACCGGCCAGGTCTCACGGGGCATCGGGCTTTAAGATTATGGCCACACCAGTAAGGCCCTCAGGTGACAGCGAGAAACTGGTCAAGCGGCGGGGTAGAGCAGTCTGGTAGCTCAGCGGACTCATTATCCGAAGGTCACAGGTTCAAATCCTGTCCCCGCTACGAAGTCGAGGTAGTCATAGCGAGCCCTTCGGGGTGTTCATGCCGACTAGGGGTCAGCGTCCCTCAGATACGCCCTCGCAAATTTACGACACACCAGTTGCTCTCTACCGGCCGCCGACAGGGGTGCCAGCGAGTTACCGGTTCAAGGCATGGTGTGTCACATTTACGACGCAGCGGGTCCCGTAAGGTGCCTCGTGTGGCGGGTAGCGCCTGGAAGACACTGCAACGGATTGGGCGTAAAAGTAAAGGCAGTGGTCGTTGGTGGTCGAAACCCACCCAGTACATGGGCACTGTGACGTCCACCAATTCATGGGGGTTCGCGTGACCGGGTGGAGTTCCTCCAACCCAGCGAAGCAGCCGGTAAGCCGGTGGTCATAGCACGCAGATGATACAGGGCGGCTGGTCGGGTATTGAGCCTTACCTCCAAAGTGAGATGCGGTAGACCGTGTCGCTGTCCTCAGACCTAGCGTCGCGCACTCGCTTGTCGCCCCACGGGCGGCGTGAGTCGCTAGGTCGGGCCTTTTGCCGTATGCCAAGGTAGAGCAGCCCCAATATAACGGGGTGTGTGCTGGTGTCGTAGTCCAGCCGGCTTTTCATTATTAACCTCCAGGGCCGCAAGCTCTGGGGGTTTTTGTTTGCGCACGGGGAGCTAGTTTAACTGGCAAAATCACGGTCTCCAAAACCGTTAGATGGTGGTTCAAATCCATCGCTCCCCGCGAGGTAATAAAGCATGGACGAAATTAAGCGAAAGCGCGGACGACCGCCTGGCTCCAAGAATAAGAAGCCGGCTGAAGAGAAGTCCCCGGAGCAGAAGATGCTGGAGCGCGTAGTTGCTCCTTCTTCCGTTCCAATGGACGACTACCGTCATGCGGACCCTATGACACTCGTTGGCAGGCTTTATAGCATTGTCGATTGGCAGAGTCAGGCGCTCATGAACGAGATGAGGACCGCGCTCGGTACGCGCGGTGGCAACAAGTTGTCCGAGCTAGACGTGCTAAAGGCTAAAGAACTTGGCACCGGCTTGGAGAAGGCCCTTGCGTCGCATAAGCGCGCGGTAGAGGTGGCCAAGTCGCTCAAGGGCACCAAGACCCCTGAGGAGTACCTGCGTCTCGCTATTGATAAAATTAAGGCGCAGTCGCTAGCCACCATTAGTGAAATCATCAAGGAGCTGCGCGAGCACCGCCGCAAGCTTGGACCGATGCGCCCTGGTGAAGCTATTAAGACCGGCGAGCAGCAGAACCCGCGAGTGCGCCCTGAGAACGACATGCAGGATGCCATGGAGCGCGCTATGGCGATGGCTGACGAGCTTCCTGAGACTGTTGAAGAGTCGGATGGGTAAGAGGACAGACAATCCTCATTATGAACGCCAACATGCCTGGTATGTAGCGAATAAAGAAAAGACGCTGGCCCGTACCAACAAACGGTATCAAGAAGGCCGCGACTTTCTAAATAAAGTGAAGAGCGTTCCTTGTATGGACTGCAAACGCATGTATGACCCAGTAGTGATGGACTTCGACCATCGGCCTGGTGCTGTGAAGCTTGGAAATGTTGGTCGAATGGGAACGTCTAGCCTGGCAAAGCTCAAGGCTGAGGTGGCCAAGTGCGATGTTGTTTGCGCTAATTGCCATCGTATCAGAACGAAAGCGAGGCTGAATGGCGACGTTTGAAAAACCTTTGGCTACAGAATGGCCATTAATCTTTGATAGCTGGGCCCGCTCCTTCCGCAACTCGCCGTGGGCTGGTTGTGTTCGCAATTGTGATTACCACGACGTGTTTCGGGCTGCCATGTCTGAGATTGTTGACGGGGGCGCGCGAGTGGTTGTCCTCGTTAATCCGACCGAAGATGGTACACGCCGCGTGATTGGGTACTCGGTAAGCGACCCAGCGCGCAAGGTAATTCACTGGATTTACGTTAAACGCGATTGGCGCGGCCTTGGTTTTGGTCGTGCTATTCGCCGGCAAATCGTGCCGGACAATGAGCGCAGCGGCTGGGTGTACACCTATCGCACGGACGCTTGCTCGCGATTCATGCGCGGTATGAAGCACGATAAGTCTAAAGCTTGCAGTAAGGTTTAAATGGGGCTTGTAGAGGACTACGCATTAGACTTCGACTCAACGACCCGTGAGGTAACTCAGGAGGCGATTGACCGCTGCGCTAAGCGTGGTGCTCAGATGCTGAAAGACCTGAAGGCCACCAACCCGGCTCAGTATGCGATGGTGACAGACATGTCTCCGCATATCTCTGGTCTCTGCCCGCGTCGTGCTGGCAAGAGCTACGGTGGTTGCATGGCGGCCCTGATTACGGGCGAGCTGAAGCCTCACTCTATTAGCATTGTCATTTCGCTAAACAAGCAGCAGCTGCGGCGCATCTACTGGTCCGGCGGTCCTTCGGGCCTCGTAACCCTCTCTCGCCACTACAAGCTGAAGCTGACGTTCAATTCTACCTTCCTTAAATGGGAGCACGAGAATGGTTCTATCGGTTACCTGCTTGGATGCGAGGACGATGAGCAGCTCGAAGTTATTCGTGGTCTCGAAGCAGACCTCTACCTGATTGACGAGTGCAAGTCGTTCCAGCCGGGTAAGCTCGCCAAGCTGATTGACGACATTATCGAACCGCAACGTGGCTCTCGTGATGGCCGGCTCATGATGATTGGAACCCCGGGCTTCATTGCCGCGGGGCCGTTCTATGAAGCAACTTGCCTCAAAGCTACGCAGTCGGTCAAGATGGATGACGGCAGTATTGCAGAAATGCCGTACGCTGTCCAGGCCGGAACGAAAGACCCGTGGGGTCGGACGCCGGATGAAGACCTCTTGTGGTCGCTGCATACCTGGCCTCTTTCCGCCAATGGCTCTAAGCCGGGAAAGAAAAGCTGGGCTGCTGCACAGAAGCAGAAGCGGGCAAAGCGCTGGGCTGACGACCACCCTACGTGGCAACGTGAGTACCTTGGCATGTGGACGATTTCGTCCGAAGGCCAGGTGTTCTCCTACTCGGCCTACCGAGCGCAATGCACGTGGACTCCTGCGCCGGCTACTGACACAAACCCGCTGGGCTTGCCAATGGAGCACGGCCCGTGGCGACTTGTTGGTGGCCTCGATATTGGATACGAGGCGCCCACTGCTTTCGTTATTTGTGCGTACTCCGCTCAGCTACGCCAGCTGAGGCACGTGTTTGACTTTTCTGGCCGCCACATGAAGACGCACGAGATTGCGGCTATGGTGAACCAGGCACAGCGCAAGTTTGGCAAGATTGAGCGCATCTATGCAGACATGGCTAACCTCGGTGTGGCTATGGCTGACGAGCTTATTAACGACTACGGCCTCCCTCTTGAGAAGGCTGAGAAGCGGAATAAGAACGACTACATTGAGATGGTGAACAGTGCCTTCTCGCTTGGCGAGGTGCTTATCATCCCGGGCACAACCCTGGAGACGCAGCTCCTCACCGTAGCGTGGGACATTGACGAAGAGTATGAGCGCAAGGACATGAGCACCAAGGAGAACATGGCGCGCCTGTCCAAGCTGGTTGAGGATAAATCTATCCCTAATGACAGCACGGACGCGTTCCTCTACCTCTACCGCGGCTCGCTACATCGCTTTGGTAAGACTAAAAAGATCGCTGAAGCTGAGAAGGGCACCGAGGAGTGGTTGGTTGCTCAGGAGAAGAAGGCTCGCGACCAGTTCCGTAAGGAGCTAGAGAAGCAAGCCAAGGCAAAAAAGAAGGCGCGTAACGGCTACGGGCTCCCTCCCATGCCTGCGTTTATCGTTAAAGCATTCATGAAGAAGGACCAATGGACCCAATCGAGCTGAACCCTGATTACGTTCGCGAAATGCTAACAGTGTTGAGCGAGTTCAATTTGAGCAAGTTCAAGTGCGGTGCTTTCGAGGTCGAGTTTCAGGCCCCGGAGAGGCATGAAGAGAAGGAGATTGTCTCTACGGACGTGCGAGGGTTTGTGGCCGCTGACCCCGCTCCCGCAGAAGAAACTGAGCCGGCTGACCCCTTCCATCTTCACCGCACCGCCTTGCGAGGCAGCAAGCTTTCGCTGGTTCCTAAGGACGCCTAATGTCATGCGCATGGTTTGAAAAGGACCCTAAAGAGTCTGATGCTGAGACGGACAAGCGGCGCCGCGCCATTTCTCTAATCGCCGAGTGCCGGCGTATCGAGGAGCGTCAGTCGGCTTGGTACGAGCTGAACATGTGGAACGCGACGGTTTACAATAACCGCGTGCTCGCCGGCTTCCGTTGGGGTGCTGATGAGGACATGACGGCTGAGCTGTCTCCCGCCAACCTCCGTACCGAGAACATCGTGGGGAGCGTTGGACAGGCGATGCTATCGAAGGCATCCTCCTCCCCACTCAAGCCCACGCTGGTACCGCATTACTCGTCTTGGAAGACTGCCCGCGCGGTCCGTGAAGCTGACCGGTTCCTCTTTGGAGCATGGCGAGCTACCAAAGCTGAGGACGTAGCCATCAACATGTTCAACGACGCGTACACGTGCGGCCTCGGCTGCGCGCAGGTTGCGTTTGACGGCGAGGCTCTCCACGTCGAATCGGTGTTCTACGATAACGTGGTCATCGACAATACGGAATGCGCCAACCGCACTGCCCCGCGTACCTACTACATTCGCAAGATGGTGCAGCGCCGGGTGGTTGAGGCGCTATACGGCTGCACTATTGACGACCCTACGGAAGGCGGCAAGAAGACGTACCGCTACCGCGATAAGCGAATGCAGGGCCGCGACTGGGTGCCGCTCGTGGAAGTGTTCCGCTTGCCTGACGCAAAGGGCGAGGGCGGCGTTCACAATGTGGCGTGCCTAGACAAGATGCTAATCGATAACACCTGGGACAAGCCTTTTGTGCCGCTGGTGTTCTTCTGGTGGCAGGACCGCCAGTCCGGCTTCTTCTGCAAGAGCGGTGTGGAGGAGGTTCTCCCTTACCAAGTCAAACAGGACGAGCTGAACGACGATATCTATGAGGCGCAGCGCCTTGCGTGTCGCTTCAAGATTCTGGCGCACACTAACTCTAATATCGACGCCAACGATTGGCGTAACGAGAACGGCCTGGTGGTGCAGTATTCCGGTACCGAGCCCAAGCCGTTTGAGACCAAGACCAATCTCACGGAGCTATATAATGAGCGCGAGCGCAATCGTGCAACCGCTTTCTTTGCTATGGGCCTCTCCGAAGCGTTTGCTGGTGCAGAGCCCGAGCAGGGCAACCGACTGGACTCCTCGGCCGCCATTCGTGAACAGGCTAACCGAGAAGATACTCGTCATTTGCGCCTGTGGACTAACTTTCAAACTGCTCGGTTGCAGCTAGCAAGGACGATGCTCCTTGTTTTGGCTAATTCCGAGGGCGCCGACAACTACCACGCTGGCGCCGCCATCTATGGCAACAAGGTAGCTACCAAGAAGATTCCGTACAAGTCAATTAAGCACCTGACGGAAGACGAATATACCTGGACGCTAGAGCCGGTCTCTATGGGAATGATGTCGCCAGCTGCTCGCCGCGAGTCGCTGCGGGACAACGTTTCCCGCGGTCAGTCTCAAATGGGCAGCGAAGATGCCAAGCGCATCGAGTCGAACCCTGATATCGAGATGATTGAGGACCTGGAGCTAGCTAATCGGGAAGACATCGAGCGCATCATGGGTCTCATGGAGGATGGCGAGTACGAGAAGCCTGACGAATTCGTCGCTTTGTCCATGGGCATGCTCCTGGTTAACGCTAATATGAAGCGGCTGCTTCAGTTTCAGGACGTAAAGAGAACCGATTTGAAGATTCAGCTGCACAAGAGGTGGCTGACCGATGCTGGTGCCCTAATCGTTAACGCGAAGAAGATGCAACAGCAGCAGATGATGGCAGAGCAGCAGGCGCAGATGACTCCGTTCCAGCCCACGCAGGGCATGGCGGGTACGTCGGCGGCTGTTACTCAATAACTCCGCAGCTTGAACAAGCGGAATAACACAATACGAGGTTGATATGGACGAGAAGCAAGTTGAGATGCTGGTTACGCGCATTGCTACGTTGGAGAAGGAGCTTCGGTCTAAGCCGGCTGCTCCCGCTGTAGATGAGGCTGCGGTGCGCAGCAAGGTTATCTCTGAATTTGCTCACGCCCTATTGACTGATTCCGTCGGCACTCTGAAGTCGATGGGTGCGAAGCCCGAGCAAATCGAGGTTATTCGCGCTCAGATGATTGCAGATAAGCTAGGCGACCAGGCTCCCCCGCAGATGAGGTTCATTGCGCAGCAGGGGCCCCAGATGATGCAGCAGACCAAGACCGAGGAGGCTATTGCGGCCCTTAGCAGGCAAGTCGCAGAGCTGGCGAAGGCCAATTCCGAAGGTCCGAAGCTGTCCAAGTTCGATAGCATCATCGAAACCGAGAAGTCCAAGTATCCGAACCTAGCCGAGGCGCTCAAGGCCGACAAGGAAGCCATCGTTGGTAACCTTAAAGCATTTGGAGGCAGCGCTGAGGAGTTTATTGCGGCACAGGAAGCGCAGTGGGCCAAGTTTGGTCTAGCTGCAAAGGCCGCCGCCTCCGCCGTGAGTGCAGAAACCACGGACAATCAGGGTCAAAGCACGAAGACCACGCCTGCTCCGCTGGCAAGTAACTTGGTTGGGGGTTCTACTCCTGCCCAGACTCCAGCAGCTCAGCCCGAGAAGAAGACGCCAGTGTGGAATGCAGAAACACACAAGGCCCTCGTGGCAGAGCTTGTCCAAAAGACTGCATCTAAGGTTGTGAAGGCATAAACAATGTCTGGTTTGGTTGCTGATTTTACTGACGCGAACGTTACGGCTGCGGCCGAGTATTTCGTTCGCAAGTTTAACCTAATTGCGAGCGAGTCGGAGTACCAGAAGGAGCAGTTCACGATTCACAATCTCCCTAAGGACACCGAGAAGTTCAAGAAGGGCGACGCGTTTACCGAGACGCTCGTCATTGCGGATGGTTGGGCGGGTGGCCCGGGCTGGGCGAAGGGTAACACCTACTTCTTCACCAGCAAGAAGGCGCGCTGGCTCGTTGAGCGCCCGTATGCGCAGTACGCGCGTATGACGTTTGATAACCTCCTGCTCGCTCGTACCCCGACCGGTACGCTGCTCGACGTGCAGGGTAAGGAGTCGGACGGTGTTAAGGCTAATATGCTTAACACGCTTGAATTCGAGATTTGGAACGACGGCTCGGGTAACCGTGGTCGCATCCAGACTCTCGGCGGGAGTGAGGCGACGCGCGTTGTGGTTCTCTACAACTTCGCGGACACCTATAACTTCCAGCACAACATGGTTGTGTATGGTCGTACCCAGGGCGACGGCGCTGGTACTGCCCACTCGGATGCCTACCGCATTACGGATATCAATCCGAACGCAGGCCAGCTCACGATGGTGCAGCTGACGAACACCGCGGGCCAGGAGCTTGCGGACGAGGATTACCTCTATGCGTATGGTTCGGAAGCGAACTACATGCCGGGTATCCCGACGTTCATCCCGAACGCTGACCCGGCTGACACGCTGCTTGGCGTGACTCGTACTGGTGACCCGGCGACCTCTGGCTGGCGCTTTACGTTTAAGCAGTCCATCTCCTACACGATTCAGTATGCGCTGACTCAGATGGGTAAGTGGCTGCCGATGAAGCGTGTAGGCCCGAAGATGGTCGTGGTGCTCGGCGCCTTCGACTGGCTAATGCTCTCGCAGGAGCGCGAAGGCCGTGTTATGGAGGACCCGGATAGCGTCCAGAAGTGGGGCCTTGAGGGCCTGAAGGTCCGCACGCCTGCTGGTGCGGTGACCTGTGTGACCATCCCGCAGCTGTCTGACGGGCGTGGCTACATCATCGACTGGGACTCGTGGTGCCTGTACACCCTCGGAAACCTCCCGCACGTCGCAATGGACGACGGTAAGGTCTTCCAGCGCCTGGGCATCAATGACCCGGCCGCGAACGCCCACCCGGTGACGGATGGCGACGGTATCGAGATGCGGCTGCGTATCTGGAAGCTGCTTCTTTGCAAGCGGCCGATGTCGAACGCGACGTTCCCCACGGTGGCGTCGTAAGACGTAACTGAAAGGAGAACGTAATGTCTCTATATCCTCCGTATCAGACGTACATTCCGGGCGAGATTGTCCTAAAGGGCAGCTTCGTGCCGAACGGCGTCAGCACTCCGACCGGCCTTCGCGATGGCAACTCCAATGCGATTGACACGGTGGCGTACGTCAGCCCTGGCCTGTTTACGGTAACGTTTGCAGATTGGATGCGTGCCCACCTGCCTGAGCAGCTGGTGACTGCCAAGGCGTTCATCATGCCGGTTGACTCGACTCCGGTGCTCGTTTGCACCTGCGAGGTAATCGACGGGTCGTGGAGCCTAGCTACGCGGTCGTTCCAAATTCTTGTCACGAAGGTGGCGGATGTTGGCGCGGCGGCGTACTTTGACCCTGCCCCGTCTAACCCGGATGCAGGTAGCCGAGTCTGCTTCGAGCTTTGCGGCTCGAATCTGATTGTCGGTAAGGACTAACTAGTCCAATTGAAGCTCATCAGCCTGAAGCCCGGTTGGTGGGCTTTTTTAGTAACTAGTTAATTACCCTAAACGGAGACACAAATGCAATTCGAGTGGTCTGAGATTGTGAGCCGATTCCGCAGCTATATCGATGACGACCATGACGAGACCAAAGGCTGGCTGGACCCTACCAATCGGCTGGGGTTGGTCAAGGTGGAATATCGCCAGCTGTACCGCAAGTGGGTCCGTAGCGGACTAATCAACGTTGAGCCGGTCGATGTCGAATTCACTGGTCCGTCTTCGAGTGCAATCAACGGGGTGCTCGCTATTATCGGCGTCGCTGAGAAGATTGGCGACTGCTACCGGCCGCTCGAAAGCAGCTTGCGGCCGTGCTTCTGCATCTTCCGGTCGCTCGATGCTCCTGCTGCCCTATGGGAAGCGTTCGGAGAGGGTGACAACCTGACCGTTAAGCTAACGCCGGCTGACACCCGTGGCACCTACGTCGTGCGCTACATTCCGGTGCCCACCATGCCGACAGCACTGACCGATACGGTTGAGCTGCCCTACATGGGGGACGAGCGAATCGCCCTGGGTGCTGCAAAGCGAGCCGGCATTAAGGAAATGGGCGGTAATCGCACGATTGATGAATTCATCTACGCTGCTGACCAGGAGCTAACCCAGGAGGCAGCCCATCGTCATAAGGGCAGCCTGAAGATGAGGGACGTAAGAAGCACCCCAAGAAACTGGCTTAACCGGCCTTCTTATACGTGGACCTTCTACTAATGGCCAGGCTCAACCTGCACGGCATCACGGACCCTTTGGTGCTTGCTGCGCTTAGGCAGGTAGAGTTGGGTAGTAAGTCCTTAGTGCTGCACGGCATAGGGGATATACAAGTCCTGCGAGCTTTTAGAGAGCTTGAGCAGGCTAAACAGCATAATCGAAAAGCACGGCTCGTTCTGTATGAGATTGGCGATGCACATATTCGCCGCGCTCTTTACGATGCCGAGCAACTTGTAAATGGAGCCTAATGCCTGGTACTGACTTGAACATCGACCTGCCCGTGGCTGGAGACAACTTCGGTGTATATCGCGCTAAGATTCTGGCGGCAGTCCAGGCTATTATCGCTGACATTGAGCCTCGCATCGGTTCGGGCGCGCTAGACATTGACACTGAGCTGTCTATGAACGGGGCGCCGCTCACTAATGTGGGTGGTGTTCGCCTCCAGAACGGCTTCTCTACTGTAATTGGCACGCTGTACATGGATGAGGAGCTGCACGCAGTAACCTCAGCTGGCGATGTTCAGATTACTGCTGGTGGTGTTCTAAACGTTACGGCACTGGGCACTATCGGTGGTGACTACGGCGGCGCTAACCCCGCAGAAGTTACGTTCAACGATTTGGCTAATGAGTACCGCTTCAAAGAGGACTCGTCGTCGTGGTCAACGCTGTCTGCGAAAGAGATGCTTCTTAACGACGCTCTCGGCAACTCGTTCCGGCTATCCTGCGACCCCGGTCTGTCTGGTGACCAGCAGATTAAGTTTAAGTCGGTGCCTACTACTGGCCACGGCATGTTCGCGTACAATTCAGCAGACAGCTCTTTAGTTGACGCTGTTGGCGTGTCTCCCATGGTGGGAGGTATGACCTTTACTGCTAATATCGACGTAGCCGGCCACAAGATTCTGCATACGGACCAGTCGGCTAACGGTCATTTTACTACGGCTGGTGCGGTTTCTATTGCGCCTGGCGCAGTGGCAGGGCTTGCGAACGTTCCTGGCGTGTCGGTCACCGGCGGGTTGGTGCTCTTTCCGCTGCACTTCCACCTGCCCTCTACTGCGCGCATTAAGTCGTTCACGGTGTACTTTGTGGATACGTCCTACGCAAACCTGCAATGGGGCGTGGTTGAGTCCTCTACGGGTGGCTTCTCGGCTATTACGGGCCTAACTGCTCTTACCTGGATTTCTGGCCTGCTTACCTCTACGCTAACGGCTACCGGCTCTGTTTACCAGACCTCGGGCAAGCCCTGGTGGATTTGGTTTGACATGTCTCTTGGTGTCACTTGCAAGCCGCTTGCGTGGAGGGCTGTGTTTGACGTGGTGGCCTAATGAGCACTAAGCAGAGTAAGGTACAGTTCGACGGAATTACCTGGGAGGCTAAGGCACTCCCGTTAGGCAAAATTGGCCTGGACCTGCGCCGCCCCGGTGACCCAGCAGCGCTGACAGTGCTGGATAACGCGGTATTTGTTGATGACAGCACTATAGCGCGCCGAGACGGTCACTCCGGGCAATTAATTCAGGACGGTTCTGAGTTTACTACCAACAAGACTACCACGAGCGATTGGGTGTACGGTCATGGGACCGTCATTAAGATAACCGGTGACCAGAAGTATGAGAACAGCCGTCACCCAATCCACAAGCGGGGAGGCGGCACCTTCTCGTTTAACGATACTGATATCGTATGGACCGGCGACCGTCTGTTGATTGTTTCTGATGACGGGCCTTTTTACGGGGCTAGTACCCACTGGGATAGGACGACATAATGAGTGACAACTACGGTATTCCCGCTTTCTTGCCTGTGCAGACTGATACCGTAGTTACGGAGGCTGTTGCCGGGTCGTTTGTAGAGACCTGCGTGACCGCTACGCTTAGAGCTGTGGCGTATACCAATTCCGACAACACCACCCTGACGGTTGCAATGTACCGCAGGGACACCGGCTACATTATCGAGAAAACTCCGTACGCTCTGGGCTCGGCAGTCAGGGTCCTTCGTGTTGTACCGTGCGGAACGGTGCCGCTGGTGGTTTATCTCCGGGCTGACGGCCTTATCGAGTACATTACCTGGAACGGTTCGCAGTGGACGGCGGAAGAGACTATCTCCAGCATCGGAGTTGCGCTTGACGCTACTGCTACTCCTAACGGCTGCCACGTTCTGTGGTCAGAAAGCGGACCCCCGGAAGTGTTGTTTGCTGGCCAGTTTATTGACGGCAAGCCCACCAGCTCGCATTACGACTTCGGTACCGGATTAGACACCGACACCGACGTGGTGTTCAAGGCGGTGGCAATCGACGCAGCCCCTAACGGCGAGTTGTTCGTTGCTTGGGCGAGTACTACCGATGTCAGCACGGCCACTTATAGCTCCTCCGCCGACCGGCTGTCTCAGGTGCACGCGGTGTACAACGACCCGTCAGCGGCCGGGTTCCTAGAGGGCCTAACCATCGTGGCACGCGGCCTACGTAACTCCGAAGGGCACTACCCGTTCGTGATTACCGTAAAGCCTGCGGTGGACGTGGTCATCATGTTTGAGCTAGAGAGCACCAACCCGGCGCTTACCGGCTACACTTTCCTTGACCGCCGCAACGAGAAGTTTTACCGCTCTGCCATGGAGAGCCGGGCGTTTCGTGTTGGTGACGAAGTGTTCGTATGGTTGCGCTCATTGAATAGCATGACGCGCTTTTTAGTAGCGGGTGTTACTAGAGCCCAGCGCTGCGGTATTTCCGACCGCGAAGAGTCTTTGGTGCGTTATGACGGCTCCCACCAAGTTAGCCTGGCAGGTGTCGAGCGAGATTACGCTAACGACGGCAAGTTTACCTGGGCTCGCAAGATTGAATCCGGCCAGACCTACTCTCATACCGGTAACGCTCGTATTGGTGACATCAACTTCCTGCCGCGACTTTCGACAGCTAAGTTTGGTAAGAGCGTCTACCTAGCTGGCAGCATGGTGCGCAATTGGGACGGTGAGGAGCTTGGCGATGCTGGCTTCCAAGACTACCCGATTGTTGCGAGTGCTACGCCTAGCGCGGCCGGCGGTATTTTAGCTACAGGTGCTTACCTTATTCGGACTTACGTAGTGCGCTACAATAAACAGGGCGAGCGCTTCCAGTCGGTCACGGTAACTACGTCGCCAGTAAATGTTACGGGCCCCACAGGTTCTATCGATTTGCTGATTAACCCCATCGTTGCGACCAACCACGGTGACTGCCAAATCGAAGTGTACTTGACCCAGGCGGACGGCGACACGTTCTACCTGGCGGCTACGGTGGCCAACACGCTTGAGGCAGAAACCATCGCACTATCCCTAACGGGTGCTGACCCCGGTGCTATCATCATTGACCCGCACGGGCCTGATGTTGGCCAGGAGCTAGAGGAGTCGGGACCAACTGGTTGTGAAATCATCATGAACTCCGCTGACCGGTTGTGGTCGATTGGCGGGCAGATTCCTCCGGGTCAGGTTCATTTCTCTAAACGAGTAGAACCTGGGGAAGGGGCAGGTTGGGACGCCATTGCTGGCTTCATCGTAATGGACGCTACCGGTCACCCGCTGACTTCGCTGGCGGCTTTTGGTGACTTCACGGTGGTAGGGTTCCAGGAGAACAGCGTGTATCAGGTAATGGGCCCCGGTCCGTCTAACCTGATTAGCGCTGAGCAGTTCGATGCGCCACGTTGCACTATCGTAGACGGCGCTACTAGCCACTGGGGCACCATCTCGCTCCCTATTGGCATCGCCTACTGGGGTAAGAACGGGCCTCGGCTACTGACGCCGGGCGGAGGAGTCATTCCTATCGCTCAGAGGGTAGAGCCGCTGGCATCCACCTTGACTCCGTCTGGAGTGCGAGCTGACCTGGCTAAACGGGAAATCGTCTGGTACACGGAGGGCGGCATCGGGCTGCTGTGGAATTACGCTTACGAGAACAGCCGGTGGGCGAAGTGGACCAACCTGCCGGTAGCCGGCTTGTCGGACCGCTTGCTGGTGACCACGGACGGACGAGTGCTCACGACCGCAAAGAGCACCCCGAAAGATGACGGTCGCCGGTTTGCGTTTAGGTTCGGCACGGGTCTAATCCGGCCGGAAGCCCTGCTGCAAGACTACACCAAGATTCGCAGTGTGGGTATCTCTGGTGAGTACCTTGGGCCGCATCGAGTGCGCTTCGAGGTCTACTACGATGGCAATCCTATGTGGAGTGAGACGTTCCGGTGGGACCCTTCAGACAAAACTTGGCTGAATGACTACACCGATTATGATAATCTAACCACTGAAGAGATTGACGCGCTGGATACGCGGGACATGTCCGCCCAGTACTCAACGCATCGCCGGGTGGAGCGCCAGACGTGCAAGTACCTTCGTGTGGTGGTTTCGGATTGTACTGACCGCGGCTTTACGCCGTGGGAGCTGTCATTCGAGCTTGGCTCTATGCCGGGTATGGGACGCACGGCTATTAACAAATTCGACTAAGGTAGAATGGACCCACTATACAGGCTGCTGGTTGAGAAGTACGGCATGGACCCCGATAAGGCCAAGCAGTACACTGAGCAGATTCATAAGGAGCGCAGCAACCCCGATAACCTTCAGACCGAGGCGTACACCACGGCTGTAGGGAAGAAGGAGGACTATGACCGCGCTAGTCAGATGGACGATGGGCAGAACCCCGACAACGTCCAGGCTAATATGGGCCGGCTGGCTCAGCGGGCCAAACTCTTTGCTAAGCTTCACGAGCAGGTGCAGGCGGGCAAGCCGATTGATGACCCCAAATGGAAGAACTTCTATGACCAGGTAATAAACCTGCACAAGGAGAAAGTTCGCGCTAACGCTGATAAGGCGCTGGCAGAACGAAGGGGTGCTCCACCACCTAGCCCCACCGAGGGCCTCTCTCGTGAGCAGCAGGCTATGCGGATGTATGAGCCTCGACCGCAAGCTCCTCGACCGGCCCCGCAAGGGCCTTCGATGGGTACCGCTCTGAACGTGGGAGCGTACCATGCTGGAGAAGGCGGCGGGCTTAACGCTAAACCGAACCCTCCGCCAGTAGATACCTCTGGTGTTCAATTCCCCATGGAGCGTGAGCAATACTCGGACCTGTACCTTCGCTTCCTGAACACGCCCGAGCCCACCTTCTATCAACCGGTGGATTTGCCCATGATGAGTAGTCCTGCCCCCGAGCCATTCCGGCAAGCGGCGCAGAACGCTTACACTAAAGGACGACGCTAAATGAGTAACGGTGACCAGGCTTTTACTGGCGCTATTGGCGGACTAGCTGGCGGCGCGTCAACGGGTAACCCGTGGGCGGCTGCGGCTGGGCTTGCTGGTGGCGCGCTGTTTGGTGCTTTCTCCCCTGATTATGAGGGTGAGTGGAACGACCGAGTCAATGAGCTAGGCAACTTCTTTTCTCAGCGCCAAGCCCTGCGGATGGGGCCGGCTACACTGGCGCAAGACTCGTCCCTAATGGGCAACCGGGCGCAACTGATTTCACAGCTAGAAGCCTCCGCTCGTGGTGACGGCCCTTCCGCAGCCCGGCTTCAAATGAAGGCGGCGGCTGAAAAGGCTGCGCAGATGATGGCGTCCAACGCGCAAGGTGCTGGTGGCCGCGGCGTTAACGCTGGTGCTGCTATGCGTAATGCCGGAAACCAGGCTGCCAACATCATGCAGACGAACAACCAGAACATGGGTATTATGCGGGCGCAGGAGCAGCTTAACGCATACGGCCAGCTTGGGCAAGTTATTGGTCAGGGTATCGGCCAGGACCAGCAGCAGAGCCAGTTCAATGCCGGGGCGATTAACCAGCAGCATGCGTTTGACGTGCAAACTGCCATGCAGCAGCTCGGGCTCAACGACCGTATGCAGCTGGCGATGCTGGGCTTGCAGTACGGCAAGGGGCCGAAGCCGGGTTGGGGCGACCAGATTGCGGCGGGCGCTGCTACGATGGGCCCTCAACTTGGTCAAATGTTCGGCGGCGGTCAGCAGCAACAGCAGCAGGGCGGCGGGACTAATCCGTGGTTCTCTAGCTCGGAGGGCGCACCGGCTGGTAGCAATAACATCTCCCACAACGTACCGTTCGGCACTCCGTACAACACGCCTATCGGACAGAATTACTAAGGACCACCATGGCTATCGACCCACTGACCGGACGCGAAGAGATTATGGGCCCGTTTGAGCCCAACTACACCGACACGGTAGC
>ERZ869921.513-NODE-513-length-23254-cov-13.197164_pt1 | contig 23254 bp, 30 predicted proteins | sample MGYA00579310_ERZ869921 | MGnify/ENA primary metagenome ERZ869921 (study PRJEB32216, sample SAMN09231816) | wastewater metagenome | place: USA: Maryland | collected 2016-06-21 | study: EMG produced TPA metagenomics assembly of the PRJNA472060 data set (Reclaimed... | reverse complement strand
GACGTGCTGGAGCTCGTCACGGCGACGGGTACGAGCCGCGCCGGCGACGCACGCGACACGCTGACGGCGCACTACATGGCCCCCTTCGAGGAGCAGGTGCAGGCCATCGTCGCGCGCCTCGGCCCCGGGACCGAGCAGTTTGCCCGGGCCATCGCCAGTACCGCGCGCGGGCGCGTCTCGCCCATCCAACGGTATTTCCGGCTCTCGTCCCTGCGCCTCGACTGGACGGGCGACAAGGGCATCGCCGTCGCGTGCGACATTCAGAACTACTACGTGGTGCCGAACAACCCCGAGGCCACCGAGACGCAGAAGGCCGACGGGCAGGGTACGCGGCTCACGGTCAAAGGGCGCTAGGGAGTAGACTGCGCCCATGAGCCGCGCCCGCACGACGTTTGACCCTGGGCGCCTCGCGTCGCTCGTCGCGCGCCCGGGCATCGACCCGCGGCGGTGGGTCATCCTCGCGCAGGTAAAGCAGGCGTCGTACGTGGCGCGGCGCGGGTACTTCGCCAGCGTGGTCGGCATTCCCCTCGGCGAGGAGTTCACCGCGCAGGTGGGGGCGGGCTACGCGGGCAACGGCTTCGGCGCGTACGCGGGCCCCAAGGAAGGCGACCTCGTGGTGGTGCTCTTTACCGAGGGCGACCCGAGCGCGCTCCCGGTCATCGTCACCCGCCTGTGGAACGGCGCCGACCCCCCGCCCGCCGACGGGAGCGACGAGGAGAACGAGATCCCCACCGACGACGTGCTCCTGCGCGTGGCCCCCGGCGACCACCTGCGGGTGCGCGTCTCGGGCGGCGGGGGCGTCACCGTCATTGCCGAGGGCGATGGCGACGTGGTGCTCGCCGCCGAGGGCACCGGCAAGGTCAAGCTGGGTACCTCGGGGCTCCAGCCGGCGACGCTCGGCACGGCGAACCAGAACGTGCTCAACAACCACGAGACGCGCATCGCCGCGCTCGAGGCGTCGATCGGGGCGTTCATCACGGCGTTCGGTACGCACACGCATGTGCTCACGGTCACCGGGGTTACCCCGGGCGTCGGCGTTGGCGCGGGCACCGCTACGCCCCCCACGGGCTTCTCCCCGCCGGCGCCCGTGCCCGCCACTGCTCCCGAGACGCGCGCCGTCGATACCGAGGTGAAGTGATGGCCGACGGATGGGGCCTTGAACCATGGGGCCTGGGGCCGTGGGGCCTCGGGCCCGCGACGCCGGGTATGTTCTCCGTCGAGAGCACCTTCGCCACGAGCGAGCGTACCCTGCGCGTGACCTTTACCGACCCGGCCCTTACGGGCTCGGCGCTCAAGCCCGGGTCGGCGCTCAACCTCGCGGTGTGGTCGCTCGTCACCGACGAGACGCCCCCCGTAACCCCCATCATCCTCTCGGTGCGCGAAGTGCCCGGCTCGGGCGCGCGGCAGTTCGAGCTCTATACGCTGCGCAAGCTCCCGCGGTACCCCATCGAGCTCGAAGTGGCTTGCCCCACGGTGCTCTCGGCCTCGGGCGGGGCCCTTGTCGGGGCCTCGTCGTTCGACCTGCACGGGGCCGCGCAGGCCCGACAGACCCGCACCGAGAACCGCAGCACGCCCTCGGACTTGCAGAGCGCGCAGCTCCCGGGCGAGGCGCTGGCCGCGGTGCTCAAGACGACGGCAGCCGGGGACTACGAGGTCGAGAGCGGCGACGCCCTGCTCCGAAAGATGCTCCTTCGCCGCCTGACGACCGAGCCGGGCGAGTTCTCGTTCCTGCCGACGAGCTTCGGCCTGCGGCTCAAGGCCAAGCAGACGATCCGCGGCGGCGGGGGCCTCAACGACCTGCGCGAGTTCATCGAGGCGCAGTGCCTCCTCGAGCCCGACGTGCAGGCGGCCAAGGCCACCCTCTCGTACAAGCCCGCGCAGGGGCTCCTCGTCGTAGACCTCAAGGTGCGCCGCGCCACCACGGGCGGCGAAGTAGACGCGGGCTTCTCGCTCCCCATCAACGACTAGAGATAGAGGCCAACTGTGGACGCCCCTTCCTATGAAGACCTCCGACGCATCGCGCGCGACGAGATGCTCTCGCGCAGCCAGAGCCTCACGCTCGAGGTCATCGAGCGCGACGGCAGCGAGGCGAACATCCTCTCGCACGGCATCGCCGCCGTGGGGGACGAGCTCGCCGGGGCGCTCACGCGCGTAGCCGCGGGCCTGTACCTCGACTCGGCGCAGGGGCGCGCGCTCGACAAGCTGGTCTTCTCGAAGTTCGGGCTGGTGCGTCGGCCGGCGTCGCAGGCCCTCGGCACGGTGGAGCTCTCGACCACGGCGCCCGCCCCCGGCGCCGTGCCGGTACCCCGGGGTACGCGCTTTCAGACCGCGGACGGGCGCGAGTTCATCTCGTGGGCCGACACGACGTACCCCATCTCGAGCACCGGCCCCGTGCTGGTGCAGGTGCGCAGCGTGCTCTCGGGCGCCGACCAACAGGCCGCCGCGGGCACCATCACCTCGCTCTCGAGCCAGCTTGCGGGCAGCCCCATCGACCTGCGCGTGACCAACACCCTCGCCACTGCGGGGGCCGCCGACGAGGAGACGGACGACTCGCTGCGCGACCGGGCGCGGCGGTTCTTCTCCACCGTGCGCCGCGGAACCATCGCGGCGATCGAAGCGGCGGCGCTCAACGTGCCCGGCGTGCTGCGCGCCAACGCATTCGAGTACCTCGACACGTACGGGCGCCCCGTGAAGGCCGCGCAGGTGGTCGTGGCCGACACCTTCACGGATGCCCTGGTGGAGCAGGGGATCAACCCGCCGACGTATCAGACGCAGAGCCAAGCGCTCGCGTCGCTCGTCGCGACTGAGCTAGAGGAGTGGCGGGCCGCGGGCGTCTACGTCAGCGTGCTCGTCGCGCAGGTGGTGCTCGTCGGGGTCACGCTCGCGCTGCGCTTCCGCGCGGGGGTCGAGGTAGACACCGTGGCGCTCTCGGCCAGGGCCATGGTGGCCTCGCGCATCAACGAACTCTCGCCGGGCGAGACGCTCACCCCCGCCATGCTGGTCGAGCGCCTGCGCATGGTGGACGGGCTCGAGGTCACGGGCGAGGAGATTCTCTCGCCCCCGGGCATCATCGAGCCCACCCCGTTGCAGGTGCTTCGCAGCACGCTCTCGCTCGTCGTGGCGAGCACCGTGCAGCCTGACCGAGCACTACAGGGCAACGCCAACGCTGACGGGGTGTAGGGTCTAACCCATGGCAGCTCCCGTCGTTCTCTACCTCGCGCCCGCCGCCGCCACCCCCATCGAGGTCGATGGCTTCGTGCAGTGGGACGTGTACGAGAACGGCACCGCCCTCGTGCGCACCATCGCGGCGTTCGACTTCTCGGGGATGGCCCTGACCGAGGTGGTGTGGGACGGCGCGGCGTTCTCGCAAAAGTACGCGCGCCTCGCCACCCGCACGGCGGTGGTCGATGGCACCTACGGCAACGGGCATCGCTACCGCGTGCGGCGCGACCCGCTCTGGCCCGACGCCCCCGCCCTGCGCGTGTGGGCGGTGAACACCGCCGGGCTCGAGGTGAACCACACCTCGGCGCCGTGGCCGCTCATCGCGCCGGCCGTACCCGCCTACCCCGACGCCGTGCCGGTGTTCCCCGCGGCCTCGGGCCCCGGGCCGACTGAGAGCGACGCCGTAGCCCACGACGAGACGTACTTCCTCACGTTGTTCGAGCGCATCATGGCGCCCGGGTGGCTCGCGCCCCTCAAGGAGAACGAGGCGCAGGGCAGCGGGTACGAGCTCCTGCGGGCCTTCGCCCGCGTCGGCGCCCGCATGAGCACTGCGTTCGCCAACCTCGAGACGGGCGCGCAGGAAATCTTCGCCGCCGGGCCTTCAAAGGCCCTGGGCGTCGTCGAGTTCTCGCGCCCCGACGCGACCGCCGGTGCCGTGCGTGTGCTCGCGGGTACCCTCGTTGCGACCTCGAAGGGCGGGCGCACCTACCGCACCCTGACCGATGCGGTGTTCGGCGGCTCCGACGTAGGCCCCGTGGGCGTCGCCGCCGAGGCGATCGACTACGGCTGGCAGTACAACGTGAAGGGGCGCGTCATCACGCCGAGCGCCATCACCCTGCCCGGGGAGATCGACACCATCGTCTCGATGCGGCAGGCCGACGCCGCGGGCGTAGCGGACTTCATCGACGCGACCTTTACCGTCGCGCAGATTCTCGACTTCGCCGGCGGGGCCGCCCCCATGCTCGATGGCCTCGGCGAAGACCGTGGCGTCTACCGCGGGCCCGGCGAGAGCGACGAGACGTACCGGCACCGTATCCTCTCGCTGCCCGACACGGTGAGCCCCGGAGCGTTCCGGCGGTTCCTCGACGGGGTGTTCGACTACTACGAGCTCACCTACGACTTCGTAGAGACGTGGCAGCGCGACTACCAGACGTGCTTCGACTACCCCTCCGACCAGGTGGGGACGCCGACGTACCTGGCTGGGCCGCTCCCTGCGAACCTCGTCGCGGACAAAGACCTCTTCGTCTACGACTGGCCGCTCCTCGGGGCGCTCTCCGTGCCCATCTCCAACCGCTGGCTCGACTCGGTGGAGATGCGCGGAGCGGTCATCATCGGCGTGCCCAACCTCCCGGCGCTCTCCGACGTGGGTATGGCGTACGACGACACCGCCGTGACCGTGGCCGACCGCACGACGCAGGTGGGGCAGGTGCTCGGCTCGCGCGGCACCGGTGCCTTCGACGTGCCCTACCAGCTCCCGGAGTACCTCGGGCTCCAGGGCGGGTACGATGGCTTCGACCTCCAGAAGCAGGGCTTCTACTTGTCCCTGCTCGCCAACCTCAACGCGATCAAGGCCGCTGGCGTGGCCGTCCTCCTAGAGCTCCGCGGGGAGTAGAAAGCCACCACCATGAGCAACCAAGTCTTCGACCAGCGCATCATCAACCCGCGCGAGCGCCCGCTCTCGGACGACGTGAACGGCGAGGCGTCTCAGGAGATGCGCACGCTGCGCGAGCTTCTCCGCTACGCCTTCGCCAAGCGTGCGTCGGACGGTGTGCTGACGAACACCCCGGCCAACGGGTTCCTCGGAGACGGCTACCTCGTGAACGCGCTCGGCGTGCCGGGCATGTTCGTGAACGTGCGCGCGGGGTACGGGTTCCAAGACAACCTCGCCGACGTGGCGAGCGACATCAACGGTGCGCTCGGGACAAACGACCAGAGCGCCTACAAGCCGCTCGTCCTCACGCAGACCGAGAGCCTTGCCGTTCCCGCGGCGGACCCGACGAACCCGCGCATCGACATTGTGGAGGTGAAGTACGACCGCCACCTCTCCGACCTCCTCTCGCGTGACGTGCTCAACACAGGCACGGGCGAGTTCGTCGCGACGCTCGTTCAGAAGACCCTCGCTTGGAACCAGAGCGGGCGCGTGTCGCTGAACGGCGTGGCGGGCATCAACTACAAGACCGGCACCCCCGCTGCGGTCCCCGTCGCCCCTGCCACGAGCTCCGGGTACATCAAGATCGCCGAGGTGCTGGTGGGCGCGGCCGTGACCACCATCACGGCGAACAAGGTGAACGACACGCGGCCCCTCCTGTTCCCCGGAGGCGCGGCGGGGCGCGTGTCGGGGCGGCTGCTCTTGAACATGACGGGATCGCCGCCGGTCGTGTTCATCGACTACCTCAACGCGCCGCCGGGCGTGAGCGTCGTGGTGATCCCCGCGTATGCAGGCGCCGGGAACACGCGCTACGCGACGGTGTACGTGGTGGGCGGGGACATGCGGAAGGTGAGCGCCCGTGCCGTCGCCACCGCGAGCGGGTTCACGCTCTCCGACTCCAACATGATTACCTGCGAAGTCGGGTCGGCGGTGTTCGTCATCGACGCCAGCGCGCAGACCGCGCTCGCCGCTGCCACCGTTCCCGCAGCGCTCGCCGCTGCCGTGGGGCAACGGTGCGTCTACGCCATCCTCTCGCCCAAGCAGTACGACGGCGCGACCGTCGCGCAGCCCGTAGCGGGCGCCATCGACATCGACTTCTCCATCGACTTCCAGACCAGCTAGCGGCGCGAGCGACCGGCGGGGCGGCTCGGGGTAGACTCCCGAGGCCATGCCCCAAGCTGTCATCGAGATTAACGGGTCCGCTGGGTCGAACGACGACCTCCCCCTCAACACGCTGGTCACCCTGACCAACGACGACGTGGGGGGCGAGACAACGTACCTCTGGGAGATCGTCTCGCAGCCCGTCGGCACGGCCGACGCCCTTGCGGGAGCCGCGACCGCTACGGCGACCTTCACGCCCAAGAAAGAGGGCTCGTACCTCCTTCGCCTCACGGTGAACGGCGCGCTCATCGACACGGCGGTGGCGGCGATTCGGCAGCTCAAGACGCGCATTCGCGTGCCGGCCTCGGGAGAGACGGACGAGGTGAACACCGCCGAGGGCTGGGCCCTCGCCGCGGACGTGACCCACCAGCTCGCCGAGACGGCCCGGGTAGACCCCGGGTGCTTCGTCGGCGCCGCCGGGGGAGCGCTTACCGCGGGGGCGATCGTGCGCGTCTCGGCCACGAGCCTCATCAAGTCGGGGCTTCCGGGCGCCGAGACGCTGCCGACCTGGGATGCCGCCGACGCCACCACCACCGCGCAGTGCCGCGGGCTGCTCGGCATCGTGCTCGAGAAGGTCGGGGGCGGCTCTATCTCCCCGGGCAACCTGATCTTGGTGCGTACGCGCGGCCTCGCCCAGGGTGTCGCGGTCAGTGGTTCCCCCGCGGTCGGGGCGCTCGTGTATCTCACAGACGCCGGGACGCTCGCCACGACGCCCGGCACCGTGGTGCGCATCCTCGGGCACGTCGCCGCGGGCTCGGGCCCGTACTCGCTCTGGGTAGACGGGGCGTTCGTGGACTTCGCCCCCGGGGCCTATGTGCCCGTCACGCGCACGCTCCAGGGCACCAGCCCCATCGCGATCGGCGGCGGGTACTCTGCGGTAGACCTCTCCGCGAACCGGGTCTTCACCTTTGCCATCGCGAGTGAAGCGAACGAGGACGTGCTCGTGCGCAAGGCGGGCGCATGGACGCGGCTCGCGGCGGGGGCCAACGGCACCTACCTGGGTGTCGCCGCGGGCGTGGTCGGGTACAGCACCCCGCCGAACACGACGTACAGCGCGGGCACGGGGCTGACGCTCTCCACCACCACGTTCTCAGTGAACTACGGCACGAGCTCGGGGACGGCCCTGGAGGGCACCTGCGACGCGCTCTACGTGCACCTCGCGGGGGCGGAGAACATCACCGGCGATAAGACCTTCACATCGAGGGCGATCCTCGGCGCCGCGGGCGAGCTCCAGGCGACGGACGGCACCGGGCCGCTCACCATCTACACGTTCGCCGGCGGCACACACACGCTCGGGGCCACGACCTCGGACCCGTGGACGTTCTCGGGTGGGTTCGCGCTGACGATCCGCGCGAGCTCCACGGTGAACGCCACCCGCGTGCTCATCAACCAGACCGGCTTCGAGTTTTTCCAGAGCAACGCGCGCCGGGCCCTGCTCACGAGCGGGCTGCACATCGGGCTCACCAGCGTCTCGCGGTCCAGCGGCGAGGTGGGCGCCCAGGTCGGATTCGTCGTCGGCACCGGTGCGCGCGACGCGAGCGCGGAGCTGGACCTTCAGGGCGTCACGCGCGGCGCGCTCTTCAACCGCGTTACCACGGTGCAGCGCAACGCCATCGCGACCCCGGCCACGACGCTCCATGTGTTCAACACGACCGTCGGGGAGCTCCAGTGGTACGACGGCGCCGCGTGGCGGTCGGTCGGTGGGGGCGGCTCACCCTTCTACCTCGCGGGCGCCGCGGGCATGGGGCCCGGCGGGTCGAACCCGCGGTACGCCACCATCACCGCCATGGTCTCCGCGATGGTGACCGACGGCGCCACCACGCTCTCCCCCCGCGCTGGGTTTTTCGTCGGGGAATTCACTGAGAACCCGACGCTCGCTCCGGGCGTGTTCCTATTCGGGCTCGGCGGTTCGCGCCGCGGCAACACCATCTACGGTCGGGTGGACTACCAGCCCGTCCTAAGCGGCGACTACCAGATCGCCGGGCTCGCGGGCTGCACTGTTATCCAGACCTCGACGAGCATAGACGCCATCCTGTACCGCGCTGCGGGCGACGCAGAGCTATGGCTTGACGACGTAGAGGCGCAGTGCCAAGCGACGAGTGCGTCCTACGCCGCACTTCACTGTGACGGCAGCGCGAGCGCGGGGAATCAGGTACTCCGCGCGAAGAACTGCGCGCTCTCCACCACGGCGGCGAACGGCGCGCGCGGGCTCATCGTCACGTTCGCAGAGGCGTACTTTCACGGGCGCGTCGCCACCGTGGCGAGTTCGACCCAACAGTCCCGCGCGATCTACTGCGACGGGGCCAGCCTGGACTTCACGCCCGGCGTTCCCGAGCTGGGCGCCCCGAGCATCTCCGGGTCCGTCTACGTGGACAACAGCGGAAACGTGCTGCTCGGGCACGGCACACACCACGTCACGGCCGCGCTTACGGGTGATAACCCCCTGGTCGAGCTTCACGACGCGAGCGCCACCCTGCGCCTCGGGAGTGATGTGCTCGTAGGGTGCGGCCCGAACACCGTCTACCACGTCAAGAAGAGCGGCTCGGGTACGGCGGGCGTCGAGGTGCAGGGCACCATCGCGTACGAGAACGCGGACGCGGCCAAGCTCAAGATCGACTCGGGCATCACCTACGCGGGCACGACCACGACGCGCCCCGAAGTGGTGGAGCTCATCACCGGCACTGCGAGCGTCGCCAAGGCCACGACGCTCGCGTTGGTCATCCCTGCGAGCGCATCCACCTTCGTCGTCACCGTACCCGACTGCACGGGGTGGAAAGAAGACCGGAAGCTCGTCGTGAAGTACGCGGGCGTCACGTACAAGCCGGGCCTCACGCTTCGACCCGCGAGCACGATCGACAACGCCGCTACCGACATCGCGTTCGCGTGGAACGACAGCTACATGATGGCGGCCTCGGGGGGTGGGTGGCTTATCCTCGCGAGCCACACCACGGGAGGCGGTAGCGGTGGCGGCTCGGCCTATACCCGCATCGTGCTCCTCAACACGGAAGCGAGCGCACTAGGCGCTCGCTACGACGCTTGCGCGCGGGGGTACTTCGCTGCCGCAGAGCACGACCTGACCGGCGGGCGCACGGCAAAGCTCCGCGCGAGTGTCTGGCGGAACGACACAGGCGTGGACGTGGACTGCCACCTCTACGCGGTCGGGCCCAGCGTGACCATTGCCTCCGTCACGTCGCTCGCGATGGCGCCCGACACGGTGACCAGTGCTGACTTTGCTGCGGCACTCGTCAGCGCCGGGGACACGCAATTGGAGCTCGTCATTAGCGACGCCAACAATAGCCCCTACTACGCCTTCTGCGGATACGCCGAGGTCATCATCGGCCCGTGACCTCCGTGGCCTCGGCCTGCTTCATTCCCGCGCGGCGCCCGGCTTCGTAGGCGTCGAGGATCGCCTGGGCGAGCAGGCGCCGGAAGAGCGCGAGCACGCTGGTGTGGAGCGAGGCGTTGGGGACCATCACCTCCAACGCCTCGCTCGCTGCGGTGGTGTTCGCGTTGAGCACTTCGATAGGACCGCCGCCGATCCGTAGCCGGGCGCTGGGGGTGCTCATGGCCGAATGGTACCCCCAGCGCGCCGTAGTCGGCGTGATACCATCGCGGGCATGGCCGGGACGAAGAGTGATTACTGGGCGGACGCAGTCCTGAACTACACCCTGCGCGGCACGGCCATCCCCGTGTTGCCCGGGAGCCTCTATCTCGCGCTCTTCACCGCGGGGCCGAACTCGGCAGGCGTGGGTACCGAGGTGTCGGGCGGCTCGTACGCCCGCGTCGCGCTCACCCGGGCCGGGGGGACGTTCGACGCACCGAGCCCCGTGGGCGTCACGGCCAACACCGCGGTCATCAGCTTCCCGACGCCGACGGTGGATTGGGGCACGGTCGTCGGCTGGGCACTGTACGACGCGAGCACGGGCGGAAACATGATCTACTTCGGCGACCTCTCCGCGGGCGGCTCGTGCCCGGTCGGCGTAACCGTCACCGTGCCCATCGGCGACCTCGACATCACGGAGCGATAGCCATGAGCGGTGACCAGCGCGTAGGGATCGCGGAGCCCGGCGCTCCGAGCGCGTACATCGACAACCACGAGACGGCCAACGACGCGGGGCAGACCGTCCTTCAACAGAAAATCCGCGCGCCGATGGTCGAGACGCTGCTCTCGGCGCTCATCAATCTGATCGGCCCGCTCGGGCTCGCGGCAAACGGCACCGGCGGCGCGCTGCGCGCGATCCTCCAGACGGGCAGCACGACCGCGGTGACGGGCTCGCTCACCAGCGTCACGACGGTGACCACCGTGGCGACGGTCACGAACACCGCGCAGATCGGCGGCGTCTCTGCCGCGTTCGACCAATACAACAGCTCCGCGCTCGTCGCGCAGGGGCTCCGCAGCCGAATCGTGGTGACCTGATGGCGACCGTAAACGGACTGCGCAGGACGCTCGACGCGGCGTTGTGGGAACTCAAGATGCCTTCGCCCGTGGCGTCGGCCGCGGCGACGTTCATCATCGGCGGGGAATTCCACGCCGATTACGAGCCCGTCGCGCCCGCGCACATCCCCGAGCTGATGATCACGTCGGCCGCGGTCCACTACATCTACGACCACGAATACGATGCGTGGCAGCAGATCCCTGCGAGCGGCATCGCGGGCACGTTCGGCGCGGGCTCGTGCGGGACGTTCCACGGCTCGGGGCCTGCGGGCACCGCGACCGCGGGCAGCGCGACGACGATGACGACGACGCTCACGATCAACCGTCGCCTCGACGGCTACCGCGTGCGGATCACTGGAGGCACGGGCGCGGGGCAGACCGCGATCATCAAGCACAACACGCTCGGCGCGAACTCGGTCATCACGTTCACCACGACGCTCGGCGTGGCGCTCGACAACACGAGCGTCTACCTGCTCCTCACGGGGCGATTCTGGTTCTGGAACGCGGGCACCGGCTCGGCGTTCGGCCTGCGCTACTTCGACTACGCGACGATGACGTGGAGCGCAGCCCTCGACGAGAACCTCGCGGCGACTGCGACGTGGGGCACGGACGGCAAGCTCGTGGGCACGTCGTCTCTTGTCGGCGGCGTGCACGCCACAGGCACCGCGACGGCGGGCGCGGGCTCGACGCTGACGGACAGCGGCAAGACGTGGGGGACGAACCAGTGGGCGAACTCGCAGGTGCGGATCGTCTCCGGCACCGGCGCGGGGCAGGTCCGCACCATCGCGTCGAACACCGGCACGGTGCTCACGGTGTCGAGCGCGTGGACCACGAACCCCGACGCGACGAGCGTGTACGCGATCGAGGGGAACGACGACTACCTCTACCTGATCGGCAACAACGCGGTCGCGATGTACCGCTACTCGATCAGCGGCAACGCCTGGACGACGCTCTCCCCCGGCGTCGCGCGCGGCGCAGCAGCGGGACTCGCGGCGACGCTCAACTGGATCAGCGGCATCACCGACGAGGTGTGGACGGACGAGAGCGCATACCTCAACGGGCGCTACCTCTATTCGTTCCGCGGCGGCGCGGGCGGCGTGCTCGATGCGTACGACCTCGCTGCGAATTCGTGGGCCGCCGTGACGTACGCGCCCGCGCCCGGCGAGACATTCACCACGGGCTCGTGCGGCGCGTACGACGGGGCGGGCACGCTGTATCTGATGAAGGAAGCGACCGGCCGCGTGTTCGCGTTCGACATCGTGCGCAACAGGCTCTTCCCCTACAGCACGATGCTGCTCACGCAGGGCGCGGCGATCCTCGGTGACCGCATGTGGGTCGACGACTACCGCGACGGGGCGACCACGATTCGGTGGGTCTATTACCTGGTGAACACGGGCACCGCGCTCGTGCGATCCCTGGTGATCTAAGTCCGTGCTGCTCGACTACCACAGCGCGTTCTACGCACAGAAGGACGTGGCGCTCGCGGGGCGTGCAGACGGTGTAGCCGTCACCACCCTCGCGCTGTACCGGGAACGGCCGCTCGCGGGCGAGGCTGACGGCGTTGCCACGACCACCTGTGCGCTCTCGCGCACGCGGGCTCTGGCAGGTGCGGCGAACGGAGTCGCGACCACGACGTGCGCGCTCCTTCGCACACGCGCGCTCTCGGGGACTGCGAACGGGGTCGCTACGACAACGTGCGCGCTCTCCCGAGCCCGCGCGCTCGCGGGTCGGTGCGATGGCGTCGCGACCACGGCGTGCGCCCTCTCGCGGGCCCGGCTCATCGCCGGGCGCTCGGACGGGTACGCCACGACGACGTGCGCGGTCAGCATCTTCAAGCGCATCGCCGGGCGCGCCGATGGGTACGCGGTCACGGTGTGCTCGCCCATCTACCGAAACGCCATCGTCATCGCCCCGCGCGGTACGACGGGCGGCGACGGCGTAGGGCGCAGCACGACCGGGGGCGAAGGCGTGAACCGCGTGCCCACTGCAGTCGGCGGGGTCGCGCGGACGAGCACGGCGGGCGCAGGGCGCGAGCGATCGACAACGGGTGGGCGAAGGAGACCGTAATGAGCTGCGAATGCAACGACACCTTCGTGATCCGCGAGGGGGACACTCTCCCCATCCTGCGCGACCAGCTCACCGACAACGGGACGCCGTTCGACCTTACGGGCAAAACGCTCTCCCTCGTCGCCACGCACACCCTCTATGGGGTCGTGCTGACCAAGACGCCGACGATCCCAGCGCCGACGGCGGCGGTACCGGACGCCGCGGTGCTTGGGTACCTCGACACGAAGTTCGCCGCCACCGACCTCCAGGCGGGCGAGTACACGTATCACTACGTGGTCGTGGACGGCCTCGACACTATCTCGTTTCCGAACGCCGGCGAGTTCCGCATGACCGTGACCCCGCCCCGGTAGGCGGGTAGGCTCACTGCATGAGCATTAAGCGCTTCGTCGTGGACGTGTCGGGAACGGCGGCCTACCCCGTGGCTGGGTCGCCGCAGGTGGAGGTTCCCTTCGATCCGAAGACACTCACCATGGCGATCATCAGCGGGACCGCGGGCGTGGAGCTGTCGTTCGACGGCATCACGACCGACATCGAGCTCACGCCCGGCACCCCGCTCCAGGGATACGTGGCGCAGCAAGGCTCGGCGATGCGCAAGGTCTACCTGCGGCGCAAGTCGGCGAGCTCGGGCATCGTCCACCTGATCGCGGAGTCCTAGCCCGTGGGCAGCTTTGTACCGGGCCCCCTGCGCCCGCTCTCGCAAAGTCAGGGGCGTATCTGGGACGTGCCTCCGGGGACGTTCTGGTCGGCTGACCTGAGCACGCCCGTATTCGGGTTCGGCCTAGCCTCCGGGCTTGCGGCGCAGGGGCTCGTGTTCTCTCGTGCTGCCTCACTCATGGCGGTGCAGAGCGGGACAAGCTCGGTCTTTGACCTGTCCTTTCTATCGGCAACGGCCGACGTCTACATCACCAGCAGGTTCGATGACGCGCACGTCGCGGGGATGGCGCTGGGCGGTGCGCGCACGAACTTCATCCCCGATTCGTCTAACTTTTCGGCAGGGAGTTGGGTCACTGGCGGCACCGTCACTCGTACGGCGACCCAGCCCGGTCCCACGGGGACGAATTCGGCGACGCGACTTCAGTGCGCCTCCGGGTCGAATTACATCATCCGCGACACCACGGTTCCCACAGGCGCCCTGCATACAGGCTCAATGTGGCTGCGACCCACCACGCCGCCTGCGAATATCGGGCTTCTGGTAGGCGGCACGGTAGCACTCACGTCGGAGCAGCTCGCGGCGTCTGCTGCGTGGCGGCGGTACTTTGTCACTGTGACCCCGTACATCGGAAACTCTGTGACGGAGTTTCCTGTGGATGGGCGAGCGTCGTACACATTCGGGGCTGGGGCGCGTGACTGGACTGCGTATGGCGCACAACTGGAGGTAGGTGCGTTCCCCTCGGACCCGATCCCTACTGCGGGCGTCACCGCGACGCGCGCGGCGACGTTCCTCAACCTCACTGCGGCAAAGGTGACGGAGGGGCTCATCGCGGGGCGGCTGCAACTGGAGCTCAACCTCCGCGCGCAGGGCTCGCGAGGGGAGATCGGCGGCTCGCCGCACTTCGCGTGGGCCGACGCGAACAACCGCATCACGATCGACACCGCGACGGGGATCATCACCATCGCGGTCGGCGGCGCGACGAACACGACCGCGGCGCTCAACTGGGCGCGCTACGACGCGATCGACATTTTCGTGTGCTTCGGGGGCAGCGTCGCCACCACGTTCCTCTACCGGATCAATAGCGGCGCCTGGGCTTCGCTCGCGATCACCGGCTCCGCGCTCGGGAACATCACCCCCGCGAACACGTACCTGCTCTCACAGAGCACCGCGGGCGCGCACTTGGACGGCTGGCTCTACAAGGTTGCCGCATGGCAACCGAACCGGAGGCCCTCGTGGGCGCTCAACTGATCCGAGGTCTACTCGCAGCGCTCTGCGCCCTCGTACTCGCGGGGTGCCCCGGCTCGGAGCCACTTCCGCCGACGGGCCGCACCATCGTCATCGCGCTCGAGGCCGACCGCCCGGGCACGGCAACCGGGTGGCGTCCCGAGCACCGGAGGGCGCTCAAGGCGCAGCTCCCTCGCGTACTTGGCGCAACAGGGGATACCTGGGTCGTCGTGGACGAGGGGGCGCTCACGGCGCCCGCGGCCTTTACGCTGCGCACTTTCGACTCGGGGCCGCGGTGCCCGCACGGCGGGGGTAACTACGACCTGGAGGGCCGGGCGCAGGCGTGGATCGACTACGCCTGCGCGCACTCCGCGTGTGATCCCGACGAGCCGGAAGATACGTGCCCACGCCTCGTCGGGATCGCTACGCACGAGACGCTGCACTGGTACTCGGACCACTCACCCGCGCACACGGTCGAGCATATCTGCCGCTACTCAAGCGAAGAGGTCGGGTGCTGGACCGGGGAGTACGGAGAATCTGTAATGAACTCCGTGCTGCCCCCCGAGTTCGACCCTACAGGTGAGCCCCTCGGCCCCACCACCCCGGAGCTGAACGCGCTCACCCTGCGGTGGGTGCGGGGCCTCACGCGGTAGTAGGGAGAAGCCCCGGCCGCGGCGATGTACCATCCCGGCCATGGATGCACTCTCGACGCTGGCGACGGACCTCGCAGCAACGGCGGCGGGCCCCTCGGGGGGTACCGTCGGCATGCTCTTGAGCGGCATGGGAGTGCTCGCCGCCGTCGTGGTCTATCTAGACCGCCGCTCGGAGTCGCGCGCCGAGGCCGCACGCCTGCGCGAGGCCGCCCTGCACGCCGAGAACAACGAGCTGCGCGCCGCGGCCCTGACCACCGTGCTCGCGCACGCCGATCGCCTCGTGGAGCTACAGCGCCAGCACACCGAGGCCCTTATGGGCTTCCAAGACGTGCGGTTCGCCGGCGAGGCCGCCACGCGCGAGCAGCTCATTCATCTTGTACGGCAGTGCGCGGCGGTATTGACCGCTACGGGGGCGAGCATCGACGCCGTACAGGAAACCAATGCCGAATTGGTCGCCGCGCACCAAGGCTTGAGCGAGGAAGTGCGCGCTCTGCGGCACCAGGGCCCAAAGCCGCGGTAGGGTGGGCACGAGAGAGAGGTACCTACCAACCATGCCCACCGACACGACGCTCAAGCTCTGGGCGCTTCCCTCGAGCGACCCGCCGCCCTCTAACCCGGTAGCGCGGGAGCTCGCGGGGCTCGACGCACAGGTGGAGGCGTTCATCGCGCGGTACACGCCCGCGTGCTCGTACGGTGCGGACCTGCCGCAACCCGCGCGCTCCGTCTCGGGTACTCGGCCGCGCGTGCCCCTGGCCCTTGCGCCCCCCGCAACAGGTACCCCGACGGCGGGTGGTAGACTCGGGGGATGAAAGACCTCCTCGCGCAGGCCGTCGCGGCGCTTGTCGTACTGCTCGGTGCGCTCTTCGCGGTCGTGATGGGCGTAGGCGTGCCCGAGTTTCGCCGTCGCGCCAAGCAGGCGGCCGGCGAGAGCGCCCTGCGCAAGCTGCGCGAGCTCGCCACCACCGCCGTCGCCGCGGTCGAGCAGACCGTGGTGCTGCCCGGCAAAGACCCCGAGAAGCCCGGCGGCTGGGACGACGCGGCGGCGAAAGACGCCCGCCAGCGCGCACAGACCGTACTGCGTGTGTCGGGCCGGGCCTCGCTGGCAGCGCTGCTCGAGGCGGGGAGCAAAGAGAGCGACCTCGAGATGCTCGTCGCCGCCCTCGTGGAAGAGGCCGTGCTCGCGCTACGGTCGAAGCCAACCCCCGTAGCGCCCCCGACCTCGTAGGAACCCCCGCCATGCTCACCCGCCTGCACGGTGTCGTACGCACCGCCTCGAAGCTCTCGACCCGCGCGGGGGTTGTCGCGGGGGCGCAGGCCCTTACCGTGCCCCTCGGCGCTAGCCTCGCGCTTGAGATAGACCTCGTACGCGCCGACGGTACTAGCGTCGCCCTCGCGGGGGGCACGCTCGACCTCGTGGTTAAGGCGCACTCCGACGCGCGCACCGGGGTCGCCATTGGGTTCGCCGCCGTGGCGACCTTGCTCACGCCGCACCTAGGGCTGTTCACGATTACGCCGGCGCAGACGGCGGCCCTGCGCCCGCAGCGGTACGTCTACGACGTGTGGTGGACGGACGCCCAGGGTTCGCGTTGGCAGGTCATCGAGCTCTCGGCCTTCATTCTTGTGCCCGCGGCGGCCCGCCCGGCGGCGTAGCGAGCGGCCTCGCCGGGTGGGATGCTCTCGGGCATGAAGCACTCCAGCCTCGCCTTGCCCGTCGCGCTCGTCCTCACCGCGATCATGCTCCACGCCTGCCCGCTGCCGAAGCCCGTCGGCTGCACCCCCGGCGCGACCCGGTGCAGTCCGCAGGGCAAGCCGGAGAGCTGCTCGGACGGCCGGCGCTTCTGGGCGCCCCCGACCTCGCCCGCGTGCTCGGCCAACGGCAACGTGTGCTGCATGGCCCTGAGCCCTTTCGGCAACGTGAACGCTGCCTGCGTCCCGCAGAGCGCGTGCGTGGCCCCGGTCGATGCGAGCACGGGCGATGCCGCCGGAGAGTAAACCCGCGCGCGTCATCGAGCTCGATGCTCGCCGCCCCGTGTGGTCCGTGGGCAACGTGCAGTGCACGGCCTGCGGTGCCACCGCGGTGAGCACCTATGACTCGCGCGCCGACACCGACCACTTGGAGTGCCCGAAGTGCGGGCGCTTCTCCATGCGCGTGACCCGCGTGCACGAATTCACCTAGGAGCCTGCCGACCATGCCCGAGCAACTGACCCAAGAGAACGCCGACATCATCACGAGCGAGCTGACGCGCGGCGCGCTCATGTTCCTCGTGACCAAAGACTCGCTCCCGCTCGACCTCGCGTTTCGCGTCGTGTTCGACGGCGCCGCGGTCGTGGGGGTAAAGGGGCTTCCGACCGCGGAGGAAGCGTACGGAGACTACTTCCAGGGCCTCGGCCCGGTGCTCCTTGTGCCGAAGAACTGGAAAGTGCGCGTAGGCCCGAACGGGCAGGTCAAGGTGATCGCGCACGAGTGCACGCACGGCGGGCAGTTCTACTCGGACCCCCTGCACATGCCGACGTGGTACGTCGGGCACACCGAGGCCCGGGCGGTCTACGAGGAGGAGGCGTACGGCACCGGCGCCGAGCTGGACTTCGCCTTCACGGGGGAGCTGCCTGCCGACGTGATCGAGCTCGACCACCCGGTGCGCTACGGCTACGCCCTGACCGAGGCCGACAAGACCCTCGTGCGCGGCATGGCCGAGCAACGCCTGACCAGCTTGCAACACGGGGTCATCTCGACGGTGATGGCGCGCAAGGCGATCAAGCGCATCTACGAGCTCCAGCCCGGGGCTCTGCACCCCGACGCCGTGGCGAAGATCAAGGTGGGCTCGCCGGGGTTGCTCTCGTGAGCGCGGCGCTTATCTGCCGCACCGGCGACGGGCGCCCGCGCACCCTCGAGCCCGGCGTCGCGGTGTACTTGTGGGCGGGCAAGGGTCTGCGGCACGCCTTCGCCAAGTCTCTCGCTATCTTGCAGCGCACGCGCCCCGACATCGTGATCTTGCACGGCCCGCCCTCGGGCCTGCTCTCGACGCACTTCGCCCCCCTCGTCGCGCAGGTCCGCGCCGCGCTCCCGGGCGTGCGCATCTGGGTGGGCATCGGGGGCGACGGCTGGGCCGCGCAGTGGCGCGCGGGCAAGTGCTCCGACGCGCAGGTCGTCACGCCCCTCGTCGCGGCATTCGCGGCGGCACAGGCGGTCGGCGCCGAGGCAGTCGTGCCCGACCTCGAGGCCGCGTGGAAGAGTTCGAAGAAGGGCGCCTCGGTGCCCGACGTGAAGACGCGCGCGCAACTCGAAGCGCTCGCGCGGCGCGTGATGGTCGAGGGTGGCGCCGCGGCCCCCGACGCGGTGATCGCCCTGTGCAGCTACGACATTCCCGACTTGCACAAGGCCTTCCCGCTCGCGGCGTGCGTGGTCGGCACGCCCGTCAGCGTCTTCGCGTACATGGCCTACGCGGCGGACTCGACGCCCGACGCGGGCGAGCTGCTGCGTCGAGTCGCCTGGGCCCAGCGAGAGCAAGAGAAGGCCGAGGGCATGGGCTTGCTGCCCGACGACGTGACCGGCACCGACGTGCCGGGAGACGTCGACCGCGTACCGATCGTGCAACTGCACCAGCTCGCAATGCATGACCTCGTGACAGTGCTCGCCGAGTTCCCGCTCGTCATGGCGTGGGCGGCCCCGCTGATCGTTGATGGGGGCCGCGCAGATCCCTCGGGCGTGCTCGCGCTCGAGGCCGCGCTCTACCTGCGCCGCGAAGTAGGCGGGGGGCCGGGGGCGATCGCTCGCTTCCAGGCGCGGGCAGGGCTCACGGCCGACGGAATCGTGGGGCCGAAGACCCTCGCGAAGCTCGAAGCCCAACGCAAGATGATCGCCTAGAGTACGTGCGCCCAGGTAAGCCGGTGGATCACAGACCAGACCACCTGCTTATCCACACCGAAGCGCTTTGCTAGATCGCGCTGTCGTACACCGCCCGCTGCCCACTCACGGCGAATCTGCCGCACCGATTCTTCGGTTAGTTTTGAACTTGGGTTGCGCTCGCCCCGCGGGCGCGTCTCGCGTTTAACTATCGAACCGTGCCGCCCCTTCGCAACCATATCCTGTGCGTTGTCGGCGGCTGTGCCTACAAAGAGGTGCGCAGGGTTGCAACATGGCGGGTTGTCGCAGTGATGGCAGACGAAAAGCCCTTCGGGGATCAGTCCGTGCGCAAGCTCGTAGGCGACGCGGTGCGCGCGAACTGGGCTAGACCCGCGCCTGCCGTATTTAAGTACCCCGTACCCATTTTGGGTGTACCCGGTCCATGGCCAGCAAGCGCCCTCCCCGCCGCTGCGATCTATATAGTGATCGATGCGGGTTGCCGCTGGTTCTGATTCTTTAGGCCCGAAGAACACGAGTTTTCCGCAGCCACACGACGCAGCGCGCTGAATGGCGCTTGAGCCACGAACGCACTCTACGCCGCACTCGCACCGACACCACCACGTCGCATGTGCCTTCTGCGACCCAGCGCGCCGCAACACAGTTAGGCGGCCAAAAACGCGGCCCGTTAGATCTAGCACCCTCGACATAGCGTTTCTCCTAGGGTGCGCCTAGGCGACCGCGCACCACGCCGTATAGCTTACGCGCGGTCGCCTAGCCCCCGGCTAGCCGCCGCTGCGCCGCCCCAGCTCGAACAGAGAGGTGCGCGCGGCGGCTAGCTCGGCGACGGCCTTGGCAAGGGCCGCCTCGCGCATGGCCTTGGCGTGCAGGAGCTCCGTCGCCCGCAGGCGCGCCGCCGCCCCGTGGTACTCGACGAGGTGCCGCACGTTCCCGATGTGCAGGTCTAACTGCGCGGCGGCCTCGGCGTGCGCGGTGCTCGCGCGCTCGTACCGCACGATGCCGGCGGTGAGGCGCTCGGCCCGCTCCTGCGCGGTGTAGAGGCCCTGCGCCTCGCGCGCCTTTTCGCCTGCGAGGTGCGCCCATGCTTGTAGGTCTTCCATGGGCGTTACCTTACGCGCTGTCCTAGGCGTTCAAGGCGGCCTGCACCAGGGCAGGGGGCACGGTGTCGCCCGCGACGAGGCGAGTCACGAGGTAGCGCAGCCCTTCGGAGCGCGAGCACTCCATGCGGACTACCGCGTCGGCGGCGTCTATGAGCTTCTCGAGGTTCGCCACCTTCGCGCGGAGCTGGGCGTTCTCCTCGTGCACGGCTTGGAACGCCGCCGCGGTCGCGCGCTCTACTTCGGGCGTCGCTACCCACTTCGGGGGCTCGGCGGTCCACCCTTCTTTCTTCTCGATGCCGTCGGTCGGGGTGCGCTGTTCCGGGGACCACTCGCGCGAGCGCGCGATCGCCTTCGCGAGGTGGACGTTCTTCGAGAGCTCCTCCGGGGTCTGGCCCTTGTAGTGTGCCGCGGCGGTGCGCAGCGCCTCGATGGGGAGGCCGCCGACGAGGTTGGTCCCGTGGGCGCGCTGCCAGGGCATTCGGTACGAGTCGATCAGCGCGTTCGTCGCGTCGTCGAGGGAGGTGTTATGCGCGTCGCGGATCGCGTAGATGCGCGCGCTAACCCTCCCGAGAAGGGCGGTGTGCTCGCCCGGGCCTTCGGGGGCCTCGGGCGGCGTAGTATCCGGGGCGGTGGCGGTCCACGTTGCCTCGGCCTTCGCAGCCTCCTCGCCGACGGGCAGTGCGGGCAGGGGCGGCAACGGGTCGTGCGGGCGCCGCAGCGCGTGCGAGGCGCACATGCGGGCGTACTGCTCGTCGCGGGTGAGCCCGACGAACGCCGGGATGAGGTGCGTGCGCGCGCGGTGGAGCTCGCCCATCGTCAGGACGCCGAGGAACCGCGCGGCGTAGTGCGATTGCCAGCGCACGGCGTAGGCCATGGTGCCTTCCCCGCGTTGCGGGTCGAGCACCGCGTCGCGCACGTACTTCGAGAGCGCCGGGCCGAACGCCTCGGCGTGGGGGGCGAGCGCGTCGAGGAACGCTTGGACCGCCGCCGCCTTGCGCGCACCCCCGCGCTTGCCGGGGCTCGTCGGCGTCGAGGCGGGCTCGGCTTTCGCGGGTTCTTCGACCCTGGGCGCCTCGGTGGGTCCGCTCGCCGCCGGGCCGCAGCGGCGAGCGCGCAGTTCGTCCACGAGGGTCACCAGAGCGGTGTCGTGCACCGCGGCAACCACACGGCGCATAGCCACGAGCTGCCCGTACTGGGGCTCTGCGGACCCCGGGCCGGCGTTCCACGCGCCGCTCCAAGGCCGCTTCGACGTTGCAGCCGCACGCGCTACGAGGGCGTTGCGTACCTCCTCCCGCAGTATGTCCTCGCGCGCGGCGATGGCCGGGGACTTCATCAGGTGGTCGATCCCTGCGACGATCTTCTCTATCAGTTCGCTCTTTTTCACGATGCTCTCTCCTCTTGCTCCGGCGCCGCTAAAAGGGCGGCGCCTCAGTCTCTTCGTCAACCCAGCCCCGGCGGCGCTGGGCGGTCGTGCGATCGGCGTGGCACCGGTGACAGCGCAAAACGCAAAGGTCCAGATGGACCACGAGCACGCTCCACCGGCGCGACCACAGGCGCAGCACGTCGCCCCGCTTGAGCGCGAGCCGTACGTGATCGACCTCGAGGAACGCCTTACGCCCGGCCCCGCAGTCGTGGCAGACGCCCCCGAGGTACGCGTGGATGCGCGCCTTGCGCCGCCGGTACGCCCGCCGCTGCCGTGCCCGGCGTAGCGCCCGCTCGCGCGGCGTCGTTGCCATCCTACCCTCCGAGGCGGCCCCTAGCGGCCCGCGCGATCCCCGTACGCGGCCCGTGCACGTCGTCGATCTCGCCCCGGGCGTCCGCTGCGTCGAGGGCGGCGATCCACGTCTCGGCGTACCCGGCGATGGCCGCGAGCTCTTTGAGTTTCGCGGCGCCCTTCACTTCGAGCTGGCGAATGCGCTCGCGGGTGAGGTTCATGTACGCGCCTACCTCTTCGAGCGTCGCGCCGCCGTTGTCGGCTACGTCGAGGGAGCACGTCTCTGCCATCTCCCACACTTCGAGGTTGGGGAAGTTGAGCTTGAGCGCGCCCGACTTGGGGCTCACGTCGAGATAGAGGTGGTGCTTGCACGAGACGAACGGGCAGGGGCGCTCGGCGTTCTCGCCCTGCACGCACTCGGGGCGGGACGCGGGGCGGCGCACGCCCTCGAGCCCGATGAGGGCCACGTCGGCGATCCTGCTCTCCACGAAAAGGGCGCGCTTCGCAAACCGCTTCATGCTGGTGGTGCGGCCTCGCACGCGCGGCTTGCGGGCGGAGGGTTCGTCGGTGGGGGCGTCGAAGCTCTCGGGGTCGATCATAGGGCGTGTGCGTCTCCGTAGCGTACGAGGTCGTGCGTTGAGGGAGGCCAGTTATGGCACCCCGCCGCCCCGGTTGCTTACGCCCCGTCGCGCGCCCCCAGGCGGTCCTCTTCGCGGTCGAGCAGGTGCCCCTCGAGATAGAGCCGGCACGCTTGGTCGTAGTGGCCCTCGCGCATCGCATAGATGAACGTGGCGGGGTCGCCGCCCTCGTCCTCAATAGTCTTGGCGATGCGGTGCACGGTCCACCGAGTAAGGTCGGCGGTCGCGTCGCCGAGGTACCTATGGAGCGGCGTGCAGAAGTCTCGGCACAACGCGCAGATATACTCGCCCTCGGGGGCGTGCGCGTTGCAGTGCGGGCAGGGGCAGGGGGCGGTGCTCATGGCTCGAGGAGGGTTCCGTTCAAGACGAGCGTGGCGACGTAGAGCACGCACGCATCGCGGGCCGCCTGCGCCGTGAGGTGCTGCACGAGGTCTACGTGCACCGAGGCGTAGTCGTGCCGCAGGGCCCATGCGTGGTGGGGCTTGTCGTCGCGCGAGAGGTAGAGCAGGCCGTGCACGGGGCGCTTCATGCCGCAGAAGAGCGCGACGTAGCCCGTCTCCCATTGGTACCCGTCGGTCCACGCGGGGGCGCTCACAGGTCCACGAACTCCCCGGCGAGGCGCTTCGTCGAGAGCCAGAGCACGCAGGCATCACGCGCGGCCTCTATGGTCGGGTAGTCGCCTGCGGAGTCTTCGATGAGGCCCGCGGTGCTTATGTCGTACACGCGCCACATATAGGTTTCACCAGCGGGCGGGGCGAGTAGGACCACTGCCTTGAGCGGGCCCGGCGCTCCCGACCACTCACGAATGTGGGCGAGCCCGGGTAGCCACTGCGAGCCCTCGTCCCAGGCGCCGTTCATCGCGGGGTGAGCTGCCCGGA
>ERZ869921.510-NODE-510-length-23370-cov-9.684323_pt1 | contig 23370 bp, 41 predicted proteins | sample MGYA00579310_ERZ869921 | MGnify/ENA primary metagenome ERZ869921 (study PRJEB32216, sample SAMN09231816) | wastewater metagenome | place: USA: Maryland | collected 2016-06-21 | study: EMG produced TPA metagenomics assembly of the PRJNA472060 data set (Reclaimed... | reverse complement strand
CCTATTTTGTAGTAGCACTCTTGTATTTCCCTGCGATAGGCTGGTGAATCATAATAAAAATCATCAATTTCAATAGTCATGACTATGTTGCCTGCGTTTGCGCTTGCATAATAAAACCATACTGTGCTGGCGTAACAAAGCTAAGGCACATTGGATGTTTGCGAACATGAGCCGCTAATTTTTTAGCTGCGTTTGTATCGTTTGTGTTTGCCAGGTATACGTTCAGTAACTTTTCCATATATCCCCCTCGGGTTTCATCGCCACATCATCGCGGCTGATGTGATTGTTATAGCGTGGGGTTGGTTACAGTGTCAAGCATTATTTCGCGTCACTGTGTACAATTCCAGTTAAGTGAACACGCGCAATCCATTTCTTAACCAAGTTAATTGCATCGGGTTCATTTTCTATTGAGCAAATAAAATTAAGCACATCATGAAGCGCTGAATCATATTTAGACTCTTCATTGCGATTTGAAGTCATTTGAAGCCTTTTTGAAATGTCTTTTGAAGTCTATACTAATGTAATATAATAATATAATAGATAATATATATACTCTTCATTGCTACCCAGTTTCTTCTCTCTTTTTTTAATCATTTTTACCCCGTTTTAAGGGGGTAGCCTTGAAGTCTTGAAATGTCTATGTTTAGATATATAATACAATAGGAAAGGCTTCAAATGACATTTAAAACCACTATTTTGAAGCCCCTATCCATTTATAATAATGGGTGTTACCCTGCTTGCGAGGAAAAACCATTCCGTCATCAATTAATGCTTCTACAATTTCGGCGATGCGCTTAGCCCCACCCTGCACGAATTGACAACGAACTGTTAGTTTCGAGCGCTTGATTTCCTTTGCTTCGCGGATTATCTCGCGCACCCTAACAAAATCTTGTTCCTGCACGTTATCTGAAATTAACCCAGCAAATTGCTTGATGGCTTCATTTGATTGCTCAACGATAGCCACAGCTAATTCCCAGTCACGCTCTTGCACCCAATCGCCCTCGGCAACCGTAAGTGCTATTTTCTCTATATGTTCGCATGAGCGCCCATAAAGTTTATCTAGCGGGTATTCAGCGGTGCGGATTAAAGCGTCCATCTTGTTGCGATAATCTACATGCAACTCCCAAGCACTTTTTGTAAATTTAATCAAAGTAGGCTCAGGTTCATCTTGAGCACTATATTTTGATTGCACGGTTAGTTCGGCAATCCGAGCAACTAATTCTGGCGGTGGCGGTAAAAATTTTACCTTTTGGCGGCGGTCAACACTCCCCTCAAAGTTAAAAACAATCCAACGGTTTAGAAACCCATCAATGATTTCTGAGCTGCCGCACGCTGCCTGTAGCTTTTCCTTTACCGTTGACCCTAGGCAACAAAAATGCGGCTGCTCAATGTCAATAGTAGGGTTTTTCTTATCATCTGCATATTGCCTACCCTTTAGGGTACTATTGGCGCACGAAAAGCTTTTTATGATATAATCAATAATTTCGCGCTGATGGCTGCTCGCATTTTTATGGCTAAGATTGCTTAAGTAGCGGCCTATCTCATCCATTATAAGCAAGCCAACGCGGCCAGCCTTATTAAGGCCAGTCATGAACCCAGCACCCGATACTGGCTCCCCCATAAGATTATGATTGAGCTTTGTAAGTTTCGCCAAGCGCTTTAAGCAATTTTGTGGGTGCTCTTTACCTGTTGCAGTTCCAGCCAAACACAAAACAAGCAAATTAGTACGCAAATCAGTATAGCCGCGCACCCTGCGCCCCTTTACCATACCAACAAAAGATAGCGCGGCAGCAACGCTTAATAAGGGATTGGGAAAAATAGCCGTTTCCGTAATCCATTGTGCAATTTCGCCAACTAACCCATGAGCGATAATTGTTTCTTGCGTAGCGATGGGCGGTTGTTCTACAAAATAGCGCCTTATATCTTCACCAGCACGGGCAGCATCGTTAAAATCTTTGTGCGATTCAGGCTTAATGTATGGGTAGCCAGATTCTTTGGCCTTTTGTTCGCCTAAACCATGTGTATCGTTATCCGCCGCAATTAAAATATTGGTAAATGGCAATGACGCGCAAACCTCTTTGATATTGCCAGCATTAAAAGCCACAATGACCGGCAGTCCCGTTGTCTCGTGAATCGATGCACCAGTAGCAAAGCCCTCACATACAATTACTTTATCATCATCCCGCACATGATGCTTTGCTATTAGGTAATAGCATCCCTTAACGCGACCACCAGACATAAAATACTTGTCGCCATTGCCATAAATCTTTTGATGCGACCAGATTTTACCTTCGCTGTCTGAAATAGGCAGAACTATAGCGCCGCTATCAAATCTAGCACCGTTAGGCTGTATCTGCTTTTCTTTTAAATAATTGCTATGGCCTTCGCGGGCTAACGATTCAAAATAGGCAACCGCATCATCAGCTAACTTCACTTGCTCATCATCGCGCTGCTGTTTTAAGCGCTCAATTGCGCTTCTATCATATTCCTGTGTAGTTGTGCCATCCGACCAGTATTGTGTTTCATGAGGGCGCTGCCAATCGCCAAAACTAGCAGCAACGCCGTTATCATAAACAATATACCAGCCATTTTTAGAGTGTGGCTTGCTTAAAGTACCGCAACGCTGTATTTTACCGTCATATATAATTGGATTGGCTATTAAGCCATAAGCATCTAGCGCCTGTGCGAGCGTGTTTGCCATAGGATTACTCCTTCATGGCTTGCGTGAGTCTCGCTCTTATAAATTCGTATGGGTATAGCCCCAACCTCTCACCACTATCATGAATCCATTTAGTTAATTCAGGATTAGCAGTAAAAAAGAAGCGCGTGCTCCCTGCTTCCGCTGCCTTAAATTCCTTAACTTTGACAAGTTTTTTTGTAGCCTTCTTTTTTGTCATAAAATCCCCTGTTGCAATTTGCACTTGAGAGTGCATCAACAAAGTGCTACAGTCAAGTTATAAATTTTTAATGTGGAGATTAAATAATGCTGTATGATGATTTTTATCATAACCAAGAATTAATGGATGATGAATTTAGAAAAAGATTTCTTCAGGCGCGGCCATTCGCCATTGAAAAAGATTTTTTTGATTTGGTAGATAAAAAATTTCTATCTGACCCAAAATTTGTGCAATTTATGCCAGAAACATTTAGGATGCCTTACGATTCTGTATTTATAGAAACTAGTTTAGCCGACACATGTGCGTTACTTTATCCTTTGTCACAAGAAACACATGAGAGATGCTTCCCAAAATACGAATATAAAGAGAAATCTATCGGGATAACTTTATGCGTATTAAATAAACCTTCACTTAGTTTTGTTGTCAACGCAAACTCCATTGTTTTTGGTATTAGTAGGCCAAAAATGGAATTGATAATGTGCGATAATACAAAACAATTTGTAAAAGAAACTGGGGGAGATTTTGAATCTGCCACCAAATTTCTTGTTACATGGGCAAATGTTTTAATTGGAATAATATGTACTATAAACTCACCTAAAATAGTTGAAAAAGAATTTATTGATAGGGCTGATTGCAAAAGGAATAAAATAAAGGGCGCCAAAAAGCTGCACTCTTACACAAGAATTAAGTTAAGCCCATCCGTAAAAAGGGCGATAGATTTAGAAGGTCAAACTGAATTGGAAAACAAGGGTAATCGCAAACTACACTGGCGTCGCGGTCACTTCAAACATTGCCGCACCGGCACGTTTTGGTGGTCGGCACACCTTGCAGGCAGCGCGACAAATGGCGTGGTAAATAGCAGATATGTGGCGGAGGCATAAGTGGCACAATATTTTACATTTGACACAACCGCTAGTATAAACAAAGAAATGCGCGATTTAATGCGGCGAATTGAAAAATTGGATTACAGGGGCAAAACCGAAATGCGCAATACAGACTTGCACATGCTGAGAGCGTATATTAGCAGGGCTTACCCGGACAATATTTATTATAGGAAGCGCTAATCCCGCCGATATAATTCATGCGCCACTACCTGTTGCAACATCTGGCGACCAGTAGAATCAAGATGACGCGGCGTGTGGTAGCGCGTAGCAAGCCCCCATGCTTTTAGTGCGGCTTCGACACCATCAAGCGAGTTGCAACATGCGAACTTGCCGCCACGCTTTTGCCACGCCTCTGCAAAGCCCCATTGTGAGTCGCTCATAACCGCTTTTTTGTCTGGACGCTTGAGTTCAATCGCGCCATAACCACCTTGCCAAAATAAAAGCAGGTCTGAAACACCAGCCAACACACCCATTTTTTTCATCATAGTGGCTTCGATAAGTGACCGCTTGCCGCCATTCGGCACTGCAAAAACCAATATATCAGGAAACGCCATGCGGATATAATTGATAACGGCAATCTGCAACTTTTGTTCTTGGTTGCCACGTTTAGGCGATAATTCATTTGCCATCACGCAACGCCTTAATACGCATTAAATCCAATGCAGCAAACATGGGGATTGCTTGGTCACGATGCGCGGGTTCAAGCTGATATTTACGCCTAATCACATAAAAAAATTGCCGCGAAATGCCTAGATATTCTGCGGCTTGCGTGGCGTTGTAGAATTTTTTTGGTTGCTTCTTATGTTTTTTCATTGACACTGTAACCCCGCTGGCTTATGGTTCGTTTAAGCCGCCGCTCTGACGTATTCAGAGAGTTCCCTGAGTAGACAGGGATTGTGGTTTTGGTAAGGTCACAAGGCGCATTATGAAACATTTTGAAAGGTAATGCAATGAGTAAATTGAAAGCTAAAAAACCAGAGCAAGCCAAACCAAGCAAACCAAAAATTATTGTTTTTGGCGGTAGCGGTTTTGGCAAAACTTGGGCATCGCTGGATTTTCCTAACGCTTATTATATCGACACCGAGGGTGGCGCAAACTTGCCACATTACATTGCCAAACTGTCTAAATCAGGCGGTCAATATCTTGGCGTTGAAGATGGTTCTAAAGATTTCCCTACGGTGATTGAGCAAGTCAAATTACTTGCAACTACTAAGCACGATTTCAAAACGCTGGTGATTGATAGCGTTTCTGAGTTGATGTTGCTTTACATCGCAAGCCAAACCGAGCGCATGATGGCTGGCGGAACCGATATGACAAAAACTTACGGCGCTGAAAAAAAACCAGCCGTTGCATATGCTCGCCAGCTTATCAATTGGGTGCAACGCCTCGATATGAACGTGATTTTAATTTGCCATGAAAAAGCAGAGTGGAAAGACGAGAAATTAGTGGGCTATACTTTTGACTTTTGGGACAAAGCAGAGTATATTTTGCACCTTGCGCTTCGCATCACAAAACAAGGCGCATCACGCAAAGCATTTGTTCGCAAAACACGTCTAGAGCAATTTAAGGATGGCACGTTGTTTGATTGGTCGTATGAGAATTTTGCCAAAATGTACGGCGAGGATGTAATTAAAGGCGATGTGAGCATAATCACGCTTGCAACACCTGAGCAGGTTGCCAGAATCAATCAGCTTAACACATTACTAAAAACAACTGACGAAGAAAAGGAAAAGCATTTTAAGTATGCTGATTCTGATTCTTACGAAGAAATGGAAACAGCAAAAGCTGCATTTGTTATTCAAAGATTAGAGGCTAAAATTGCCTAAGCGCGAAAGAGGAAAAGCGAAAGATGCTGGAGGGTCGTATAAAATTGCTGAAATTAGGAACATGATGAATCAGCAAAATTGTTTATGTGTTTATTGCAAAGTAGATATTTCCGAAAAATACCACATTGACCACATTATGCCCATTTCGCTTGGCGGCAATAATAACATAGAAAATATTCAATTGCTATGCGTTGACTGTAATCAATCGAAGCACAACAAACATCCAGATATTTTTTTACAACAATTTTTAACCAAGGAGTAAACACAATGCGAGTAACACCAAAAACCGACGAACAACACGAAGCCGAACAAGCCGAGCGTTTAGCGCAATACAAACCGTGGCCAGCGGGTTCGATTGTTGATTATGAGATTCTGCACGCGGATGATACAACCAGCAAATCTGGCAAGGATATGATTAAAGTTGACGTGCGTATTTTTAACGCCGAGGGCAAAACAAAAGACCTTACAGACTACATTGGCGAGTGGAACGACTATAAGCTGAAACGCATTAATCCTGAGCGCTATGAGGCAGGATTGGTTGAAGCGTTCGACCTAATCGGCAAGACGGGCAAAGCCAAAATCGGCATCCAGATTGGCGGCCTGAAGGATGACGGAACGCGGTATGCCGATAAGAATGATATTAAGGAATATTTGAAACGTGATGAGACAGTGCAAAAAAGCATTAAAGCATCATCGCCTGAACTCGATGATGAGATTCCGTTTTAACAATCTTCCTGTGCAACTTGGGGCGGTGTAAAAGCCGCCTCTTTTTAACCTAACAACGTGAGGAGAGTGAGATGAGTGAAGTACATTTTGAATTAGAAAATGGCATTGAGGTTATTGACCGAGTAACTGGTGTGTCGGGAATTATCACTGCGCGATGCGAATATGTGAACGGGTGCATCCGATACAGTGTTAGCCCCAAGGCTGATAAAAAAACACCTACAATCATTCCTGATGCTTGGTGGATTGATGAAGCGCAACTGGAAAAAATTGGTGATGGGCTAAATAAAAAACCTATTGCCAAAAAACGCACAGGTGGCCCGACAACAAAAGCGCCAAGATTTTAACCCCCCCTCCCTATGGAGGTAACGAGAGGAGATGAGTGATGCGCGTTGAGCAAATAGGCGACTGCACCCTCTACCTAGCGGATTGCATGGATGTGCTGCCGACGTTGGGAAAGGTGGATGCGGTGGTGACTGACCCGCCTTATGGGATTGGCATAGACGGCCAGACGCGGCGCATTAAGGGCAAGAAATCTGACCGCAAGGGCTATGAGTTCCTCGGATGGGATAATGAACGTCCAGTAGAGGTGATAAAGATGATTGCCGCAATGGAATGTCCTAAAATTATATGGGGCGGAAACTATTTTGCTGATTTGCTCCCGGCTGGCGATAAATGGCTGGTATGGGATAAGGGGCAGCGGATTTCACAATCTGATTGCGAATTAGCCTACACAAATATGAAGGGCGCATTACGCATATTTACCCAGGATGGCGCGGTTCACCCAACGCAAAAACCCCTAGCACTGATGCAATGGTGCGTAGAAATGATTTGCAAGAATATGCCAGATGTGCTAGAACTGGATTATGAAAAAAGCACTAACGAGATTATGCAAGACTTGCGGAACGGAGTTTCAGAACAAGAAGCATCCCGAGGCAATATTCTGCAACCGAACTTGCGCCAGCCGTCATCACTCACCGCGCAGGAAGAACAGCAAGGGCTATATAATCAGCGCCAAGGGCTACAAAATGCTCCGCAGGCCACATCATCCGATGGCGAGCAAGGAAGGCTATGTAATGGAGCATCGCCTAGTAATGGCGGAATACTTGGGGAGGCTATTGCTGCAAACGGAGGTAGTTCATCACCTGAATGGCGACAAGATGGACAACAGGCCGGAGAATCTGGAAGTTCTGGACAAGATAGCCCACGACAGATTGCCGAAGCCCCCGGTCAAGCCGATAGATTGCCCCCATTGCGGCAAGCAAATAAAAGTATCGGGCAGGGTGCGAAAAGCAGAAAAGACATAACAATTTTAGATTGTTTTATGGGCAGCGGAACCACTGGTGTTGCTTGCGTCAAAATGGGACGCAAATTTATCGGAATTGAACGTGAGGAAGACTACTTTGAGATAGCTTGCCGCCGTATAAGAGAAGCCTACGCCCAACCCGACATATTCCTAGAAGCCGAAAAACAAATGAAACAAGAGGCGTTACTGTGAACTTCCCCGACCTACAAGCCCTCTCTGGCATGACCCGCAGTGAAACCGCTGAGTATTTGGGTGTTAGTAACGATGCAGTCAGGCAGTGGCTTAACGGACGCATGCAAGCACCTGAAGGGGTACTGAGTGAGATGAAGCAGTTGGTGGATGATATTATGCTTAGGGCGCTAGGACATGACATAGAGCTACCGTTTGATAGCTGTTATAAGGAAGCGAAGAAGATTCAACTGAGGAGGGGGAAGTGATGGATTGGAAAGTAGATGATTGGTGCGTGTTCGAGTTCGACATAGGGCAAATAAAGCGTTTGGACGGGAAGTTTGGCGAATTCACTGAGGGGCAGTTTTCCACTTCAGGACAAATCGTTGAGCGCTTTCGTCCCCTTACGCTTCGCAATAAATGTGTCGCGGAGAATATGCAGTATTGGTATCGTGAACTGAATAAGATTGATGGTGAACGTGGCTTTAATTATCCGCGTATCTGCCAATACTTCCACGATTTGGCGTTACAGGTAATGGACACACCAGAAAGTGATAAGGAGGCAGTTGAAGCCTTATGGGGTAAGGCGCGTGATTTTGTTGCAAGGGCGCGGCAGTATGAACCTTCGATTGAAGGCGTAGACTTGTTTCGGAGGGCATCATGACCGAACTACTAAAACACTACGCCACCATGCAAACGCAAGCATGGCAGGTTTATTTTAATCTTTTGGGGATGTGGGGGATGAGATGAGTTCGTATATAGCACGGTTTACAGATGAATTAGGCAACAAACACACACGCAAGTTCTTTGCCCGTCATATTTACGAGGCTAACCGTAAGACGCAGGGGATAGCCAAGTCTAACGGCTGGCGTGTTGTAGGGTGTGGGGTTGTGTGAGAGTTCTTGTCGGATGCGAGGAATCAGGTGTAGTGCGGGATGCTTTTGCAGCCTTGGGGCATGATGCCTGGAGTAACGATTTAATCCCTGCAAGGAATGGTGGGCAGCACCACGCTTGGCGCTATTGAAGAACATCGTCTGCGTGAACTTATCCTCGAAGATTTGAGAACGTATAAAGAGGCTGGCATTTCCGAAATTGAAGAGCGCATCGGGAAAGAAATTCCGCGCGATAGAATTCGTGGCGTGCTTAAAGAACTCATTCAGGATGATAAAATTGAGCAACAAGGGTCGAGGCGCTGGGCGAAGTATTTGTATAAATCCAACGATACATAACCCATCCGAAATAATTCATAGAAACGGCTTATAGAAAACATAGAAAAATACAAAACATATAAATATCAATGGGTTATAAATTGGATTTTCAGGTGTAATAAAAACAAATGATTTATAGAGACGATTTATAGAATGCATAAATTGAACGAAGATACCCTGGCACAACAGACCACTGCAGACTATCTGCGGGATGCTTTTGCAGCCTTGGGGCATGATGCCTGGAGTAACGATTTAATCCCTGCAAGGAATGGTGGGCAGCACCTGCAAATGTGCGTTAAAGAAGCAATCAGGCAGGGTGAGTGGGATATTATCATATTACACCCACCTTGTACCGCCTTGGCTGTGAGTGGCAATAGTACCTATGGCACTGGAATGAAGAAAAATCATGAACGCAAAAAGGCATTAGAGTGGACTGCTGATTTGTGGAGGTTAGCTTTTATGTACTGCCCACGAATAGCCTTAGAGAACCCTGTGGGTGTTTTGCATGAAGTATTAGGCAAGCCAACACAATACATCCAGCCTTATCAGTTCGGCCACTTGGAGCAAAAGAAAACGGGGCTATGGTTGTACGGACTTAGCGCCCTAACTCCAACAAATAACGTCTATGAAGAAATGATGAAACTGCCCAAGAATCAACGTGAGCGGATGCACTACCTGCCGCCCTCACCAGACCGCGCCAAGATACGCAGCGAAACCTACAGTGGCGTTGCAAAAGCCATGGCGGAACAATGGAGCAAAATAGTTGTTGACACCCCTAAATCCATCCCGTATAACACTCCTACAGGCAAGGGAATTATCCCAGCTTAATCAGGTGGAGAACCTAATGACACATAAAATACTTTTTCTAAAAGACTACTCAATCCTCGGCAAGCAAGCTGGTGAGGTTCACTCATTTGAGGGTGGTATTTTTAATAGCCCAGCTGCGATTGCCATAAGCACCAGCCACGCGGTTGCAGTGCCACCCCTTCCATCCATTCCCTATGTGCTTACGCATGAGGCGTTCGAGTATCTCATGGTGCGTGCTGGGATATTGCCTGAGCATGAATCGCGTCCATTGCAACGTGCTATCAAGGGGGCGTAACGTGGAAAACAAACACTTCTACCGCTTTACCTTGTGCAAGCCTAACCGCTCGCCAGCGTTCACTAAGTACAAGCGTAAGCTGGAGCCTTGGGAGTATGAGTTGCCGTGGTGGGTTGCACCGTATTTGGTGGTTATTGTCATTTTTATTTGTTGGTAGGGGGAGTTATGAAATATCGTATTGTTGAGGAAGAACGCCCATCACAAACCATATACAGCGCTGAACGCGAAGTAGACGGGCAATGGGAATTTGTAAGTGGAACTACTGGATTATCAGCAGATGAAAGCGAAGCGCTTTTACGGAAAATCCTGAACGCCGCACCAAAATCAATCGTTAAAGAACTGGAGTTTTAATATGTTTAGCAAACCCAAAAGAGATTCATATGAGGAAACCCGCCTAAAGGAGTTGGAGAAAAAAGTACGGTGTTTGGAGGGTTTCCATGACTACAAGGCCGATAATTATGGCAATGGCTATATTGTTCGCTGTTCACATTGTTATAAATTGCTGGATGCAGACAGGCTAGACCCTAAATGGGCGGTTCCAGTGGAGAAGTCTAATGGATAATTCCATTACAAACGAAGAACGCAAATGGCTCTTTGAGCGCCGTGCTGATATGTTCAGCGGCGCTAGGGAGGTAGTGTGGAGCGAGTCGCTGCGTCAGGCTAAAGCGGCGTTTGTGCATGCCGACAATGGCGGATGTTTACCGCGTGAGGATGATAACTTTTTTGCAACGGGGGGTGGTTTGGCATGACCCTATTTGACGCATTGCCAAATGAAGCGATAGCCGCTGCATTATTAGAAATAAAGGAGTCCCACCAATGAACAATGAAAAACACAGCATCGAAGAAGCCGCTAATTTCGTAATCCCCCATACAGAACGCACCGCAGAGCGTGAAGCCTCTAGTGTGCTTCAATCCTTTCTCCAATCCATCGAAGGCCACCAATTCACGCATGGGGGGAAGCAGCTTAACGTGCGGCGCTTTAGTGATAATGGCTTCGATGTAGTGGGCGAAATGCAAGGTCTTGACCACTTGGAATTTAACATCAGCAACACAGGATGGGGTAAGACGTTATGAGTGAACCGAAACACAGCGAGCGCGAGGCTTTTGAACTACAATATGCTTCTGGCGATTATGCGTCAGATGCGATTAGCTTGGCGCGTAGGCAGGATGGCGAGTACGAACAAGCACTGGCGCGTTTATGCTTTAAGTGGTTTTGCAAAGGCAGAAAAGCTAAGCCGTTCGACTTCGTATCGGCGTTGCGAGAAGCCAAGACAATCGTTCAATCCAATGCGCTGTTCAAGAAATTCATTGATGGAACCCCACTACACAACGATATTGCTGTGTGGATGGCTGAGTTTGCTGGTCAGTATAGTGGGCAAGCCTCCCGCGCTTCTAAGCCAGAGGGGGTGGATGAAACCGTAGAGATGGTGAAGTTCGCCAAGTGGTGTGTAGATAATGGCTACGATGATGACCACCAGCATGCCGATGCGATTAGGGTGGATATGTATAAGGTTTGGCTTGGTCGCGCATCCCTCGCCTACCCTGCGCCGCAAGATGTGATAGTGAAGGGCAAATGTTACGATTGCGGCAGTGACCCAGATGCGCTGTGCCTAGCGTGCCGTTCTATCTCCACAAAGCCCGTCGAGGTGGGGAAGTTGGTAGAATACCTTTGTTGCAACACCAATCTATTCAGCAACGATATTGAGGAAGCAGCCCAAGCCATCCTCGCACGCTATCATGTGGTCGAGCCCCAGCAAGCAACAGGGGGTGGTGATGAGTAAGGTGATATGGATTCTAATTACTTTAACAAACCCAGCACCAATAGCACAATTCCAAACTTATGAGCAGTGCGTGAGAGCAATGGGTTTATGCAACGATAATTACTTAGGAAGCCCATGCGTGTGCACCATGAAGGAGAAACAATCGTGACCGCCCAACCCGAATTGCTGCCTTGCCCCAAAGATGTAGAAACCCTCCGCAACGCTAATAACGCGGTGGCTCTTTTACAAGAAATAATTGAAGGGCTGCGCTCACATCCTAACCCGCCTACGCACAGGGGTGTCCCTCTGGATGGAAGTCTTTGGTTTGTTAAAATGTGCGTCACTGATTTACAGATGTTGCAATCCCGCACCTCACCTGCCACCCACACGCAGGGAGAGGATTGGCAACACTGGACGCACCGCAAGGGTAGTAAGGCTAAAGAATTAACGTATGAGGAGGTAGAGGAAAATGAATGAAAGAACAGCCCTGAAATGTCTTGATTGCGCTAATGCGTTCGTGGTCAAAACACCCGACAGCCAAGCCGCTTTACGTGAGTTGGTTTCTGTGCTAAAGTTTTGTGGTGAGTGTGGTGGTAAACGCATCGTACAGGTAGCTTATTTATGCAGCTAGTAGTCGAAAATTCAAGTGAGGATTTAGAGCTACACCAACTTATGAAAAGCGAATACTTCTATAAATGCCCGCGTAAAACTTGTAATTACCAATACAAAACAACTGTTGGCGAGGTTACACTTACTGATTACACAGAAGTGGAAGCTAGAATTATGCAGCTTGGTGGATTGGACGCAACCATTCCCATGATGTGTACGGATCGAAATGGACAGCGCATTCGGTGTAATGCAGATATAGCGTTGGCTAGGCAGTTAAAAGAGTATCTACTTGAACCTACCTACCTGACTTTGATGGGGGATGGCTCATGGAAAAAGGAAAATAATCGCTGGGCACTTACAAGCCTGAATGTGAAAACCTATAAAATTGATGATTCGGAAGAAATATCAGATTTCAGCCAACTTTCTGATGCAGCTGGCAGCACCTGGGGGCAAGAAAAACATCCCTTTCATAAGCTCCAGATTATACAGGGAAAGCGAGCTGACCAATGATTGCTGTGGATACAAACTTTCTGATCGCGTTGTTTGATGGAGATAAATTTCCCAACGGGACAATTGAAAACACTCTGCATGTTAGAGCAAAATCCGTATGTATTATCCTGAATGTCCGAAATGTGGTCGTTAGATTGCTTCTGTGCGACTTGCCCCACCTAAGACGTGGGGTTTCTTTTACTTACCTAAAAGTTTTTCCAATGCAATGCGCTCTTGGCGATATCGCTCGGCTGTGGCTGCGTATTCCAGTAACCACTCTGAGCTAAGGCCTCTTCCATCTGAATTTGCATATTCGGCCCCAACTCCCCCAGCGTAAGCCCTTGGGGGTATACACGCTGCTGGCACCCGCCTAGACTTAGCAAGGCGATTGGTAATAGCATCATACTCGATTTGTAGCGCATCTTGAGCCTCCTTTGTTACCTTGGCAGTTTCAATACAGCTAGAAAGCTCTTTTTTTACCCCGTCCAACTGGTTTGCTTTTAGCCGCCAGTGGTTGACTATCCCCAGCAGTATCACTGTCGGAATCACCCACCAGAACTTCCTCAGAATTGTTAGCCACAGCATTACGTCCTGCCCATTTTGCGTTTGCCATTACAAGGCCGTATGAACCTAAGTATACACCCAAAGCCTCAACAGTGCAAATCTTTGCGGTGATGATAGTTGCGGGGATAAACGAAAGCAATAGCAAAAGCCTATCCGCAGCCTCCTTGCCAGCTTCGTTTTTTACAAACTCGCTCCAGTCTATGCTATTTTTCATACAGCAAACCCGCCAAATACTTACCCTTCACACACGACATAGCCTCTTTTCGGTTATTCACCCGTGAGTGGCTTACGTGAATCCACCCCGCATTAGGGTCATCCTTCTCCAGATACTCAGCTATTACTTGGTCAAACGGCAACTCAGCCACGATTGCGCGCCACACATCCGCATTGCTCACACCATCTATTTCAATATCCGCCGCCTCGCCTACAAGGTGCTGGCTGTTGAACCTGCCACCCACTGCGCGGTTGACATTAGCCCCACGGTAGCCAGAAATAACCGTTACAGGCAGATTGAAGTGGTCACGTAGGGGTTGTAGGACATTCTCGCACAAAGCTCTTAGATTGTCGATGTTTTCGCCCTTAGCGGTGTTATCCCAGCCACGGTTGGTTGCCGTTTGGGATTTGCATAGTTCCTGTAGGGTGAACGAGCGTGTAAGAGAGGTCACGAGAATATCCCCATCTTCGCTATTGCCCATTTCGTAGCATGCCACGTGGCTGTAAATGCCACTGCAATGGTTGAAACCCACTTAGCCACTACCCCTACCCATGATAGGTACTTAATAAGCTGCTTGAGCAAATCTATTACCTCGCGGGCAATATTAACCATTTCTTCGTGGCTGTCCGTGGTTTTTTTCATAATGGCAACCAAATCGTCGGTGGCGTTCATACGCTTATCTGCTTGTGCATGAAGATTCTCGTGGTGGTCGAGCCGTTTTTCAATCTTTTTTAAGCGCAATTCGTCCATTCTATAAACTCCACCATAACACTAAACCAGCAAATCCACCTGCAAGCCACTCCGCAGGTGCGGTAGCGTTCCAATACTTCCAACTGAGGTAATAAGCCAAAGGCCATAGGGGTATGAGAGCTAGCCCATAAGGGAACACGGCGAGGCCAATCAATGCGCCCTTGATACCGAAGCATAGCCAGCTATAAAATGGCGAATTAATGTCACTCCATAGCTTCCTTGCTAGCCATTCCAATGCTTCTGGTTTGTCTGGATTGGAAACACCTTCCATGTGATAAAAATTCCCGTGGCCTAGCTGCATGCCGAGGTAGGTGGTAACTAGCCCTAAAATGCCCCACCAACCAAACAGCGTGTAGCTCACAGCAGCAAACGGCACAGCGAACATCCACTCAGCACCGCGAGGCTTCCACGAAGCACCGCAGGAACGAGAGAGGAGAGCCATGAGGGGGATTAGAATCATCGCGCCCTTATCTTGAATGTCCAGCTAGCGTTTGTGATACCAAAAGTTGCGCCCGTAGTTTTGTTATTCAAGCCGAACGACTGTGTATCCGAACCAAACCTCACATAGACGTTAGTTCCATCGGCATAAATGCCTGTGCCTGTATTCGCCGCGTAGTTAGCACCCAGCCCAACAGGAACTACATCATTAGTCACCCATCCACCTTGTGTAGTGACGTTCACCAGCCAGCAGAAAAATTCATCTGGGGTGTAGCTAAGCCCATGGGCAAGCGTTAACAAGCCACCCGATGTGATGGGTTGCGCAGTGCTAGTAAACCCCGCCGAGCTATCAAGCTGCTTAGTAACGCCGTTAATCCTTGCATATGCACCCGATGTGGTTGTCCATATATCACCATTCACAGGGGCAGTGGGAGCCGTACCAGCGGGGACATTAAGGCTTGCCGCCGCAGTGGTGGAAGAAGCTAGATTCATGATTTTATTCGTGACCGTCTGCACCGCCGTAGTACCAACTAATTGCTGTGCGATGTTCGCAGGGTCATAAACGGCTTTAGTCATGTCCCCGCCCGCTGTGAAAGCAGGAACCGCGTCAACCGAGCGAACCAACACATCCGCCGAAGTTTTAACGTCGAAACGATATGTCCCGACAATCCAAATAGCTGCTCGCCCTGCGCTATCCAATACTACGGGGTTAGCAGCAGGCGTGACCTCGCTTGCATCCGTGTAGGTAGCCTTGTTCGTGGTCGTACCCGAAACATAGGTATAAACCTTGCCACCTGATAGCGGGTCGCCGTTATCGTCAAAGAATTGTGCGTAGGGGGATTGTAGGGGAACAGCCATATTATGCGCTCATTTTCTGTGCTAGAAGTTGGTACACTTGCTCAACGGTGCGTGGCTGACCGTTAGCAAAAAAGATATTTTTGTTAGCCATAGCTGCGGCTGGGAATAGTAAAGCAGCTTGTCTGCCAGTGCCATAAGCGGATAGTAGCTTTTTAGCCCCGCCAATGCCCAGAAAGTGCGCGGCATAAAGTTCGCCCGCATTAGGCTCACGGCCTAAAACTTGAGAAAGTTCCCGCGCGTTATCTCGTGTGTGCAGTTCAGCCATAATCTGCTGCGCTTGGGGGTTGTTCTTATCCTGCAAGCCTATCCCTGTACTTTGGCCGTGCTTGTCAACCATTGCTTTCCAAGTACCATTGGTAAACTGATATAGCCCACTTGCGCTGCTGGTTTTTGCTTGTGCGTTTGGGTTGCCGCCTGATTCGACTTGCGCGAGTTTTTGCAAATAGTCGGTTGCTGGTAATTCGGTATTGTAGGAAAGCGGCTCGACTACGGTGGATGTTTGGCCTTCGAAGGGGTCGTAATCGACTGGCGTTAATTGCGTCTCACCTTCAGAATCAACTCGCATTGGCTGTTTTGCCGAGTTCAATGTGGCACCAGACGATGTAGAGCGGGGCAATACCTTAGCTACAGCATTTGCACCAGCTTGAATTGCGGGGCGCATACCTTCGGTTAGGTATTTTTGCCCAATCTTGCTATTGTAAAGCATTTGCGCGCCTTTTGGCCCCGCTAGTGCAAGGCCACCCGCAAGCGCATAATTATTATCAGTGCCAGCGCCGTAACCAGCACTAGCCACACCAGCTCCCGTAAGAGCGTTTTGCATGAATAACCGCTGTGCTGTGCCGCTATCTGGTATGGTAGGCCGCAAGAAGCCCGCCGCCGCATCAGATAAATTAGAAAGTGGCGCACCCACCTCAACTTGATTATAGAGCGTTGTGGGGTCGATATTGCCAGTTTTAAGCCCCTCTGCCTTGCTGCTTTCCATTGCCTTCTGAATAGGCTTGAACGCTTGGTAACGCTTATTAATTGCGGCCATAGTCCCGCGTTGCGCTTCAGGCAGTGAACGCTCAAAAGCTGCATCTAATTCGTTGCGGAGTTGCTTCATCAAACCAGCATCAAACGAGTCTTTCGCGCCCTGCGCTTTTTGCGTCAAAAGGCTGCGTGTTTTTTGATACGCTTCGCCACTGATACGTCCACCAGAATTATAAATATCCTCAGAAACCGACTTAACCAGATTAGAGGCATCTTGCCCAAGCCTGCCGCTTGTAGCCTCTTGGTAAATCTTCGCCACATTCTCAAGCAATGGCTCATCTATATTCATCACGTTTTTAGAAGCCAGTGCGGTATACTCATCACCAAATTTCTTGCTTGCTGCCGCGATAACTTCACGGCTAGCGTTACTAGCATCAATGCCAGCTTCTTTTAGCGCTGCTTTGGTAAACGCCTCACGTTGTTTTTCGTAAATCTTACCTTGCGCGTTGGATGTCATGGGCAAGGTCGAAAACGTAGCCTCCAGTGCAGCTAGTGCCTTGCTTCCCGTTTTCTGAGCCGCAGATAATGGCACGCCAGCTTCCTCAAGTTTACGGATGCCAGCTTTACCAACCTCAGTTAATTGATTGCCGATTGGTTTAGCGACTTTTGATATAACTTTGCCTGCGCCGTAGCCTAGACCTGATGCCGCCACACCACTTACAGCACCAATCGCATTATCAGTTAGGCCAGAGTCAGCGCGTCCAGTTGGGGCGGTAGCACCCATTGCAGCGCCTTGGGCTAAAAACTTGGGTAAAGTAGCGCCAGGTAAAAATGTAAGAGGGTCGCCCAAAAATTCAGCAACACCGCCCTTTAGTCCCGTACCTGTACCCTCACGCGCATAACGCTGGCCAAGGTCGCCAACTAATTCTTTTGCGCCAGAAACGTCAGCGCCCAAGGAATTCGCAACATTAAGCCCAAGCTCAGCAATACCAAGGGCGCGCTTTTTTGCACCAAGTTTCATGCCGCCAACAAATGATTGCTCAGGAGCCGCTGCTACAGCGGGGCTCTCGGCAAATGGGTCGTAATCCACTGGTGTTAGCTTCGCCATTATTCACCTACTAGCAAGTATTTGCCTGCGCGGTTAGGGTCGGGTTTGTAATACTTGCCATCTGGTGCTAAACGCGCTCCAGGGACAGGAGGCCTTACCATGCTAGTATTACCAGAAACCGCGTTTTGATATTGCTTGCCGCTGGCAATTTCAGAAGCTCTGCCCTTTGCTTTAGCAAGCAGCTTTGTAATCCCAGATTCAGCATCACGGATAATTAACGCTTGCTCTTGGGGTGTGTAGGATGCTAACGCGCCAAGATTCTCCAAAGCGGTACGCTCACCATTAGAAATAGCGCCAGGGAAGGTTGCTTTTAGCTGCTTGAATTGGCCTGTTTTCACCAGATTCTGATAAGCCTGCGTATTAGAGGCTTTTTCATCGTTAATTAGTGAACCTAAAACGGGAACGCGATTAGCCGCCGCAAAAGATTCTGCGCCCAATCCGCTAAACATAGGCTTGTTTTGATAAGCCTTCATCTGCTTAAACGCATCTTGTGAGGATTCTAAACTTGCAATGGTTTGCTGTTGTTCATCAAATGCTTTTTGTTCAGTTGCCGATAGCTTGGGGAGAGGCGTTATCACCTCACCAGTCAACTCATCAACATACGGCGCACCACCCAGCCCACGCATTTGTTGCAACTTAATCTTTCCAGCTAATTCTTGGTTCGCCATGCTTTGCTTGAATTGAGCATCACGTTGCCACTCTGCATCCTTACGAGCGCTTTCCTGCTCAAACATAGCCTGCCGCATAACCGCTTCACGCTGAGGAGCCATTAGCTGAGCCATCTGCAAAGCCTGAGCCAAGCCCTTTTGCTCAGCCTCCCCACGGTAATCCGCAAAGCTCTTGAAGTTACCTATAATGCGAGCGTCACCCACCTTATACCGCCATTCCTAGCTTACGAAGTTGCTCTAAGGTCAAGTTGCCATAGTCACCCACTTGTGTTCCCAAAGCATTGCTAAGGGACTGAGAAAGGTTCTGTGCGCCTGCACCTGTGGTTTGAGCGCGAATATCGCCAGAGTTTCCAATAAGCGCATTTTGCCCTTGGGTTTTCTGCAACCAGCGTTGGTAGTACGATTGGAACGCATTGTTAGCGTAATCCTGATTGTACTGCGTTGCGGCTTTAATCGCACGACCCGAACCCAAGGCACCTGATGCAGCAAGCTGCTTGTTCAATCCCTCTTGGCCTTGCTCAAGGTTGAATTGATAGCCGGGGTCACTCGTAATGCCAGATGGGTCAAAACTATCTAAATTAGCAAGCTGTTGGTTATTAGCGCCTAGAAGTTGCTTTTGTTGCTTTTTGATAGCTGCATTTTGGTTTAATCCACCAAATACATTTGCAGCGGTGTTTACAAAGCTAGAGCCACCACCCGTTGCGCTACTCAAGGCACCGCCGAGGCCGCCAGTTTTACCTAACGCGCCAGCACCGGGCTGTAATGGGCCTTGAATAGGAGAGCCGCCCACAGCGCCGCTAATACCGTTATAAATATCGCTCACGCCACGGCCTAGAACTGTATCTGAAATCCCAGCCTTAAGGCTATCAATACCACGCCCCAAAACAGTATCGCCCAAACCACCAGCGCCCGCATAGCCCGTTGCAGCGCCAAGCAAAGCGCTCTTTAACCCACCGCCACCAAGCAAGCCAGCGCCAGCGCCTATTCCCGCAGCAGCGAGAGGTTGTAAGCCGGGAATAAACGCCGCAGCGATGGGAGCCGCTTTACTTAAAAACTTGCCGATGCTCTTAAAGAACCCAAACTCAGGGTAGCCCGTTTCTGGGTTGATTTTGTTCGCAGGGTCACCCACGGTGAACTCATTAAGCGAAGCACCATTTTGCTGGAATAGCGCCTCCAGCATTTGCATCACATCAGGGTCACTCAAGAACTCACGAGGGATAACCACCTCGCCCAAGCTCATGTGCGCCATGACGGTATCTGTTCCACGTCCAGCTTCTTCTGGTGCTAAAATTTCTTGTTCCATATTAAGTGACCTCTACGATTCCAATGATAGTTATGGGCGTTGTGATTACCGACCAAGCGGCTGTGTAAATTCTTTTGTCCGATGCGGTTGACCCAGCAACTGCTGCTGTAAATCCACTGCAAGTAATGTTTGCGCCGTTGGCAAGCATGTTAAGCGGGAAGTTGTTGCAGTAAGTAACTCCAGCCGTTGCGCTTGTGTCCGTCGCGGGGGTGATAACAATTCGATAGTAAACGAGCTTCTTGCTGATGCGGTAATATACGCCTGTTTTAGTCGCAGTTCCCGTTTCAGTTAATCCTGTGAATGTTGGCGTCCACGTTGTTCCTGCATCCCCGTCTGACGCTTGGTCAGCCCACACAAGCCAAGGCAAAGCCATAAACTTATTATCATCAATGAGCGGCTCTGTTTTGGGAGGTAATAGTGGGAGCGTCATGACAGATAGCTTCCTGTAATGGCTACTTTAGTAGGGTCGCTGTAAGTCAGTTCAAAGGTGCATTGTTGGTTAATGCCTAACCGACGCCATTTTACTTGCGTATCGAATTGCCCTACTTTCCCCACCGAAGTGTTAAAAAAGCTAGACCATGTTCGCGCGCCATCTTTGCTAATTCTCAAAGACGCCTGTGGTGCTGTTGTGGCGGTTTGTAAGCCTACGCCAGTTTCAAAGCCCACCTCTAGCGTATTGTAGCGAATTAGCTTCAATTCGTCAAGCAAGTGTGTGTAGATTCTTTTGCGCTGTATAGGGCTTCCGTTGTCCGTAAATACATCAAGCGAAAGCTCGTAAATACTCCCATCCCTGCGGCTTCCCACCAATATCTTGTTAAACGCATTAATACAGCAACTCCCTAAATGCTGCTCATAAGCGCCCACGGTGTTAAGGAAAGCCCTCTCATGCCATAATCCAGTTGAAAGGTCATACACCAGCGAAGTTTCCAAGGATGACCCAGTAATGACAAGGAATACATGCCCCTCCTGTTGGTATGTCCACGAAACAAATAGCTCTGGGTTAGGGTCTGCCTGCAAGATTCTCTCAATAGCATCCGTTGAAATCCGAGTAGGAGTGAAGCCTTGCGCCTTATAAACAATCCCGCCACCCTGTGAGTTGCTACCAATCCAATAAATCGAAGTGTCAATCGCAATAACCGAAAAGGGCGATTTTGTGCCTACAGGGGTAGCACCTGAAATGCGCGAGAACGGAAATAAACTATCCCCCGTGTTGCGCCAGATTTCTAGGGTGTTCTCACCTAAAAGCCCAAGCTGACCCACAAAGTTCACCGCCCTAACAAGATTGTCAGGTGAAGATTCAGCCGTGGCAAAATCTAAGGCGCTCCAGCTTGTGCCATCGTTAATTGCTGAAATAAAGAACTTACCTGTATTTTTTTGGTTGACAATAAAATAACCGTCAAGAAAATCTATAGCCCCTGCTGGACTTGGGAAGTCTAAATCAGTAATTTGAGCAAATACGTTGGTGGCATAAGTTAGGATGTAACCGTAAGTTCCATCACAAACGCCTAATTGAGTCCCGTTATCTGCGAAGGTAACCGTTCCCGATGATGTAAGCAGCGTCCCGCGTGAGGTAGCCGTTCCAGAACTAGAAACCTCGTAAATCTCATTATTTGCAACAAAAAACGCCCGCCCATTAGCAGATGCCTTGCCACCACGGACGGGGCCAACACCACATGTTGAGAATAGAGAAAGCCCTGGGGTGCCAAGCAACGAGGAAACCTCCGCGCCCTGCTTATCGGCAAGGGCAAACAGGTTCACTGAACGCTGGGCGTCCCAAGGAAGCGAGCGTTGCTGATATGATGAGCCTACTAAACCGATACGCAAGGAACCCCACTCTCAGGAATATAATCCCATTTTGTGCCGTATTTTATTGCTCTCCCTGAATGTTCAGAAAGGCCATATTTAGCTGATACTTCGGCAATCTCTGCGTAATTCTTTGTAGCTCGCAACTCAGCCCTTATTTTTCTAGCCTCATCATAATTTGCGTATGGCTTCTTGCGGCGACCTTTTTCCATACAATCAATCTGGTTGTGTAAGCTTGTCCCCCAAAACAAATGCTCTGGATTTACGCATTGGCGATTATCACAAGTGTGGCAAGCATGAATATTAAAAGCAGGAAGAACACCAGTTTTAAGATAAAGCGCATAGCGCGAAGCCACCAAAGAAAAGGTTTTCCCGTTGCAAGGCTTTGTTTTTATTTGCCCGTAACCGTTGGGATTTATAGTGCCTTTCCATAGCCAGCACCCAGCAGATTTTTCAATCTTACTTTCAAATCGTTTTTGAAGATTGACGTCTTGCTTAATCATTTCCATTTTTTCCATAAATTCCTCCTGTTATTGGAGGAATTATTATACCACATATTATAATTCCACTACAGCCCTATCTTCACCTAGAACCTCCAACCGCTAAATATATTCCTAACAGCGAAGTTTTGAGGGAAAGCGTCCATGGTGCGAACCTGAGCAACCTTAGTGCGAATAGCACCTAAAGCATCGGCTGCAATCTTCACCACGCTAGGGTCGGGCTTCTGATTGTATTCTGGGGCTAACTCAATGGCGAGATTGTAAATCAGCGCACGTTCCCAGCCATCAGGCAAGCTCATAACCGTGTCAAGCGTGGCAAAGCTAGTTACTGCTTTCTCGCTCAGGATATAAAGCGTTTGCGATGTGTCGATGGGGTAAAGCCGAATGATTGATAACGGGTAAGCATTGCTAAAATTAAGAAACTCAGGAATCCCCGATAAATTCTTATAAGAAATGCTGTTGTAAGCCTCATCCGTGACAATTCCCAAAGGATAGTCAATCGAGCCTGAGCGAACATGGGCTTCTACAATGTTGCTGGGGCGGGTGGTGTTAAAATTACCACCAGTGCCTATAGTATAGCTTGCCGCAGAGGTAAGGGGGAAGTTCTCCCACGTCCTCGCATAGATATTAAGAGAATCGTTCGACCATGACCCAATGAGAGCATTGAGCGAAGCCAAAGCGTCATCCGCTTCATCAGCAGAAGGCGGCTCGCTCTTTACAAGAACGCCGATTTTTTGCATTGCGCGGGTAATGATGTCGCGTGCCGTTGTCATGTGACCTCAAAAGAAAGAAGGGGGTTTTTAGCCCCCTTCTATTACACTAGAGCGCCAGCGAGGGGAGTCGTAGCGCCGATGGGCGTAAAGCTCATGGTCGACCCCAAAGCAACCGTGGTTGCAGTGGCATCTGATACGTTCTGAGCTGCTTGCAGTTGAATCGTGCCAGCAAGTGCAACGGTAATCGTGCCCTTAACTTTCACGTTCACATAAGCCGCCGTACCAGCCAGAAGCGAAGCCGCATCCGTCGAGGTGGTGAAGGTCGTGTTAGCTACAGCCGCAGCGCTGTTTGCTTGAACAGCCAAAGCGGTTGCAGTAATCATCGAAGCAGTACCCCATTTAAGAGCCAGCTTTACACCACCAGAAGCGCCAGCCGTGGTGATGAGGTCAATGTCTACGTTATAAACGCCAGGTTGCAGCGTATCCGTCAACAATCCGACCACGTTAGCA
>ERZ869921.508-NODE-508-length-23412-cov-8.082202_pt1 | contig 23412 bp, 23 predicted proteins | sample MGYA00579310_ERZ869921 | MGnify/ENA primary metagenome ERZ869921 (study PRJEB32216, sample SAMN09231816) | wastewater metagenome | place: USA: Maryland | collected 2016-06-21 | study: EMG produced TPA metagenomics assembly of the PRJNA472060 data set (Reclaimed... | reverse complement strand
CCCCAATACATTTGCACGTTACTAGTCTTTCTTCCTCTTCTTAAATTATAGTTAGCGTTACACTCACAAGGGAATGTCCAAGCATAAGAAAAAGGATAAGAATAATCATGGTTCCATAAACCATAGCCAATATCTATTAAGCAAGTAAAGCAATCTCCGCCAAATACCTCAATATCATTAAAAACATAAGCATCAACACCATTATAAGTATCGAGTTTTACTTGGTCTGTTATTGGCTGAAAATGGCCAGTAGAAATGTACAATGTATTTGCCTTAGCTGAATCACTACTACCTCCATAAAGGTCGTTAGAATCAACACCTTGCTTAACATAGTTCATTAAGATTTTAGCTGAGTTGGTAGCAGCAGCAGTGGAATCATAGTTGTTTGTAGGGTCATTATGATGTCTAAATCCAGCCTCTAATCCTATAACCACCTTACGACATCCAACAGCTTCGTGATTGTCCAATGAATAAGTACCACCGCCAATACAAGTGCTGATAGGAGTTGTGCCTGCTCCATTGCGAATCCTCATGTTTTTATTGGCAAATGTTTTACCTGCACCCAAATCCGATAAAACCTGATTTTCATCAACATTGCCAAAATAGTTAATAGTGCCTATGCGTGGAGCCAATGAATCAACATCATATTGAATCATTTTGCTATATATCTGAGCTTGTGCGCCTCCTGCACGAACATAGTTTGTTCCAGGTCCCGATTCATAATCAAAAGGCATAAACCAACTAGCTTGCTCTAACAAGTCTCCTGTCTGACCAAAAAAAGCTTTTGTATTAGCAGCACCTATTGCGCTATCAGGGCATAGATAAGAATAAATGTTTTGAGCAACAGAGAAATTGTCTGCGCTGATAGGGATATAAGACCCAGGACGATATTCATCAGGACTTGCCCCTGTATGCACACTTTGAGTCAATAAACCCTGAGTGACAATACGAGCATCTCTTTCTGCACGAACAATCATAAAGCCTCCAATTTTGTCAATCTCAGACTCAGGAATAACTAAGTTGTTAACTAACAAACCTGATGGATTCAAGTTGTAAGGTTCAGACAAGGCGGGGTCTCCCGTCATAATACTACCTTTAGATTCTGCGGTAGGAAAAGTATAATCGGCAGCCCAACGAGCATAATAAGGATTACCTTTCTTATCCACAGGTACAATACCAAAACGATACTTCTCATTGCTCCAATAACCCTGAGCATGATGATGAACAGCAGGGTCTTTGTAATCCCAAAACCCTGTTTTAAGCTCAATAGCGTTTTCTCTCCGCTTGCCAAAATCAGGGGATAATGGATTACTTACAGTGTATCTGTTTCTAGTAACACAAGGACGTACCCCCGCCGTTGGACTACTAAGAATAATACTAGTAAAACCAGTTATACCAACAATAACATCACCTGTATAATATTGAGTACCTGCATAAGTAACAGTGTCTATATTATCTCCATAGATTACAAGCCACCTTGAATTAGGCGTAACAGTTCCCGCAGGAGGGCTAATTAACGGAGTAGGATACGGACCTTCATAAATCATACCACCCACAGTACAACTATTAGGGTCAGCATGGCTATTCATTGGATATTCAAAAGATTCAACAGTAATACCACTAAAGTCTAAATTTAACTCTTCACGCTCAGTGATGTTACCAATCAAATTATAGTTTTTGCTAGTTCCTAAAGTTTTTACCTTTAAAATACTTGCAGGAAATAATGTAATATCGTTTGTTGTTAAATCTCCTAGATTCTGATTACCATCATGCTCCACTTCCATTGAAGAGCTTGTGATGAGAACTTTTGAAACAATACTAATAACTCTAGGTACATCATACATATTATCATACTCCGCACAGGCAAGCTCCAAATACTGATAATTAGTGTCAATATTGTTGATGTCCAAAACAACGCTATATCCACTATTGGCAAGTGTGTTAGCAGAGCCATCACCCACAAAGTTGTGATAAAATGGAATGCCTAGCACATCAGGGTCATTCATATTACCCACATGAATCGGGTAAGAGCCATAACTCCACCCTGTAACCGCCTCAGGAGTGGAAAGGCGATAGAAATATACCTTACTACCACAATACACATTACCAGTGTCATACCTGTTAAATTTAATGTCACCTAACGTTCTAGTTGATGTCCAATTCAAAAGCTGGTATGGGTAATACTTAACAACCTTTGGGGTTGGAGTCGTACCTGTAAGATTAGTGTATGTAGCGGTAGCATTGGCAGTGAAAACATTGCCTAGAGTTACTCCAGGAGCATAGACATCACCATTATACTGAATAGCACCTTCTAGTACCATGTACTGCTCTCCATTTACAAGAGAGCCTGAGCTAATGTAATTTGAGAATATAGGGTCGCTTACATTGAACACTCGTGGTTCATTGTAATTGTCAGTGAAATAAATGCGGTTGATTAGCTCATTCTCAGAATAGGCAAATGCCTCAATCCTGTGGTTTAAACTACCATTCAAGTCTTTGTGATGATACAAAGGAGTGTAGCCTGAATTGTATTGACCCGTTAATGAATCAGGCTTAATACCCTGTCCATAAGGCAACATCTTCACCTCTCCTATTTCCATGTACCCCACAACATTATCGTCAGCGTTATTAGTGCTGATAACAATAAGTCTGTCAGGGAATGAAATAAACGCTAGTGGTGTTGGAGGTGCGCCCACGGATGTATAAAAATCCGCATAAGGAGAGTTTAAAGTGAACAACATAGTGTTGCCCATTACATCCTTTACCGCATAGTTATTGCCATCCTGAGAAATCAGGGAGCAGTTCTTCATGTATCGGTAGGAACCCTCAGGCTGATAAATGATTTGAAAATCACTATTTAAACCCTTCTGAAACGTGTTCTCAAAAATCTCCGGCATATTACCAAATGTTATAATTAACTCCTAACGTACTGTTCATTCCCTGCCATAATCCAATACCTGAATAAGGGTTATTGAACATTCTGACCATATCCAAGTGTTGTGACGATGTAGGCTCGTTATCTAAAGCACGAGCATTAGCACAACATCTCTCCCACTCTTGCTTAGCCATCATCATCTTATCTCTCTCAATGTAATTGCTTGTACTCTTACGGAACATGTACCTAAAGATAATGTACCAAGTGATAGCCTCAACATGGTTCTCACCTATCTCTAAAAACCCATCACAATCCCGCTTCATTGCTAAGTATTGGATGGTTACGAATTGACCGCAAAGGTTTGTGTCAAATATCATTTTGTTGTTTTGAAGAGCAAACTTAACGTACCCAAAAGATGGGGTGCTTTCAGAACTTGAAATATCCACAACTAAGAACAAGCCATTGCTGTTAGCATTGTTGATGTTGTTGGTAATACCGTTAATTACGCTATTGAAAAGATTAGCACAACCCTCGCCTAAATCACCCATAACAGCAAGCTCAACCTTTACAGCGGCCATAGGGATAGGAGCTGTACAGTTCGTTATCTCAATAACCTTTCTTTTACGTTCAAGCTGCCAATAGGATCCAATTTTCTTCTCCGCCTCAGTTGCGAGGTTTGTGAAAAAAGGCACGTCTTTATCATGGTCAATGCCCAAGTAATCCTGAGCGTTGATGATAGCGTTCTTTATTGATATAAGTTTATTGATGCTCATTTTGTTGTAGTTTGTATTCTGTAATATTGTTGAGTGGTTTTTAATCTCTCATGCACCCGTTTTGATATTTTAGGGTCTGCTTTAAAAATTAAAGTCCCCTTGTAGTTTGTTTCAGTAGCAACTATTTTATACTTAACCCCCGGCCTGCCCGTCCAATTAGAGGCATCTTTTACAATGCCATTGATGGTCTTACCCTTAGATAACAAGGCTATCATTGAGTTGTCATCCGCTATGTAACGGCCAACAATCTCTAAGCTAAATGTCTTATCAACCTGGACCTTACCGTATTTTAAAAGAGGCTGTACTATGCAGTATTCAATGCAATCCTTAATAACAGAGTCTATCTCCGTAAGGGTTGCCTTCTTACCATGCCTACGCTTCAGGTTCTTTTTAGCCCTGTTGCGTATTACAGACATATTAAAACTACTTAGTCGCATCGTCTACACTATCGTTTCTCACGTCATTTACTGCCTGAGCCTCGATGCCAAATTCCTTGGTTAATATTTCTAATTCTATTTTACGAATCATGTCTCCACTCGCAGGGAATGGGTCAGTATCTTTATAGGACTGAACCTGAGAGTTTAAATAAGCCACACCTGTTCCTGTGTATGTAGCAGAAAGGTTGCCCGTAAAGGTGCTACCATCAGCGTACACAACACTCTCGTAAACAATCTGGCCATACTTTACTAAGTAGACCACACCTGGCACAATACTTCCACTTAAAACAGGAGCGGAGTTCATAATCTTACCCTCAAGAGGGTTTAAAAGAAGCCCTATCATCCTTAGCTTTGTTGGGTTGTTGCTAACATACAACTCTGTATTTATGCGGTAATACCAATTAAAAAGAGAGTTAGTGTGTTCAGGAGGGGTGTTTTGCCACCGATACATGGGCCGTGGGTAGTATTGATACTTGCCACAAGCCGACGATAAAGAGAAAATGCCCAAGTCACTATTCCCATCTCTTGTTTTTAATGCAATAGTTTGAGGGATGGTTGTCTTAGAAATATCACAGTCGCACGGAATCGAATTGTTGTCCGCACGGTTTACCTTGTAAAAAGTAAGAAGTCCAATGTCAGACATCCAATCCTGATTGATGATGCCAGTCTGATTGTATTCAGCGATAATTGCTTCAGCCCTAACCTGATATATTTTGTACTCTAGCCATGTAGAAGAATACCTAGAATCGTCGGTTAACCCAAACTTTGTAAGAATGTTTAGGATACTATCAACGACATTTTTTAATGTTTGACTCATTGCTGCGCTTTATGATGGTTAAATATAGGCATTATTTTAACAAGTAAAAGGCAACCTTTTTCAGAATTTATGGTATAATTGCACCTAATAGCGAGATAATGGAGGACATAAAGGAGATTAAAAGGTCAGTAAATATCATTGACATTATTGGAAGATATGTTCAATTAAGAAAAAAAGGCACAGAATATTACGGAGTATGCCCATTCCACAACGACTCAAAAGCATCCCTACAAGTAAACGAAAGGAAACAGATTTTTTGTTGCTTCCCTTGTGGCACATCGGGAGATGTAGTGTCATTCCTTATGAAGCAAGGTAAAAGCCTTAAAGAATCATTGGAAGAACTAAAGAACCCATACTACGTCACCAACCCAACAGTTTACAAAAAGGTTGAATTAGAGTCCGAAAAAAAGGTTTGGAGCGACTGTGTACCCTCGGGGCCACCAGCCGAGATAAGGCACTATAAGTTTGGGGTGCCATCAAAAACATGGGCATACAGAAACGAAAGCGGAACAGCAATAGGCTATGCTTGCAGATTTGAGGTGGAGGGAGAAAAGCAAGTCCTGCCATTTACTCACAAGACAAATGGCTCAGAAACTAAATGGACATGGATGGGCTTTGACAAGCCTCGGCCCCTATACAACCTCAACAAAATATTTCAAAATCCTGAAAAACCTATCCTGATAGTTGAGGGGGAGAAAACCGCAGATGCAGCAAGTAAGCTAATCCCATCCGCTATCGCAACAGCCTGGATGGGAGGCTCAGGTGCAGTGCAACACATAGATTTAACTCCCATACAAGGAAAGGTGATAATCCTATGGCCTGACAACGATTACACGCACGCATACAAGGATGGAGAGCTTGCAGGGCAGACTAAGCCCTTCCACGAACAGCCAGGTAACAAGGCCATGCTTGAGATAGCCAATGCCCTCAAGCCATACTGCAAAACTATTAAGTGGGTCAACAATCCACCCAACACACCTTGCGGATGGGACATTGCGGATTCGGATTGGACTCCAAAACAAGCCGTTAAATACATCAGGGAGAATATGGTAAACGTTCCGTATAACAAGCCCGAAAAGGATCCTTTGTCTAAGCCGATAAGATTGATTGAATGGTAATTGTAAAAAAGTGAAACCTTTTATGATTACAATAGTATAAACGCTAAATTTACAATATGAAACCTACACTAAGACAGATTTTTAAAGCGACAAATGCAGTTTACAGCCGATTATCCATCAACTACCCTGATGGTGGACTAGGAGGATTTCCAGATGAAAGTAAGAAAGCTAGGGACGAATACAGTCTATACAAGTCAACATACATTGTTTTGAGCTGGCATTATGAATACGAAAACAAAGAAATATCAAGGTATGTCTATGCTGACAGAATCGGAGCAAACGCATCCTTATTCATCAGATTAACATGCGAGCCTAAGAACGCTGAGATAGTAAAACAAGTTAGAGAAGAACTGTGTAAAATATTAGTGGATTAAAATTAAAACTATGGACAAAAGACTAAAACTAAAAGAATTTAAGGGTTTTATTAAAGCACTTAAACTAGACTACAAAAACACATCGTCGGCTCCCAACAAAAAAGAGAAGAGAAGTGCTTACAAGAGATATTTAAAACTACTCGTAGTGACTATATGGAACGCTATAACGGCACCAATAATTTATCCGATATGGTACATCTTTAAAAGAAAAATAACAAGCCTAGCCTATCGCAACACGTCTTGGCAGTATGTAAACGAGTTAATCAGTCAAAATCAAATACTCACCGCCAAAGAACTTGTGAAGAACAATGCAGGAGACTTCATCTATTGGCTATGGACTTACGGAGACCTTAGAGACCCTCTAGGGATAGGAGAACTTACCGACACAGGTAAGGCTAATACATTCTTAAATAGATGGTGGGAAAATGGATTTAGAAACCCTAGATTTGCCATTAACTTTATGGAGTTTAGAACAGCAAACATTGTGTTGGAGAATGTAATTATAGACACAAGAACAATGGGAGTATTCCATGTTTCAACAGGCATAGGCGACAGCCCTAATGGAGTATATTTCAAGTGGATGCTTGATGCTAACCAAAGGTGGTGGTTTATCTACGAGGATAATAATTGGAATTGTATATTCTACTTCGGCAGCGTTGGGCTTCTTAAAAATGCCGTAGGAAGAAACGGCAGATTTGAAACAGGGTACCGTGTCACAGAAAGAACATACGCCAAATCACACGTTCAAATTCAATATTATAAATTAGAAAAGGACAACTAAATGAAACACAAACACGAGTGCGAATTAAAAATATTTAACGGCAGGGTAAAGATATACGTAGACGGCTATGTAATGTTCACCTTCAACCAGATTGACTTTAAGGGTTATTACGCCTACAAAGACGATACGGATCTGTACGGTATAGATGTATACCTGATGAACGAAAAGGGTGGTGCCACAACAATGGAGGTCTATTTTAAGACCAAAGAGCATTGGTTGAGCATCCTTAAAGTTTTAGATACGCACCTGTAATGGAAGATGGAATAGGATCAGAAGATAACGGGTGTTTAGTATTGATGGTGATACTAATAATACTATGTATGATATTTTTATAACAGCTACCTGCTTATAGCTGCTCCTGTTCCAAAACCCAAAGCGAAGCCTGTAATAAAAGCCTTGACCCTACCCTTAGGTTTTTTAGATAGTTCTTTTATAGTAATGCTATCGGATTTGATAATTGTGTCCTGCTTGAGGATAATATCACTTTGAATACCGATAAACCACTTTTGTTTAGCAATCAATGTAGAGTCAACCTCGTACAGAGTGTCGCAATACAGGAGTAATTCCTCGCAAGGTATTAGGCTGTCATACCTTACCTTCTTCCACTTAACAACAACCCTGTCCCTGATTGAATCCTTGCCTCTTATAACTTTTGCGCTATCAGATGCAGCCTTCTTTAAATCGGCTATTTCAGCCTTTAAATGAGACAGGTCGGGAATAACATAAACGGGCTTATTGCACCCCTTGAATGAAAACAAAACGGCCAAGGTCGTGATGATAGAAAGTATGAATATGTTAATCCTTGGGTTCATTAACAGCCGCTTCTCCACCATTTTTTAATTTAATAACCTGCTCAATCGTAACAATCCCCAAGCACAATAAGGCTAGTGCTTGCCACGAATAGAGAGCGTATAGCTTCGCATCGGCGGGTAATTGATAAGTAACATAGGCAGCGATTATAATAGATGCCAGAGCCGTTAATTTACGTCCTGAGAACCCATTGCTAGTCGTGTCTAGTGAGTTGGTTAATCGTTTAAAAAAGTCTTTCATTTATCCTAAATTTTACGCACTAAATATGGCGGAGTCCTTAACTATCTCTAGTTCTATGTCCGTCTCACCCGTCAATTTGGCCACTAAAGCATTCTCCGCCTTAGTGCTGTCAAACACAGTATTTGGACCCTTTTTAAGGCCAACAATAGGGCATCCATGAGAATCCTCAGCAGTGTTACCACGATGAATCCTAACCCCCTCATATCCCTTTACTGAAACTAATTCAGGTAGAATCCTTTTAAACCTGTTGGACATAGACAACCTAACCTTATACTTGCCCAAAGGAATGGCTGTAACGCCCCAAACTTTATTGAGCTTAATATAAGCCAAGGTATCAGTATCCTTTAGGTTACGATCCTTATCCTCTAATACATAACAGAAGAACTCACCATCAATGTATAAATCCCCAATAGTGGACTTATCTGTAAATTCTTTTCTTACAATTTTTAGTTTCATTTTCTACGTTTTTTATTTTCAGTCTGAGAAGCAGACGGCTCTTCTGGTTTTAAGCCCTCGCCAATGAATGACATAATCTGAAGCTGAACATCTTTTGAAGTTACCTTGTTAGATAACTCAGTTCGCAACAAGAAGTCCTCGTTCTTTAAGGCCTGAACCTCTAACTGCATCTCGTATTTTAAATCTGATATCCCCTGCCTTACAGCATTAAGGGTAGTAAAATAGTGTACTATTAAGCCGCCAACAAACACCATTACTAGTGCCGCCTTGCTAATTGGAATTGTCGCTTTATCTATTGAAGTCATTAATTATGGGGTCTGGTTTGTTATTTATCTTTTTAGTTTTCGTCTTAAAATCTTTGCATAAAATTGCTCGAAAGTCACATTGTATAACACCCCTAAAAAAATATAATCAACAATAGGATTAAACACCTCCTGGTAAACAAAAGGAATGGCTAATAGTGAACATATCATCCCTGACTTGCATAGATGCCAGAAATCTGTAAATGCAGGTGCCAATCTTATCGGAGTTTTAATTACCAAATATTTTATACATACTGCCATCTGTATCCAGCGTGTTTCTTTAATTTACCTTTTATAACCTTTAAAATATGGCTTGCACATCCCTTATGCGTCTCCCTTTCAGCATCCATCAACCCTTCAAACAACTTTTCTTCTTTTCCATCTAAGGAGATTCTTTTAACAGGTTTGCTTAAAGGATGGTCTTTACCAAGACGTCCTTTCATATTTGACTTTCCCACCTGTCCGCCAGTGCTGTAATTAAATTTTATATTTTCAGACGTAGTGACCCACATTAAATTGTTGATATTAGCATTAGATTTATCGTGGTCTATGTGATGTACTTGCGGAAGATTGTTAGGGTTTTCTACAAAAGCTATGGCAACTAATCTATGTACTTTATATAAATTTCCTTTTTTATTTTTCCACAATTTTACAACTTTATAACCATTTTTGTCACATACTGACGCCATCACTTTACAAAAAGATTGCTTATTATAATTTAAACTAATAACCCTTCCAAGATTACTTATTTTATACAAACCCTCGTAATTAGGCACATCAAGCCACTGCTCAATTATCTCTTCCATGATAGATATGGTATTTTAATAATTATTTTTTTATGACCTAGCATGGGGTTATTACCGATGTATTTATTATCGGCAGATTGAGCCTTGCTCCACCAAAGGGGATTGTACTTGCTAAATACAGAGTCGTTGAATGAGATGATAGTTTCAACTCTATCCATACAGGCATTAAAGATTGCCGCAAGTATGACAAGCAGCGCACTCATTCCTTGTTCTCTCTGTAAGTAGTGATAGTGTAAGCAATAACTGCCGTGAAGGGGATGAGGAATAATAACGAGTGGAAAACCTCCCCTTGAGTAATCCATTCGTCTATCATGGCACAAGTTGTTAAAACTATGGCAAATGAAAGAACGACCCAGTTATTTGATAGAATAAAGGTAAAGCGAAGGTATTTCTTTAGACCTAATGTTAAATTCTTGATTGTCCGTAATAACCCTATCGCTTTATCCATATTCCAAATTTAAGACTTTTATCGAAACTACCGCAATGAAAGCATTAAATTATATAAATAATTACTTGCTTTCTACAAATTCCCACTTACAAGTTTCCTCGTTAAGTACCCACTCACCTTCTAAAGCGATGAATGATGGATTCTCAGGAGTGCTGTTAGGGTCTTTCACCACCATTGGAGATGTTGGTTTAGGCTTGATAAAAGCATCTTTTACGCTGTCGTAAGTGTCACCAATAGCTGCATAATTCTTTCTAAAATTACCATTGTAGCTTGTTTGTACAAAGTCCACCTCGTCAAGGCTGAAGCCATTTACACGGCTATATACCTTTTGTAAGTGTAACACTCCCTTACTCTCTTGTTCGATACCTTGCTCGTCGTGGAGCTTTACGTTGTCCACTACATCAACACGGATTACTTCTCCTGTGCCTTTTTTTACGATTGCAAAATGTGCCATGTTTATTTAATTGTTGTTTCTGTTGTTAAAAATAATGATTATTTAGATAATTTACGGGGGAGAAAGGTACTTTACAATAACAATTCCTGAACCGCCTGAAGATGTAATTCCACCACCTCCTCCGCCACCACCACGATTGGTAGTACCGTTAGAGCCTGTTCCTGATGCTAAAGAGCCGTTTCCGCCTCCTCCATTTCCACCTGTGCCGATAGTGTTAGCATAAGTGCCACCTCCACCACCACCTGCGTAGTAAACAGAAGAACCTGATATTGTAGATGCTCTACCTACACCACCATTACCACCTTGAGAGCCGTCAGCGTTACTTCCCACTGCACCCGCTCCACCGCCACCTGCTGAGTTGGCAAGTCCAGGTCCACCAAAGGCTAAACCTCCGTCATAACCTTGACCTAGTGTTCCCGTTCCTTTGTAGCCATTTAAGCCTGAGCCGCCATTTAAGGCACCTGCTCCACCACCTGAACCACCATTACCCGCAGGAGTAGAACTTAAATAACCCTGCGCTCCACCACCACCGCCTATGGCGATTAGTGATAATGCAGAAGAATTAGAACCATCGTTTCCTTTTCCTGCTCCTCCTGTGGTTGCTCCACCTGCACCAACTACCATTGAGTAGCTAGATATAGAAGGAATGATGCCGCCCGTTAAAAGGCCGCCTGCACCACCTCCACCACCTGAAAGGACACTTGCTCCACCTCCTGCACCACCTGCTACAATGAGATATTGTAATACAGCGTTTGATGGTGCGCTAGTGATTGATAAAGTGTCTGTACCGTTAAAAGTGTGGACGACAAAATCACCATCTGTTGTGATTGTACCTCCAGTAGCAGTGATGTATTCTGTTTGTGGGCTTAGGTAGCGTACAATTACAACACCTGAACCGCCAGCTGCGCCATTTAAAGACGCTCCACCTCCGGAGCCAGTATTTAAAGCACCAGAAATAGCTACTACTGGACCACCGTTTCCTCCACCGCCAAGGCCTCCTAATGTATTTGATATTCCACCACCACCACCGCCGCCGGCATAATATGTCGCAGTTCCTGTGATAGAAGATTGTAATCCATTTCCGCCATTACCGCCAGTATCTAATCCAGTAGCATTAAATCCCACTTGACCAGCTCCGCCTCCCCCGCTACCAGCATAACTTCCGCTAGGAGTAAATCCTCCATTGTTCCCTTGTCCAAAAGTGCCAAGTCCACCAGACGTAGTATTCCTGCAACTTCCGCCTCCAGATCCGCCTGTTGATCCTACTTGAGTATCATTACCAGCTCCGCCACCACCGCCTATTGCAGTTAGACCTAATGCAGATGAAGATACTCCGTTATTACCTCTTGTAAAATTAGTGTTTTGTAAAGCCCCTCCAGAACCAATGACTATGGAATGTAGACTTGCCGATGGGATTAAGCCTCCTGTTAAAAGACCTCCAGCACCACCGCCTCCACTATACCCTGAATAACATCCACCAGCGCCACCGCCTGCTACAACTAAATATTGCAAAACAGCATTATTAGGAGCCTGTATGATGTTAAGAGTATCGCTACCTGTAAATGTATGTACTAAATAATCGCCATCTCGGCTAACATTTCCACCTGTTGCTACTATGTATTGGGTTTGAGGACTGAAATATTTTACAACAACAATACCTGAACCACCATTACCGCCATTTGAAGCATTGTAAAGAAGTGAGCCGCCACCGCCGCCACCCGTATTTGCAGAACCATTTTGTGCGGCAGGACTTAAAGGGAAACGTTCTCCACTACCTCCACCACCTGTACCTCCGCTTCCAAACGTACCTACCTGACATGAGCCACCACCGCCTCCAGCATAATAATTACCTGTAATAGATGATAGTAAACCACTACCTCCATTACCTGCAACACCTGCAGCCGCATTTGCTCCTACACTACTTGCTCCACCTCCGCCACCTCCAAAATTACTAAATCTAGTTCCTCCATTGAAACCTTGACCAGCAGTCCCATTTCCAAAATTCGGGAATGCGTTTCCAGCACCGCCAGCACCGCCTCCACTTCCTCCATTTTGAGCATTTGAAATTTGACTTCCACCACGACCTCCTCCAAAAGCTATTAAAGAATCAAAAGAGGAATTACTGCCATTTGTGTTTCCGCCATTGTCTGAAGTGGCTTTATTTCCACCACTACCTACAACGATAGGATAAGCAAAAACCGATGGTGTAGATGTGCCTGTCAACAAGCCTCCAGCACCACCTCCTCCTCCACCATATACACCACCTCCACCACCACCTGCAACAATCAGATACTCCAAACTATTGTAAAGAGACCTGTTCGATAGCTGAGTAACCTGAAACGTGTCAGACCCCGTGAATGTATGCACAAGGTAATCACCATCACGAGTTACGTTACCACCCGTGGCAACAATATATGTATCTGGATTTGAAGCAGCGTCATCTCCCTGACGGATTCTTCGGAAGTAATTAGGATTAGGCATTAGTCTTGTAAGATACCAATAACAACAGACAAACTATTAGCAGTGTACGTTTTACCATCTCTTGATACAAAAGCTAAGTAAAAATAATTGTCAGGACTGTTCACCGATTGGAGAACAAACCCTATATTCGTTTTAGTTGCAACACTATTGTTCATAAAGGAAGAGTAATCATCAGCAGTGATGCTAATAACACCCAATACCTTAGTCAAATCAGCAGCGGCAATGTTAAGTTCAAAACCATTGGTAAACGTTGTAGCACTAGGAAGTGAATCGAATACCACTATATCAATAGCTCCTGATTGTTTAGCCTTGTCCTGAATAGCAACAGTCTGGATAATACCACTACCTGTCTGCGACCGACTCAGCTCAACCCTTACAGGATTGCCTGTGCCTAATGTAACACCCGTAGAATATGTTTCAGCCTGAACAGCTATTGTAGTACCGCCAACCTTTACAGATTTGGTCAAGCCTCCAACTTGTAAGTTGTTTAACTTGGACACTACTTTATCACCATCATTCATTTTGTGTAATTTTTTTTTGTTTATATAAATGTCTTATTTATCAGCATGGTAAAAAAAATAGAGTGCTTGTGTATAAAAAAGGGGAGGGAAGTTTTATTAGTCTCCCTCCCCTTACTTTTTTTACCTACCGTGGATTATCCTCTCCACTGGTCAGTAGTAAGGAATGCTCCTTCGAGTACAGATGGAGTTCCAATATCAGTAGCTTGTAAAGCATAACAGAATACAGGAATCATCTCGTCACCAGCATCAAAAGTGATTGCTTGAGTAACGAGAGGCTTGTAACCATCTAAGAAGAAAGTAACAGCACCACTGATAGAAACACGAACCTCTAAAGTGTGAGTCTCAGTGTCAGCCCAATTTTGGGTTGTATCAGTGTTAGTGTTACCAGCACTATTGATTTCAGTTGAAGTGAAGATGTCACCTGTTGCATTTCCTAAGCCGATGAAAGCGTAGTCAGTGTAAGAAGTGTAAGTTGTGTTAGCAGCAGCTTTCTTACGGAAACCTACCCACATTGGGTTAAGACCACTAACATCATCAACAGTTACTTTAGCGTAGATAGAGAAAGCAGTTTTACCTACAATCGCACTCTTCATGCTATTAGCCCATACAGAAGCAGAAAGTTCAACACCTTCGCCAGAAGTTGCATCAAGAACACAGTTTACACCGTCGTTACCTGAAGTAAGAGCAACGTTAGTTGAAGTTCCAAGAGGGTAGTATGCAGTTGCAAAACCATTACCGAAGTGGATGCTGTTTTGATCTAATGAAACACCTGAAGCAAGTCCTGTTGCAAGACCACCACAAGTAACACCATTACTTCCCATCCAATAGATAGAAGCAGTGTCAGTTCCGTAGAATTGGAAAAGGTTAGCTAAGAATGCACGCTCAAAAGATTTGAAACCTGCGAGGTTAGCAGTAGATGAACCTGTACCGTTATCAACGAATACCCACTGAGTGCGTACTTGATAAGCGAACTGACCACCAACAGGGATAGCCTCAACTTCTTTCATTGAAGTGATGCAGAATCCGTCATAATTCTGACCAGATACAGCAGCTTCGTTGTTGATAGTTACAGGAGGCGCAGTAAGAACACCTGAAAGCAAGTTTCCAAAAGTTGCACTAATTACAGGCTTCTCAGCAGCAAGGTTAGCACCAATACCGAAAGAATAAACACCCGCAGTAGTCACAGAAACATTGGTAGAGGCAAAGCCTGTTCCGTCAGCGTTTGTAAGTGGCAACACTACGTTGATACCCTTAATGTTAGTCATTGTCTGAGAGAATACAGGGTAGTATCCGCCATCATCAGTTACAGTGAAACCACTACCAGTACCAAGGCTTGCAGCCACAGCGTGGTTAGTTGGGTCTGCATTGATAGCAGCAACGATTGCAAGGTGAATAACCTCACGTTGAAGAGCAGCGTTAGCTCCGATGGTTGTTACATCAGCAGGAGTTGTGTAGCTGTAAATTTTAGGACTTTCAGTGTATCCGCTGATTGTACGAGTCGGGTCATAAACCTGAACTGCATAACGAGTAGCCGAAGTTGGAGTGTACGATGTACCTGCAACTGTTACTACCTGCGCTACTTCAGCACGGTATTTAACCTGAAAAATGCCCGTAATATCTTTCTTAGATACTGGCTTCAGACCTGCGATAGCGATGTTTCCACCACTACACTGTACGTCCGACCCACTTGAGGTACGAAACAGGACAGCTTCTTGAATTGGTTTTTTTGACATTTGATATGTTTTTAATTGTTTATGTAAATTTAGCCATTAAAATGAATCAAAAAACGATTTTGTTGAAAAATTTACCCTATTTTTTGAAACCTTATTAAACCGACTTACTAGCCTCTGACTGAACCGCTTGAGAAGAAGGATAATTACCTGAAACTATCAATAATTTAACCGAGGCTCTTTTAGCTATTTCTTCGTGTACCTGCGCAGGTAAATCAACAGGAGATGTCACGCTTACAGGTATAACCTGGCCGCTTGCCAACAAAGAACCTCCCGTAATAACATCCCCAATCTGATAGCTAATAGCGTTATATACACATGGGGCCGTGGCGTAATAGCTACCCGCAGGTAATGCTATTGGACCATCAATAAGGTTAGCCTCCTGTCCAATAGAGTAATCAACAGCGTCCTTAATGTAAACTAAAGAAGCAGAAGATGCAGTTCCTGTGTAATAAACAGTCAATCCCGTAGCGTTCCAATTATACCACACATCATCGGAAGAGGGATGTCGGAATGAATCGTTAAGCATGGGTTGTAGCTTATTAAACGTAGTTGGTCGACCGTAAACAGTAAAACCATCTATTACCATTGTTAAGGCAACAAAGTCGCTGTAATCAACAGGAAATGCCATTGTAGATACGTTAGTGGAGTAATACTTGTTAACGACAGGACTTCCCCCTACAAGAGTGGGAGCAGCCGTTTTAATCAGCGTAAATAACTGGTCGTTAATACGGTCAATCCATTGAAAATTCTTTGGATTACGATTGTCCTTATCTCCCAAGTTTTCAAATATAAATTCCTGAACAACATCGTTTACCGCAATAGCATATTCAGCAAATGTAAAACGTGCGTTACGAGTCAAGTCGTTATAGAAATCAATCCTTTGTTTTAATTGTATAGGGTTCATATCTTTTTTGAGATTAAAGGTAAATAAAAAAGGCGGTATTTAGCCGCCTTCTTATTATAGATGTATTGTTGATTAACTGAAACTTTCGTTTTTAACAGATTCAATCTTAGACCGAACCGCCAATTTACGCTCCTCCAAAGGCTTGTTTTTAGAAATAAGGTGAATACCCTTAATCTCCAAACGATGTCCCTCAGCAAGTAAATCCTCAAGCTCTGAATCAGAATCAGCTGAAACAGATTCAGACTTCTCTGTCAAAGCATTTAAGCGAGCCAAAGCATCCTCAAGTTCACGACGTAATCTCTCCTCATTTGCAGTTGGAGCATTAATCACCGCCTTAGCAGTTTCGTGGTTCTGAGTGCTTGTCACCTGAGTCTTTCTCGATAAAGCATCAATGGTTGAACGAATAGAATTGTTCTGACGAATAAACACAACAGCGTCAGCCTCTGTGAAGCCTAAAGTGTGTCCGTTCCAGCTATATCCTAAGGCAGGTGTAATAGTTACTACACCCGTAGAAATAGCACGTTTTAAAGTAACAAGGTCGTTACGTGTTTCAGAGCCATAAACCTCTAAGAACATTTCAGAACCTGTTTTTCCTGTGATACGGTCTTTTGTGGTGTTTTCCGCAAACTTAACAACCTCCATCCAAAGTTGATCCTCAGACATTGCCTTAGGGTCAAATCCAAGTGCTAAAGCCATATCTCTTAATGACTCACCCACTAAATTGCCAGCAATCTCAGAAGCACTGATGCGGGAACGACGAGCCAATTTAAAGTTATTAGCTTCTCTCTCCTTATCAACAGCCTCATAAACAGTTTTAGATGAATTGATGAAGTTCGGTGAACCCTTCAGGAAAGGTCCGTATTTAATACAAATCCACTTCTCACGCTCAGCACGAACAGATAAGTCCAAGAACTCAGCACCACGAAGAGTAAGACGCTTCCAAGTGATAAATCCATCTTTATCGAATGCTTGTGGTGAACCGATAATGTATCCATGTTTTTTGTCGGTATTTCTACCAAAAGTAACTTCGTTATGATGTCTCACAGCGTTGTTATACCCCTTGGCAAATTTAAGAGGAATCACCTCTACAATACCTGTTTTAGGAGCATGTCCCTCCCAATCAAAATTAATCACTTTGTGTTCTCCGCCACGGCCATCCTTGATGACTATGTACTCACGGCCCTCTTTAGCTTCTTGGCTAGTATTTGTGTCCGTTTCAGGGTTAATGTAATTCATTGTCTTTTGTTTTATTGGTTAAAGAAAAAAGAGGGGGTTTTTAGGCCCCCTCCTTATTTATTAAGTGTTAGGGTAGATAATACCACAAATTTGGGTATTGTACACGTTAAGCATATCCTGCTTGAGAGCAGCATAAGTACGAGCATCTTCCTGGGTGATTGCCATTTCAGCAGCACCAGTCATACCATTTAAGGTAGCTTCTACCATGCTACGGTCAACACCGAAAGCAGCCTTGTGGAGAACTTCCATGTTCATAGAACCTTCTTGTCCTAAAGGAAGAACGAAGATAGTTCCTGAAAGAATAGAGTTACCATCAGAACCGATTTCAGAAGCGAACAGAGGATCGTCAAATGTAGGGTGCTGAAGCACTACCACACTGTTACCACCAAAGTTAATCTTCATGAAAGTGTAACCTGCGTTAACTTCTTGTCCACCTGCTGAACCATCGTTGTTCAATGGAAGCATGATTTGCACGTTCTGGTCACCTAAGTGTTGAACTGCAACAGTTTGGAAGTTGAAGAAACCAACAGTTCCGGTCATGAACAACCAAGTGTAACCTGTAACCTGGTCACCTTTGAGTTGCAGATTCTTCATCATGTCCTTGTAGTCATCAATAGTCGGTTGACCATTAACACCTGAACCGAAAAGAACGTTACCACCTGCGATTTGCTCCTCAATACCGTCACCTTGGATGATTGGACGGCCTGTTTCAGGGTCAATCAAATTAGATGTAGTAGCAAGAGTTCCATCAGCATTCTTCATTGAAGAAGCACCGAATAACTTAACACGCTCGTTTTGGATAGCAAGTTTCGCTTTAGTTTGAGCGATAGCTTCGTACATCCAACCTTTACCTTGTACAGGATTTCCGTTAGCGTCGTTACCCATGTAGTTAACCCAAAGAACCTGAGTGTTAGCATCACCAGTGATAGAGATACTCTGACGTTGAGTAGTCATGTGGTTAATGAACATGTCAGGAAACTTAGAGTAACCGTAACCACGAAGTGATTGCTCACCGTAAGTTGTCCATCCTGCGAAACAGAACTTGTTACCGCTTTGTGGTGCAACCCATACAGAGTAATCAAAAACCTCACGTGAAGGAGTTTGGAAATCGTAAAGGTATCCACCAGCAGTCTGACGAGGGCCTGCCATTACACGAGCTTGTTTACGTCCACCGTAAAACACAGCTGCGTTACCTTTTTCTAAGGTAGTGTCAAGCATTTTCAGAGAGAAAGTACCATCAACACCACTTGTACCAACTTGGCCTACGATTGGAGCAATAGCCTCAATACGACCCATGATACGGAATTGGTATCCATCAGAACCAATACCCTTACCTTTAACGTCTACGTTAGGAGCGTTAGCTGGCTTTTGGTATTTGATACCGTAAGGAGTAACAGCACCGTTAGTGATGAGGGTAGTCATCTGACGACGCTGTACGAAGTCCAAGATAGGACGGATTTGCGGATAAGCCGCTTGATTTTTTATAAGGTCGTACTGATCTGTACACTCGTTAGAGAATGTACCTGTCTGTACTTTAATCTGACCTGCATTCATTGACATAATTTTGTTTTTTTTTAAGGTTGATTAATTAACAGCCCATCAATCTTTAGCCAAAAACTGGCATGTTAGCAAATGGACTGTCGTCTTGTTTATTGTCCCCTTTTGGAATCACCCTACCTGAACCGGAGCCTGTCTTGATAGGTACATTAGAGAGTTTAGCGGTTATTTCAGCCTTGCCCTGCGCACGAGCCTTGTCTTGAGCTAGTTTAGCAAACCTTTCACCGAACTCTTTATATAGAATTAACTGAGCCTTACTTACAGGAGCAGACAACTCTCCATCATAAGCCCCTTTACTGAGCTTGCTGATGATGCCATTGATTGCATCTTTGTTAACACGTACTCCCAAAAAGTCTGAGACATTGCTCAGAGCTTCTTTTACTTGGTTGAACTCTTGTTCCTTCTGACGCACAACAGCAAGTTGTTTCTCTTGCGTGTATTTCTCTATTAATTGTGTTCTTTCATTTAAAATATTCTCCCTGTTCTCATTGAGGTTAATTCTCAGAATCTTAGCCTGAGCATCAATACGGCCCGTAGCTATATCCTCCTCAATCTGAACATCAATAAGGTCAGGAGTCATGTTTTGGTTCAATTCATACTTCTTTCTCACCAATTCAACGTCATCCAACGATAAAAACTCGTCAATCTGCTTGGTTGGTTCAAAAATCAGTTCCTTTGGTAAACCCAATTCAACTTGGTGAATAGCCGCAGCCACTTCGGGACTAAATGTATTGGCAATGTATTCTTGGTCAACTTTAGCCTTGTAAGCCTCAAACTCCTCTTTATCAACAAATCGGTCTTTAACAACTTGCTTTAAGCTGTCAAAAGAATCGGTGTCTAAAGTAATTCCTAGTTCCTGAGCAATGGCTTGGGCCGTGTTTGGCTCAAATACCTTATCGGCACCTTTAACGTCATCTAGGGTAAACTCAACTAAATCACCTGGCTCAGGCTCAGGAGTAGTTTCCTTTGGAGCTGTTTCAGTTGGAGTAGTTTGGGGAGCAGCAGGTGTTTCAGCTGGAGTCTCCACAGGAGTCTCTTCTAAATTGTCTGCATTAATATCTGGTGCTTTTTCAGGAGTAGCAGGTTCAGGAGTAATTACCTCCATGTTAGCTGACAATACCTCCCACATTGGCGCAACGGTCGCTGTGGACACGCTATCTGGGCCTTGGTTATTCATATCCATTGTAATGTGTTTTTATTTTAGTGTGAATATATGCCATATTTTGAAACTGACAAATAAAATTTGTGAATAACTTTTAACCTAAAAATGAAACCCCCGGAAATGTATACAGCCAAGCTACATTTATCCGAGGGTTCATCTCTCTGCGAACAAGCAGAATCTATTACAATTCTGTGATGAAATTGTAAGGTGTCCGAAGCCTTACAAAGTTGTAAGGATTACGATAAAGGACGTATCTTTCCCTTACGCTTGTCAGTCATTTTATCTAGGTCGTTTTGGTCAATCTTATGCTGCTCATTAAACACCCATTGTTGCTTGGTCTGCTTTTTCTCACGCATAACCTCACGGTCTCCCTTTACACCCTCCATTAAGATAGTCTTATTGTTAGGGATGCAGTAGTAAACATCTGCCTCATCCATTTTGTAATACTCATATCCTCCGAAACGGAAACATGAATCCACAAAGAAGTTGAAGTAGACACGCACGCCTACACGCATGAATGGGCTGCATTCAGGTCCAACAGCATAAATGATACCAATGTGCAAAGGTCTACTCTTATCGGTACTTGTCTGCAATAATAAGATACCACTCTCAGTCTCCTCAACACTCGTCTGCTCAATCTTACGAACCAACACCCCTCTGCCATAAGGCACGGGAAGTCCGCTAGCAGGAGAGTAAAGTGAATCGACTCCCGTGGTTAATAACAACTCTGCACTCTTTTGAGCATCTGTTTTTTGCGGCTGCTCAACCGCTTTTTTCGCTTGTTCGCTTTTCATTTTTTATTGTTTTGGTAAATCTATATTCGATATAATATCGCTTTGTGTTTTAAGACCCAATAAACCTCTCTCTAATTGTGCCTTATTTGTATCAATAGCTATCTGAGCTTGAGTACGGGCTGCCTCTTTAGCATTGATGTTATCTAATTGTGACGCTTGCATATCCTCACGGTTCTCCTGAGCAATCTGAATTTGAGTAGCCATTTGCTGTTGTGCAATCTGAGCCTGAGCTTGTTGTTCCTGCTGCATTTGTTGTTGTGCAATAGCTTGTGAACGCTCCAATGATTGTTGCAAAAAGTTTTTCTTTTGTACAAGAGTTTCAGCAAGAGATACTTTCATTGCATCTAAAACATGAATCTCTCCGCTATTAAGTGAAACCTGCATGAAGGCATCTAGCTTCTGAGAAATCTCTAAATGCTTAGTTCCATCCTCAATACTAACACCGTAATCTTTATACGCTAAGTCAACAGCAGAACGAAGGAAACTAAAACGCTCAGTACCTAAAATCTGCTCAGCCTTACCTTGCTTGAAGTAAGCCCACGATAGCGCAGAAGCATCCAGGATAGCCTTCACGACCCGTTTAACATATCCTGAGTAACCATAGAATAAAGCCTCTGTAATTGTACGGGAATTGGCAATATCAGACTGTTGCGCAGTGGCCGTTGAACTAGCCGCTGTAACACCCTGACGATTCTCATTGATACCTGTGATTTGATTTAAACTAGCAATGATACTCTGTTCAACCATTAACAAGGATTGAAATGAATCACTTAATCCCATGTCAAATTCACGGAACATCATTGATGGGTCCAAATTACGATTACCTAAGTTACCAGCAGCAGAACTATCATATTCTAATACTTGGTCATTACTCATCCGGTAATAAGTGTCTTTTAACGACTGATTAACCCCGATGCCCGCCTTATCAATAGTCAGTACCTTACCCTTACTCTTAGCAATCTCTCTTGACTGCTGATACTTGATGATGTCATACAGGTTATCGAAATTCTCAATCATCTGCTGCAATGGAACAGTAATACCATCCACTCGGCCATGAATGTAACCTACATAATTAGAGCTTAATATGCGACTAGGATTGTCTGCGCTTCTCTTTTGTAAGAATGTACGACGCATATTGACATCAATAAGACCTCCAATACGAGTAGCCTCATACTCATCCTCCATGTACTTGGTGACAACCTTGTAAAGGCCCTTAGCCTCATTTGCATCATGGAAATCCTTATTGCCTTCATACTTCTCAGGATCCATCTCAAACTCCAAAGTAGTTTCAGTATCATCCAACAAAAGTTGAGATTCAGTTTTAGGGACAATCTTAATGTACATTGGCCGAACAGATTTCCATACAATGTGAATGATATCACAAAGTAATTCTCCACCCGTAAGGGTCATAAAGCCACGGCCTCTTCCCGTTGGGCCTATGTAAGCGTTTGGTGATAAGCGAGCCGCATCCAATATGCCTCGCTGCTCAGCAGTTAATTCGTAACTTGTTAAAACCTGGTGAACAGGAATGCGCTTACGGCATCCCATAATAGGAGACTTCTCTAAATAATCATCATCGTAAACAGATTCATAAATAGCATCCCGTGGGTCAATATTATGAAACTCAATATCACCATTACTATTGCGCTCAATCTGACCAAAAACGTGGCTAGTGATTTCACAATTCCTAAAGCCATCTCCGAGTTTCTTTTTGACATCTAGCTCAATCATTTGATTATCTAAGATAATCTGAGCAACATCTTCCCATTGGTCTTTAAAGGACATCTTTTGAAACTGCTCCTCCGTTTCAGGAATTTGCATTCCATTAGTAGGGTCCACTCCTGTTGCATTCTTAGTAATCTCAATCTCATCACGCATGAGCATAGCACCACGAACAAAGTTGCGCTGGTCTAATTTCTCGTTAATTGAAGAAGAGTCTATTGTTGAAACAGTAGCAGCAAGAGGTCTTTTTAACCACTCACCATGCAATAAATCAATTTTAATACGACCTAATCTGTAACTCACAAACTTAGACCTATTCTCAAGGCCGTAAGTTTTAGTTAACCATTCCATGCTACCTGGCTGTTTAATACCGTTATAGCCCTCAAAGAAACGGTCCATCCTTTGCTTAACGGTACCGTAATTGTTTAAAATAGATTCAGCATAATCAAGGTGGTCCTTTAACCATCTCTCTGTCTTATCTTTTTGAGGTACGTCTTGCCTCGGAAATCGAATACTTGTACTTGCCATGAAGTATAATGTTTCCCAAATATAATAATTTAGTGAATACTATTGAAAATTACTTATTCAGGAATTTTTCCAAACATCATTCC
>ERZ869921.507-NODE-507-length-23437-cov-21.923274_pt1 | contig 23437 bp, 23 predicted proteins | sample MGYA00579310_ERZ869921 | MGnify/ENA primary metagenome ERZ869921 (study PRJEB32216, sample SAMN09231816) | wastewater metagenome | place: USA: Maryland | collected 2016-06-21 | study: EMG produced TPA metagenomics assembly of the PRJNA472060 data set (Reclaimed... | reverse complement strand
GCTCATCGAGAAGGTGACCGTCGCCCCCATCGGCGAGAAATAGCATGTCAAGAACCCCCACGTTCTACCGGAAACGCCCGATCACGATTTCAACCATTGAGTTCGACGGCACGGAAGCAAGCGCGGTGGGGATTTGCGATTGGATGGCCGCTCAGGGTTCGCCCGGCATCGGCAGTTTCCATATCGGCAACGACGGCGTACCCTCGGCGCTCATCATCAAGACCCTCGAGGGCGACATGGCCGCATCACCCGGCGATTTCGTGGTCCGCGGAACCCGGGGCGAGTTCTATCCGGTGAAGCCGGATATTTTCGCCGAAGTCTACGAACCGGCGGCCTGATTTCGTCCTAATAATTTTTCGCCGGATTTTTTAAAATCACCCGGAAACTTATTCGCCCTTTACACTGCAAAAACGATTCGCTATAGTCGTCGGATAATCCCTCTCCGGCCGCACCCCGCTTTCGCCAAGCGAGTTCATTTCGAGAAGTGAAGTGCTGGCCGATGACGCAACCAACACCCTACAGCCCGACTTACAATTTCACCGACTGGCAGGCGGCGCACCCGAGCGACCCGCTTCCGGGCGACGATGTTGACATCCAGCTCAGTTCGCTGAGCACGTTTTCCCAGCAGGTATGCAATTCACTGGCGCAGATCCAGCGCGATGACGGCGCCCTGGCCAACGGCATCGTCAATCTTGAATCGCTCAGCACCGCACTCGCTACGCTCATGGGCCTCGGCGGATACACGGTCAAAGGCGCATGGTTGACAGCTACGGCGTACGTCGTCGGCGACCTCGTGGCGCAGGCCACTGGCACTTACGTCTGCGGCACCGCCCATACATCCGGCGTATTCGCTACCGATTACACCGCAGGCAAATGGCTGTTGCTGGCAAGCAATGGTTCTTCGTCCGCCGCGGCCTTCACTCCGACCGGGTCATCGATTCCTGCGAACGGAATGTACTTGCCCGCAGCGGATATCGTCGGTTTTGCCGCTGCCTCGCTGGACGTGCTGCGTCTGGCCTCGACCGCTTCGGCGGTGAATTACTTCAAGATGACGAGCTCCGCTGCTGGCGGCGCGTTGACGTTGGCGGCGCTAGGCAGCGACGCGAATATTGACATCACACTCGCGACCAAGGGCACCGGTAAGCTCAACGTCCCGGCGCTGGCGCTCACAACCACGCCTTTGGCCATCAGCAGCGGCGGGACAGGTGGGGCAACCGCGCCGGCGGCGCGTACTGCGCTCGGATTGGCCATTGGCACCGATGTGCAGGCCTATGACGCGGATCTGACGACCTGGGCCGGGCTCACCCCGCCCGCTGGCGCCATTGTAGGGACCACCGATACGCAAACGCTGACCAACAAGACCATCAACGGGGCATCGAACACCCTGACGGTGCGTCTTGCGAGCGATGTGACGGGGAACCTGCCGGTCGCGAATCTCAATAGCGGTACTTCAGCATCGGCATCGACCTATTGGCGAGGGGATGGGACCTGGGCATCGCCTTCTGCCTCCGGCGTAAGCAGCGTAGCGACCAATAACGGCCTTACCGGTGGGCCAATCACGACAAGTGGAACGGTAGGAATAGACACCAACAATGGTCTTGGCATTGGCTCTTACGCTATGCTTTACTACAGCGCCGGCGGGTCGCTTACAAACGGCTCTACTTCCGCCGGAAGCAATTTCGGGCTGGTTACGTGGAGCGCGGCTGGCGCTATAGCGCTCGGATCCGCCCCATCAGGAACGTGGCGTAACGTATCGGGCGTTACACTCACCGCTGCCGGGGCAAGCGCCGTCGGCATGTGCATAAGAACCGCTTAAATGGCCAGGGAGGATAGGGCATGCAACGCGAACGCGCAGTAGTGATGGATAAACAGTGGGCCGCTATTCTGGCCGCGTTCTTCATAACGTCCGTTACGGCTACCATCTCGTACGCATGGTCGGCCAATTCACAGATCGCGGTGCTGCAGAGCGACGTGAACGAGCTCAAGGCCGCCAAGCTGGATATCCGCCTTGCGCGCATGGAAGAGAAGATCGATTGGCTGGTGCAGGCGCAAAACAAAGTGCGGAAATAGGGGACCTAGATGACGCGGCAAATTAACGAGGATGGCCTTGCGAAAATCAAGCAATGGGAGAGCTTTGTCGCCTACACCTACGACGATGCCGACGCGAGCACGCCCAAGAAGCGGATCATGCCCGGAGATAGCTACAAAGGCACGCTTACCATCGGGTACGGCCACACAGGCGAGGATGTGCATCCCGGCATGCTGATCGACGAGGAGCACGCCGCCCTGCTGCTGCGCAACGACCTTGCGCGCTTCGAGAGCCGTGTGGGGCGGCTGGTCAAGGTGGAGCTGTCGGACAACCAGTTCGCAGCGCTTGTCAGCTTCGATTTCAATACCGGCGGACTCGGCCAATCGCGGCTTCTGAAGGAGCTGAACAAAGGAAATTACGGCAACGTGCCGTTCGAGCTGGCGAAGTGGAACAAGACCACGATCGACGGGAAAAAAGTAGTATCGGAGGGGCTTGCGAATCGCCGCGCTGTCGAGTCGGCGCTTTGGGCGTCGGGCAATTTCGTCTCCGGGCAAAACGTACCGGTGGCAGTTCCGTCGAAACCCGTCATCACCCTGCAGTCAGCATCGCTTGCCGTACCGGTCATCGCAGGTGTGGGTTCCGCTATTGGCGATGCTGGCACTCTCTTCTCCGGCGCGGGGCCGGTACAATACGCGCTCGCGTTGCTGGTCGTCATCGGCGCAGCGATAGGCGTGTTCATATTCGTCAAGAAACAACTGAAAAAAGGGTGAAGTCATGAAGAAAGTTCCAAGCAAAAACCAGTACGTCAAGGACGCACTCGCTGGTAAATATGACTTCAATACGGGCGGCTCCGATAAAAAAGGCAAGCGCCCGGGGTTCAGCAAAGCAGGCTCTACTAGCGCGAAGCAAGACAAGAAAATGAAAGGTATGACGCCGACGCATGGTTCGGATGGGGCCTGCTGATGTGGGCCGCCATTAAGTTGTTCTTCTTGGACAACGCCGCTGCGATTATGGCCAAGGCGGCCATGCTATTCGCGGCGATCGGGGCGGTGGCGGCCGTTTACCGCGCGGGAGCGAAATCAGAACGTAACGACCAACTGGAAGTGGATTTGGAAAATGCGAAAGAGGCTCTTAAGCAGGACGCTATTATTGGCGGCAACAGTGATGTTGGCGGCATGCGTACCAAGCTCAGCGAAGCTCTGCGACGCAAGCGCAATTCCTGATCCGCTCGATCCGGTCGTGAATTGCAAAACGGACGCCTGCGTGAAGCAGCAGTGCGTGCTGTTCTGCCGCAAATGGCCGAAGGATTGCAAAGAGGTGTGCGGTGGATCTCAGTAGTCTCACCGATGACCAGCTCAGGCTACTGGACAAGCGCGCCGGGCGGTTGGAGCAGGTAATCCGGGCGAAGACCAGCATGCTCGATTTCATGCGTCTCATGCGGCCCGACCCCGAAGATCAGGACGACCCCGAGAAAAGCTCGTTCGAGATCACGCCGCTGGCGCGCATGCTGTGCGAGATCATCGAGAAGGTAGACCGCGGCGAGCTGAAGCGCGTTTGCGTGTCCGTCGGCCCGCAGCTCGGAAAGTCCGAAGTTCTCAGCCGCGGGGCGCCGGCATGGCTGTTCGGCCGTCGCCCGCGTCGAAAGATGATGCTCGGCGCCTACAATGGCGATTTCGCAAAAGAGTTCGGCGATGACGTACGTTCGATCGTGACGGACCCGATGTTCCAGGAAGTGTTTCCGGGCTTTGAGCTGAAGGAAGGATCCGAGGCAAAGGATAACCTCGGTACCACCAAAAAAGGTAAGATGGCTTTCGTGGGTGTGGGCGGATCCGGTACCGGTAAGACAGCCGATATCTTCTTCATCGATGACCCGATCAAGAACGATGAGGAGGCCCAGTCGGAAACCTACCGCGAGCGCGTTTGGAAATGGTTCCAGGCCGTCGCCATGACCCGCTGCCACAAAGACTCAGCCATCATCATCGTGCACACGCGCTGGCATGAGGACGACCTGATCGGCCGCCTCTGCGACCCCGACCATCCCGAGCGCAACAAGAAATACAAGGGCATCGCCGACCGCTGGACGTATTTCAATCTGCCCGCCATCGTGCAAGACCCCGCGCTCGCCAAAGCGCTCGACCTGCAACTCAAGATACCGACAGACCCCTTCGTGATCGAGCAATTCGGCGACAAACCGATGGTTTCGCTGTGGGAAGATCGCAAGGGGCTCGAGTTCCTGGCCGAGGCAAAGCAGGGGGATTCCCGCACCTTCGGCGCGCTCTACATGGGCAAGCCGTCGCCGGACGATGGCACGTACTTCACCAAGGAAAGCCTGATGGAATACGGTCCCGGCGATTTGCCGAAGAACCTGCGCAAATACGGCGCATCCGACCATGCCGTGAGCGAGAAGCAGAAAGCGGATTTCACCGTGGCCGGCTGTTTCGGTGTGGACGAAGACGACCATATCTGGATCATGCCCGACATCACATGGGAGCGCATGGAGACCGATAAAACGGTGGAAGAGATCATCCACCACATGAAGACGCACAAGCCGCTTTGGTGGCTGCTGGAGAGCGAACTTATCTCCAAATCATTCGGGCCGTTCCTGAAAAGGCAGATGCTCAACGAAAAGGTCTATGTCACCCTGCGGCCGGAGCGACCATCGTTGGACAAGCGCACCCGCGCACGCGCAATTCAGGGGCGTATGATGCTCGGCATGGTGCATTTCCCGCGTCACGCTCCGTGGTGGGAGGAAGCAAAGGCCCAGCTTTTGAAGTTTCCGTACGGCACTCACGACGACTTTGTTGATTTTATGTCGTGGATCGGTATAGGATTAATGTCCGAACTTGGCGCTGCGAAACCGCGATCGGCGAAAGATGAACCCAAAGTGGGGACAATCGCGTGGGTGAAGAATTCGGCCGCGGCGCGCGACCGGCAACTGCGTTTGGTGAAAAACGCTAAGGGGTGGTGACATGGCTGATACGATGACAGACGGAATGCCGGAGCCCCAACCAGGGATCATGACGGCCATGAGTGAGGCCATCAACAACCCCGCGCCCGGCGCCAAAAGCATCTTGCGTGAGCCGCCAAAGGTGGAGGAGTCCCGCCGCCGTCTGGTGATGAACTGGCAACAGGAAATCCGCAAGGATAAGGAGTTTTTCAAAGACGACTGGAAGCGCATCCGCGAGGATATGCAGTACGCGCTCTACGGCGCGACGAAGGACTGGGTACAGAACGATAACTATACCGTTCCGATTATCAACCGCCACATCAACCTCACCGTGGCCGCGCTGTACGCTAAGAATCCGAAAGCGCAGGCGAAACGCAAGAAAAAACTACGCTTCACCGCGTGGGACGGCACCAAAGAGTCGGCGATGGCCGCGTTCCAGAATTACCAGATGGCCGCGCAGTCGGGCATGCCGCCGGACCCCACCAGCGCGGCCATTCTCACCGAGATTCAGGACGCCAAGCAGTACGACCAGATGATCGACCGTCTGGGTAAGACGCTCGAGATCCTGTTCGAGTATTACACGGGCGAGAATAACCCGAATTTCAAGCAGGAAATGAAGCAGTGCGTGCGTCGCGCGAAGACCTGCGGCGTGTCGTATATCGAAATTGGCTACCAGCGCGTGCTCGAGGAGAGCCCCGAAATAGTGCGCCAGATCGATGACATGACGCAGCAGATTTCGCTCATCGAGACGAAATTGCAGGACCAGATAGACAAGGTTATCGGCGAGGGCGACCCGGAGCTTGATGAGCTCAAGTCGATGATGGAGGATCTGCAGAACGCGAAAACGATTATCGCGCGGGAAGGGCTCACGTTCAACTTCCCCAAATCCCTGAACGTCATTCCGCACCGCGCCTGCAAGCAGCTGCGCGGCTTCGTTGGCGCTGACTACATCACGCACGAGTACGACCTGACGCCTGAGCAAATTGAGCAGGTCTACAAGGTCGATGTCCGCACCAGCTACAAGGCCTACCGCAATGGCACGCCCGTCACCGCCGGCACGGAGACCAGCGCCAGCACGGACACTGCCGAGCGGATGGATATCGACCGCGGTTCATCCGACACCAGCCGCACGAACTCCCGTGGCGGCACGGCGCGCGTGTGGCGCGTCCAATCCCGCCGTACTGGCCAATTCTTCACGCTGGTCGAGGGGTGGCCCGATTTTGTTGAGCAGCCGGCGGCGCCCGAGCTGCAGGTGAACGGGTTCTATACGATCTTCCCGCTCACTTTCAACGATGTGGAGGACGAAAAAGCGATCTTCCCGATGAGCGATGTGCATTACCTCAAGCACCCGCAGCGCGAGTACAATAACGCACGTCAAGGTCTGCGCGAGCACCGCGTGGCTAACCGGCCGAAATACTTCACGCGCAAAGGCGCGATGGAAGAGGACGAAAAGGACACGTTGCGCACAGCCCCCGCGCACACTGTATTCGAGATGAATTCGCTGGATGGTGACATCAACCAGGTCATCCAGGCGCATAAGCCAGTGGCCATTGACCCCTCGCTCTATGACACCAGCGCCATCATGAAGGATATCATGTTCGGTGTCGGCACGCAGGAACCCGATATGGGCAACAACGGCGACGCCACTGCTACGGCATCGTCTATTTCGGAGAATTCGCGCAACACCACGCTTGCTTCGAACGTCGATGACCTCGATGAATTCCTCTCGGACATCGCGCGCGCATGCGGGCAGGTGATGCTGATGAACGTGGATGAGACAACCGCAAAGAAAATCGCGGGAGCGGGCGCCGTATGGCCGCAGCTTGACCCGACGCAGATCACCGAAGAGCTGTTCCTTAGCGTGAAAGCGGGCTCGAGCGGCCGACCGAACAAAGCGGCGGAATTGGCGAATATGGAGCGCGGCATGCCGTTCCTAGTACAGCTCGCGGGCGTCAACGGCACCGTGCTCGGCCGCCGCTACGCTGACCTGCTCGAAATGGACGAGGAAGACCTTATCGTGGAGGGGCTGCCCAGCGTGGTGGCCATCAACGCGATGGCTGCGAAACAAGCAGGACAGCCGCAGCCGGGGACAGGCGATCCGGCAAGCGATCCTGGGCAGCAAGGCGGTAATGGCGGGGGCAACGCTCCGCAGGCCGCTCAGCGTCAACCGGGGCCGCAAGCAGCGATGCCGGCGGGGCCGCAAGCGGGCGCTCCGGGGGCGTAGGTTAATCTTGCATTGTCGCAGCGACTAAGTTAGGATACCAAACAAAATAGGGGTGGAAAATGGCATACGAAGCTACAAAAGATCAATACCTGGCCTCAAGAGGCGCAAATCTGCAGTTTCGGAACGCTTTCCCTGTGGTCATTTCCGACACCGAGGACCTGCCCATCTACGCCAAGGCGTTGAAATGCAACGCTGCCGGAACGCTGTATATTCTACCTGTCGAAGCTTACAAAAAAGGCATTTTGACGCCGGTAAAATGGGTGGCTGCAGCCGGTGAAGTGATTCCTGGGCAGGTCGCGCGCGTTTTCTCCACGAATACGACGCTTAGCGCAGCGAGTGACATCATAGCATTGGCGGACTAAATCATGCTCGGAATGAGCCTCGACATCCCCGATTGGCTAAAGTTCCGTAGGGGCGCTGGAGGCGGTGCGCCCTTTGTCCCTACAGACATCTCCGGCCTTTCGCTTTGGCTCAAGGCTGATGATGCTGCTACTGTCATTAATACGGGCGGTCAAGTAGACCAATGGAATGACAAATCTGGCAATAGCAACAACGCCACAGCTACACTTACTCAGCGTCCTATTACTGGAACAAGAACAATCAACAGCAAAAACGCGATAGATTTTGATGGTTCGGTGGACATCATGACGCTCCCGGCTGGTGTTTTAGGTATTTCTGCTGGTGCCAATACCATATTCGTTACCTATCAATCTGACAACGCTGGCGACGCAACACAGCAACTTATTACTATGTTTAATGGTGCTGCAGGCCGTCGTTATGAAGTTGCCTTCACTGCAACTCAGATTCAGGGCTGCAACAGCAACACAGCGAATACACCTACCACTCAGGCTGATACTAGGGACACAAGCACCAAAACAATAGGATTCCGCCGGTCTGGTACGGCAATCACGACATTTGTAGATGGTGTTCAGGGAACCCCTAGCGCTCTTGGTAGCGACCTAACTGCAGTAAGTGCAACGCTTGGTGCGCAGACTTCTGGTGTCAACCGTTTTAATGGTCTTTTAGCGGAAGTTGTTTGGTACAACTCATCCCTGAGCGATACCGACATGGACCGCGTAGGCAACTACCTCAATACTGAGTGGGGAGGCGGCTGGACCAACATGGGTTTTTAGCCTCCGCCTTGACGGCGGACGACGCTGGAGCGGAATATTACTACACGGACGACGCCTTAACCGAATACTACAGCACGAGCGACTAGATGAGCAAGACACTCGCCACCCTATCCACCACCACAATCCTCGCGGGAGACGCGAAGTTGCTGTTGCGTCTTGCGGGGGAGACGGTGGACAAGGCCATCACCTTCGCCAACTTCATGCTGAATGCGGCGTCACGCCGCCTCCGCGCGGTAGATTACGGCGCGAAATTCGATGGCAGAGGAGTGGGTGCTTGCACCATTGCAAGCGCTGCTGCGACCATATCTTCATCGCGCTACACGTTCACCTCAGCAGATGTCGGGAAGATCATGGTCATCAAGGCCACGCCGACGTCCACGACCTATGTAGCCAGCGCGGGTAGCACAAAGAAATTCACCATCCTCTCCGTCGCAGCGGGGGTGGCTACGCTCGATTCCAACGTCGGCTCCACGTCTACTACCGCCATCGCTTATTTTGGGACAGATGACACCGCCGCCCTGCAATCCGCCATCGACGCAGGCAACCCGGTTGATGCTGCGCTAGGCGGCACAGGGACGTGGACCTACCAGACATCAGCAATCGTAGAGTGCCCTGTCGGAATGGCCCTAACAACCGCCGAGCTTAAACCTCGGCCATGCGTATCGTTACAAGGGCAAGGACCTTACGCGACGACTATCAAGTGGGCCAGCGGGAACACGATGGCGGTGTCTGGCTATTATGGCATCTTCAACGGGGGTGAGGCCAACGGCTCCTCACGGTCCTACTACAACGTGCAGTTCCGTGATATGAAGTTCGACGCCACTGCGGCCTTCACCACGTCGTACTCCTACCACTCGAAGTGCATCGAGATGATCTTTGCGATTCGTCCGGTCGTGATGAACTGCTGGTTCGAGGGAAGCCCCGGCACCGCTTACGGATGCGATTATCTGTGCGGCGCTCTGGTGTACGGCAACCGCTTCGAGAATTGTGGCCGCTTGTGGGCCCCGGGCGGAGGCGGCGGTTCAGGTTTAGACTTCCAGACCGGTGTTGACCTGTACGTGGATTATAACGCCCTGATTGGCATAAACTCCCGTATTGTGGCGAACAACCACTTCATTGATTGCGCTGTGAGCGCGATACGAAATACCAACAACTACACCGGCTACCAAGAGAGCGCCGACATCATCACCGGGAACCTGATAAAATCCAAACTGGCCACAGGTAAGGGCATCGAGGACAACAGCAACATTGGAGCCATCATAACGAACAACGTCATCATCCATGACGGCACTGCGCAAAGCACCGAGGGGCCGATTGGTTCCGAGGGGCAGCATATTTGGTGCGGGATCATCAGCACGGGCGGGAAGGGTGGCTTAATCGCCAATAACACCATTCACGGCGGCTGGTATGATGGTATCCGCCTCAACCGCTTCATGCGAACCAGCGCCACCATCACGCCCCTACACTATCTGGTCACGGGCAATGTCATCACGGGCTGCACCCGCAACGGCATCCGGGCGGAGATTGATGCTACCTACACGATGAGCAACGTCGGGATCACCAACAACACCGCTGCCCTGAACGGGGACGCAGGCATTTCGCTTACCAATACCGGGTCGGGCGGCGATATCAAGTTCCTCGACCTATCAAGCAACCGTGTCTACGACAACGGGGCGACCACGGCCACGGACGCGCAGAAGTCAGGTATCTACATCAACACCACGCTGACAGGCGCTAAGATCAACGATAACTACCTGTACGACAGCGGCACCGCTAAACAGAAGTACGGCATCACGATCGACACCATCACCGCCAGCTATATCATGATGAACGATAACCACGCCAACCAGAATACCACGGCAGGGCTGAACCTCGTCAGCACCGGCAACGTAGCGGCGGCGAACAGTAAGACCAAGGACAACCTTGGGATAGCAGATGTTTAGATAACAAGATTAGTCCTCGCGAAAAGCATTGACACGACGACTATGCCCCGGCATACTCTCGTGAAGAAGCAACATGGTTCGCATGTTGCCGACATAAACGGGGTGTTAAAATGGCGGCTTCACCAACCGACGAGCTTGAAGATCAGGGCGGCGTCGAAAATCTTAACGATTCACTCGACGGAAGCCAGGGCTCCCAGGCTGATGAGAATCAGGACGATTCAAATCCTGCGGCTACGTCCACCGCAGAGGACGCTGAAAAACCTTCGTTGCTCGATGCCATTTCCTCGGCATTGAACCCCGAAGAAGAGAAATCGTCCGGCTCTGGCGATGATGAGGATGCAAAGGCCGCTGCTGATGCTGCCACGGGTAAGTCGGAAGACAAAGCCGCGGGAGCTGAGGGAGAAGACCTTGGCGAGATAACCGATGAAGAACTCAAAGGGTATCATTCCAAAACGCGTCGCCGCGTTAAGCAGCTTATCGGTAAAGCGAAAGGCCTCGAGGTGGAAGTTACCACGTTGAAGCCGGTCGCTGAGCGCATGGCGAAGATCGACAAGTTCGTTGAAGATAATGGCCTCTCCAAAGAGAACATGAACACGCTGTTCGAAGGGGCTGTGAAGCTCAAAAAGGGCGGTTTGACGGACGAAGATTTCCGCACAGGTGTCGAGATGATGGTGGCGGTCAATAACGACCCTCAGCGTGCTTTCGAACTCCTGATGCCGCTCATGGAGACGCTCGCAGCCCTTACCGGCGAAGTGCTCTCCCCCGAATTGGCCGAACAGGTCAATGCCGGGCAAATTACCGAAGAAGCTGCTCGGGAAATCTCCCGCGCCCGAGCCGGCCGTGTCATTCAAACGACGCAGCAGACAGAAGCGCAGAAGCGTTCCCAGACCGAAGCTGCAGCACAGGCTCAGGCCGCGTTGAAGCAGCAAGGTGACGCGGTAGCCACTGGGATTACCAACTGGGAAGCTAATTGGAAAACTCGCGATCCTGATTACGCCATCAAGTCTTCGCTGTGGCGTGACAAGATGGACGCTTACATTGCGAGGGTTGCGACGAAGCAAGAACCCGCTCCTGCTGACGCTAAGGCCATAGTGGCCGTAGCCGAGAAGCTGAAAAAGGAAGTGGAATCGACGCTTTTGAAGCTCCGCCCGCAACGACAGGCCATTAAACCCACTCCCCACGGCGTTGGAACCTCAACCGGTTCGAAGGCCGCGCCCGCTAGCTTGAAGGAAGCAATCGGCAACGCCCTCGTCCAATAACCTAGAGCCCTGGGAGGGGCATGGACAATGGCTTTAACTCTTCAACAACTCGACAACGTCGCTAACGCGGCGCTCGACTACCACCTGTCGCGCGGCGAGGTCTTCTCGCAATCGATTCAGGATAAACCTCTGCTTCGTGAAATGACCAACCGGAAGAAAACCTTCCCGGGCGGCAAGGGCAACATCACCATTCGCGTGAAAGGTGACTACACCACCACGGTCCAAGGTTACTCGGGTGACGACACGGTTTCCTACAAAAACCCTGCCAACATCAAGACCGCAACCTTTCCCTGGAAAGAATTACACTGGGGTATTCAGGTTACGCTCACCGAGCTCAAGAACGACGGTATCACGATCAGCGACACTGCGACTGGCGAAGGCGAGTCGGAGCACAGCGATCGCGATGCAACCGTTCTGGCCAACCTCTTCGAAGATAAGATCGAAGACATGGCTGAAGGTTCCGCGCGCGACCTGAACAAGATGTACTGGCTCGATGGTACTCAGGATTCGAAGAAGATCCCGGGCATCAAGTCGTTCATCGTTGACTCGCCGGCCTCGAGCGCCATCATCGGCGGCCTCGATCCGACGGTCAACACCTGGTGGCAGAACCGCGCCAACCTTGCTATCGCCGTGGGTTCCGACCCGAGCGCGCAAGTTCTTGTCAACTTCCTGCAGACCGAACTGCGCCAGCTACGTCGTTACGGTTCGCCGGACCACATCGCTCTGTGCGGCTCGGACTTCCTGACCCAACTGGAGAAGGAACTGCGCGCCAAGGGTAACTACACCCTCGAAGGCTGGGCTAAGTCGGGTAAAATCGACATTGGCATGGCTGACGTGTCGCTGAAGGGGATCAACTTCGAATACGATCCTACCCTCGACGACCTGGGCGAGCAAAAGCGCTGCTACATCATCGACACCAAATCGATCATGCCGATGGTGATGGACGGCGAGTACATGAAGAAGCACAACCCAGCACGTCCTGCTGAGAAGTACGTTCTTTACCGCGCTGTAACGCTGACTGCTGGCCTTGTCACCAAGCAGCGCAACACCTCGGGCGTGTACGCTATCGTCTAGTGATTCTAATCGGGGCGGGGCTTCGGCCTCGCCTCTTCTAGGATTCGTCACCGCCTCTTAAAAGGGCATCGTTAAAACAAGTTATTTTCTGAAATGGAGATTAGCCATGAGTGTTAACCAAATCGTACAACCCTTTGCTCTTGCTTCGGCTGTGGCCCCTGCTGGCACTGTGGTTGTCGGCTACCCGGCTTTGCCGATCAACGCATTGTCGGACACGGCAAAGAACGCCCCCAACGCCAACCTTGGCTCGGGTAACTTCCAATTTTCCGATGGCAAGCATACGCTGAAAATCGGGAACAACATCTACTCCTCGCCCAAGGACTTCACGCTGTCGTTCGGCAACGTGTCTTCGGGCATCACGATCACCAACAAAACCGCGGCTGCGTGGCCGGCGGGTATGCAGGCCTCGCTGGGCCTCGACCTGAACGGTGCTGTTGGCCAAAACCCCAACTTCGCGGTATCTTCGACCCGCGTGATCGATCTGGCTGAGGTTGCTCTCGACCTCGGTTCGCCGGTAGTTGCAGCAGTGGCGGGTATCGCTGCTATTCAGCTTCTTGGTGCGGCCGGTAACCTGACGCTCAACGGCCCTATCGTTAGCGGCGGTGTTGCGCCGATGGATGTTCCTCGTAACGTCACCTTGACCGTTGCGACGACCAACCAATCGGGCATCACCTTCACGATTACCGGTACCGACGAATACGGTAACACGGTAGTCGAGAGCCTCGCGGGTCCGAACAACAACACCGTGAGCGGTAAGAAAGCCTTCGCACGCGTGACGAAAGTTGCGGTCGATGGCGCGATTGCCACCAACGGCGTATCGGTCGGTTACGGCACTACCCTCGGCTTGCCGCTGGCGGTCCGTAAAGCAGGGCAGATCACGAAGGAGCTTCAGGACGGTGCAGCAGCATCGGCCGGTACCTTCGCGTATGCACTGGCCAACACGGCGTCCACCGCTACCACGGCCGATGTTCGCGGGACTTACATCCCTGCATCGGCGCCGGATGGTGCGAAAGGCTACACGATTTGCGCGCTTGTGCCGGATCCTTCTGACATCGGCGTTGCTCAATTCGCGGGCTAATGATAAGCTGGGAGGCGGGGGAGAAATCCTCCGCCTTTCAACTTAACTGGAGAACACCATGCAAACCTATAACGCCATCGTCCGCCTCGGCGGCGAGCTTCATAACGAAGTAGAAAAGAAAAACCTCACTGCCCCCGAAATCCTCGTGCTTCGCAAGGTCCACGGCCAAGACGCCGTAGTGAAGATTGAGCCGAGCGGCGAGTGGGATGACCATTTCAGCAAAGTGACGCGCCGCGACGAAGTGACCGGCGAGACCTACGAAGAAGAGCGCGAGTACGACGACGACGCGGAAAAGAACCGTCTGGCCGACACCTACGGCACCGCGATCATGAAGGAAGAAGACGGCGGCGACCCGCGCGCATCCATCGACCGTATGTTCGGTGAATTTGCACCGCTGCCTGTTGAGCTTCCTGAACACAAGAAAGCGCGTAAGGCCGAGGCGGCAGAGTCCGCAAAAGCCAAACCGGCCGCTAAAAAAGGCAACCTCGACAAAGTAGCATAGGAACGAAATGGCCCGTGGAACGCAGCTTTTGGAACTACGCAAAATGCTCCGCGCAGAAGCGGGCCATTCCACCCTTGTCTCGGCCGGAATTGACAACATCCCAGCGCTCGACCAGAAACTCCGCCGCGTGCAGACCATGCTGTACGACGATTACGATTGGCCATTCATGGAGACCAAGCCCTTCCTTGATATCGTAGCCGGCGAGGAATTCTACGACCTTTCCGAGATGCAGCTGGAGTCGATTCAGAAGGTCGAGCTCTGGTATAACGGCCGCCCCCGCGATATCGTGAGAGGCATCGGCCCGGCGCAATACGCGCAGTACAATTCCGTCGCTGACGAGCGCAGCAGCCCCATCCGTAACTGGGACATCGTTTCGACCGGTGACGTGGATTCAACCACGGCTCGGCTTGAACAGCTCGAGGTATGGCCGAAGCCGGACGTGAACGGGATGCAGCTGCAGTTTTACGGTAAGCGCAAGCTCCGGCCGCTCATCGCCACCACCGACGTTTGTGACATAGATGATCTCTGCATCGTCCTCGTCGCCGCAGCGGATTTGCTGGCGTCGCAAGAAGACCCCAGCGCCAAGCGCATCGAGGCCGCCGCGAATAAGCGCATCGCGCAAATGAAGGCCCGCACGAAGGGCGGCACTAAACTCGCATCAATGGGTACGAAAACAAGTCCACATTCGATGCTCGGACGGCCGATCATCCGCGTGCAGTGAGGTAGCCAATGTCCTACCTCGTTATTCAGGATTTCAAGATCGGGATGGACCGTCGTAAGGCCCGCCTCACGGGGCAGCCTGGCGCGCTATGGTCGGGCATCAATGGCCACATCACCCGCGGTGGCGATTTCGAGCGACGCAAGAAGTTCGTAGCGACCTACACGCTGCCTACCGGCACCACCAAAGGCTTGACGGCCGTGGCGGGGCAGCTTTTCGTCTTCGGCGCCAGCGCCACGCCCGGGACTATCCCGCCCGGTGTCAACTACCAGCGCCTGCAGCACCCAAGCAGCGGATCCGCTGTCATCACCGAGATCCGCAGCGTAACGGCGTTCAGCGGCAAGCTGTACGTTATCGCGCTCTTCGATGACGGAAACACCTATCACTACTACGATGGCTCGCGCGTCACCGGGTGGGACGCTATCGCTGCGGCGGTCTCGAGCAATAACGCCGTCGCCACCGCGCTCGCCGCCAAGATCGACGCGGAAACGGCGTTTATCTCATCCGCGGTCGGGGCAGTTGTCACGATCACCGCCGCCACGGCCGGAACGCCCTTCACCATCAGCCAAAGCACCATCAATGGCGGAAGCATCAACGACCAGACCATCACGCTCGCGGAAACGCAGGCCAATCGCGCGGCCGTGCTCGAGGCTCTGGCCACAGCTCAGCTCACTGTAACGGGCGGTACCAGCAGCCCGGGCGTCAACAAGCTCACCAACCTCAAAGTGAACGGCGTGGAAATCCTCAACGTTGCCGTGGACTGGGCTACGTCGAATTCAGCGACCGCTACCGCCATCGCCGCGCAAATCAACTCGTTCTCTTCCACGCCGGAGTACACCGCTGCAGCTGTCGGTCCGATCGTGACCATCAGCGCGGTGGCTGGTTCGGGCGCAGGTCCGAACGGCTTTGTTGTGGCGCCTACCGTTGGCGGTAACGTGACCGTCTCGAATGGCAACATGGACGGAGGCGTTACAGCCGTATCGGCGCAGCAGCAAATTTGGACGGCGACCATAGGGGGGACCTTCGAAGCTCCCGACTCCTTCACCGTCACGCTCAACGGCACTGATTACACCGTCAGCGGCGCGGCCGCTGGCACCGGTACGATGGCGCTCACCTACCAGCAGAAGGTCTACAGCGTCACCAACTCGCTGCTCTACTTCACCGCGCTCAATACCCCGACAAGCCCCGGCACCGGTACCGGCGGCGGCTTCATTAATATGGCCAATCAGAACGAGGGCAACGAAACGCTGGTGACGGTGCAGGAATATCAAGGCAAGATGGCTATTTTCAGCCGTAACAGCATTCGCATTTGGAGCATGGATGTCGATCCCGCCAAAAACGCCTTCCAACAGACCGTACAAAACAGCGGAGCCCTCAGCTCCCGAAGCGTCATCCCCTACGGAAACATCGACGTGTTCTACCTCAACGACTCAGGAGTACGAAGCCTTCGTGCGCGCGATGCGTCGAATTCGCCAGCAGTCAACGATGTCGGCGTGGCGATTGATCCGTTTTTACGCGAGTACCTCAATACACTGAGCGATACGCAGATCCAGCGCGCGGTGGCGCTGATCGAGCCCATCGATAGCCGCTATTGGCTGGCTGTGCGTAACCGTATTTTCGTCTTCTCGTACTTCCCGGGGTCGAAGATCAACGCCTGGACATACTACGACGTATCCGCGGAGATAGGCGCAAACGACATTACGGAGCTGGTGAAGGTCACCAACCAGATATATCTGCGCTCCGGCGATATGATCTACCAGTATGGCGGAGCGGCCGGTACCACGTACCCGACCGACGAAGACGACGCGGCCGGAGCATGGGCCGAAGCCTCCATTCCGTTCCTTTCCGCATCGACGCCAGCGACGTTTAAGGGCGTCCATGGCTTCGACATAGGGGTTGATGGCACATGGCAATGCTTCCTTCTGCCTGAGCCGGAAAACGAGTCTGTCGAGCTTAATATAGGCACGTTCAACAAGCCGACCTTCGCGCAGGCGAAGATCCCTGTTAAGATGCCGACCCCCCTCTTTGCGATGCGCTGCCGCACCACCAAGGGCGGGTACGCTCGCATAAGCATGCTCGCCATCCACTACAAAGCGCAATCGGCGGACTAGGCATGGTGCAGTTTTCAGTACGGAGCATGGAGCCTGAGGACGCCCATCGCATCATGGACAGCATGTGGGATCCTGGCGCTTCGGAGCTGGAGCGCATCGGAGCTAACCCGCATGCCATGGCCGCCAAGTTCATCGCCATCGCCGATTACGGATGGACGTTCTCCGCCGACGATGAGATGGTGGCGATCGGTGGCGCGCAGAAGGCGGGCGATACATGCTACACCTGGTTCATGGCCACCCCGACTTTACAATCTATCGGTCGGGACTTTACAATGTGGCTGCGCAAGTTCTGCAAAGAGCAGGTGGAGCGGGAGGGCGCTAATTTGGCCATGTATTCGGCCTCGTTGCACCCTAATAGCGACCGATGGTTCGCCGCGCTGGGCTTCGAGCGGGGCGACAGGGACCACGGGATATATCGGCACTACGTTTACACCCGCAAAAATAAATTGACTGCGGGCGCGTAGTTCGTCACTATAAGATTCTCATAAATGGCTGCAACGACCCTCGCCCCGTCGATTATACCCTGCAGAGGCCATTATGTGCTTGGGCGCCAAACCCCCTAAGGATAATTCCGCGGAAATTGCTCGTCAGAACGAGGCTGCGCGTCAGGCGAAAATTGTCGCCGGCCAGCAGGGCATCGACGACACGTTCGGAAAAACCTTCACCGACGAATATTACGGCGGGCTCACCAAGAACTACGAGGATTATTACAATCCGCAACTCGCTACGCAGTATGATGACGCGCTGAAGGAGCTTACCTACCAGACCGCCCGTTCCGGCAATGCTGAATCGACCGCCGCGAACGAACTGTTCGCTAAGCTGGAGAAGCAGAAGACGGACGCCGCGACGAAGATCGCGAATGACGCTATCGCCTCCACCGGTAAAGCGAAGTCGGACGTTGCAGCGCAGAAGAGCAATCTTTACTCGCTGAATAACGCGGCGGCCGACCCCACGCAGGCGGCGAGCCAAGCCGCGCAGGCAGCGCTGCAGCTCAATCAGCCGGTTTCGTATTCACCCCTTGGCTCGATCTTCGCGAGCCTGATACAGACTGGCGGGAACGCGGCGGCCGTGAACAACGCGGTGAGCGCTCCGACGTACGGCAGTGCGGGGCCATCGGCGCCAAACACTAACACCAAATCGGGATATACGGCGAACTAATGTGCACGGGTGCAGAGATCGGCTTGATTGCTTCCACCGCCGCGAGCGCGGGCGGGTCGTTCTTGAATTCGCAGCAGGCGTCCAAGAACGCCCAGGCGAAAATCAACGCCCGTAACGCAGCGGCCGCGCAGGAACAGGAGCGCCAGAAGATATTTCAGGCCAATAACGACGCGACGATCAACAAGACCCTCACCGATTTTGGTAAGGACAGCCAGCAGCAGCAATTTGGCGACTTAGTGGCCAAACGCGAGCAGGCTTACACCGACAACACCCCGGCCGCCGCGGAATTTGCCAATATCAGCGACAGCACCCCTACCGTCGTGAAAACGGATCTCGCTAAGCGAGTGGCCGATAAAATGGCCGCAAGCAAGGCGGAGGCCAAAGCGCTCGCGAAAATCGGCGGAACCACAGACGTGTTCCAAAACAACGGCTTCGGTATCAATCAGGCCGCTAACAAGATCGGCACGGAAAACACCCTTGCGCGCGGATCGCTGCAGACGAACCTTGTTGAGCAGCAAGCAGCGGCCAATAACGCCGGGAATAAATCCAGCATGTTCGGCGACCTTCTGGGCGCTGCAGGCGCTATCGGGGGCATTGCTGCAGGCCAAGCGGGCGGCTTCGGTGACCTGCTGAAGACGGCGGGATCTGCCGGCGATGGCGTGCTCACCGCTGCGGGCATCCGCAAGACGACAGCACCGTTGCTTCCGGGTATCGCTGATTCCACACTATCGTACAACGACTGGGGGGCGGTGAGCCCATGGTAACGTCATGCCTGTGAAAATTGCAAATTCGTTCTCTCCGTACACGCCGGTAGGCGAGGCGCTGAACGGCGCGATCACGTCCTACGCCAACAGCATCCCGACATACGGCGAGGTGCAGGAAGGGCGCATCAACGCCAACAAGGCGGACGCTCCGATGGAGATCGGCGACCAGATCCGCGCGCTCTACGGTAACTCCGGCCCCGATGGCCAACCGCTGACGCCGCAGATGGTGCAGGATAATATCGCGGGGCTCGCCACGGCGGTATCCAAAGGCGGCGACGTGGGCAAGCTCGGCGACCTGCTGCGCGTAGTCGTCGCGAACAGCGCGCGTCCTGAATCGGTGCAGATGATCGACCGGGCGCAACAAGGCGCCGGCCAAGCATACAATACCACGGAAACCGGCTTCAACAAAGACCAGGCCAACGACATCCTGAAAACGAAGATGCAGCAGGACGGCGCGAACTACCGCGCCTCCGTTTCGGCCAAGGCGACGGCCGGAGCCGCTAAAGAAGCGGAGAAGGCCAAGGGCCGGGCGGCCTTCCAGTCCATCCTGGACGAAATGCGAGGCGATTACGGCAATCTCGATAAAAACGGCGGGCTGGTCTCGAACAAAGGCAACATGCTGACGAACATACGCGCGAGGTTTGGCGCATCGGCCACAGGGCAAATGGCCGGTGGCTTCTTGGGTACAGAGAACCAGACGTACCGCGATAACATCACGTCGCGCTTGCCGCTCCTCAAGCAGGCGGTAATGGCCGCTACCGGCATGTCAGCGAAGCAGATGGACTCGAACGTGGAGATGAAAGCCTTCATGCAAGCGCTCTCCGACCCGAAACAGTCGAAAGAAACGGTTGACCAGACGCTTAATACACTGGGCCGGCTCTACGGTAATGGCGGAGAAGCAGGCGATGCGCCTTCGAGTGGCCTAGGCAACGTGGACAATTCCGGCGCCATCGTACCGAGCGGCGGCACGGGCGAGCCCATTCGCAAAAGCATCGGCGGCGTGAACTATGTCAATTACTCAGGAAACCCGGATGACTGGGAAGAGGAGTAGCCCATGGCGCGCATTACCGACCCCGCGCTGCTCGCTCAGTTGAACGGTGTTGGCGAGACACCGGCTGACCAGACACTTGCGCTATTTGACCCGTCTGGTAACGCACCGGTACAGGAATTCGGTCCCGCTGCGATGACGCCGCCAGCCACACAGCCCGCGGCTCCCGCGCGCAAGAAAGTGGCCGATCCGGCGTTACTGGCGCAGCTGAACCACCCCAGCACGCCCAAGCTACCTACCGTCTTCGGCAGCGAAGCCCCGGCGCGAGTGCTTTCTACCATCGGGGATAATCCGGTATCGACCGGCATCAAGGAAGGCCTCACGAACCGCGGTATCGGCGTTATTCAGATGGTCTACCAGGGGATGAAGCACAGCGGCATGGTCGAGCCTATCCCGGAGCTGGAAGCCGCGATTCAGAAAGCGCACGCTAACGAAGAAGCGGCGGCGCAGGGCTCGGGCGTCGGCGGTGCGGTAGGCGAGATCGTCGGAGACCCGATCAACTGGATCGGCGGAGGCACGGTTGGCGGTGCGGCCGTCAAGGGCCTCGGAAAGAAAGAAGCCTTGAAAGTGCTGGCCAAGCAGGGCGCGCGTGCGGGGGCCATCACAGGGGCAGCAGCGGGCGCCACCGGTATCACGGAAGGCGATGAGACCCGCATCGGAAATACGGCGAAGATGGCGGGCCAAGGCGCCGTCATCGGGGCGGCGCTACCAACGGGAGCTCGAGCCATTGGCGTAACTGGCCGAGGCACCACGACGGCCGCAGGGGATATCATCGCAGCAGGAAAGAGTGGCACCGGTCGCTCGCCGGAGCAGCTGCAGCAGGTCGTTTCGGACATGGCCGCTGAGGGCGGCCGTCTTGCGCAGGCGATGCGCGATAACAACGTGGCCGTGACGCCCCAAGGCGGACAGGACATTCTTTCACGCGTGGCGGGCGCTATCCGCAAAGCAGGGTTCCAAAACGACGTGCTGCCCGGCGAGAAAGACCTGCACCCGGTCACGCGTCAGGCCTTCAACGAGCTTGCTCGTCGCGTCGATGATGGATCGCTGGATGTGGTGAGCCTCGATGCGCTGCGGCAGAAGCTCAACGATGCAGCAAGCACCGATCGTGGCCTCGCCGGCCAATTCCGCTCCGCTATGGAGGAAGGGCTGGCTCAGCCGAACTCCGTGGCCGGTAATCCGGCGGCGCTTGATCTGCGCGATCAGTTCTTGCAGCAATGGCAGAAAAAGTCCCGCTTTGAAGATGTGGCGGGGCTGGCGGAAAAGGCCAACAGCGACCCGAACCGCATCCGTACGGCCGTGGATAAATTCACCGATGACCCCGCCAACACCAAGAACCTGCAGCCGAATGAGCTGCAAGCGCTGCTGCGCTCCGGCAAGCGTAACATGGGCGAGAAAGCCCTTGGCCTGGCCGGTAGCCTTGGCATCGACATGGGCTCAATCAGCCGCAACCCGCGCGCGCTTGTACCGCTGCTTATGGCCTCCACCCGAAGCGCGGCGCAGGGCGGCGCCGGATACGCCATGGGTGGGCCTGTTCCGGTCGTCGTCGGCACCGTGGCCAACTCCATTCGTAACCGCATCGCGAACGGCAAGCTGGAGAAGGCGCTGCGCGAAATTGAGAAACGGCCCATCACTGTTACCCCGCGCGCTGCTCCTGCGCCTGCAGCACCCGTTACGCCGCAACTGCCCGGCCCTGCTTCGCCGCTTGCGCTTCCTGCGCCTCCGACGATCATGGTCCCCGGCGGGCCGGGCGGTGCGCTGCGGCCCGCTACGGACGTGGAGCGCGCGGCCATGTACGCCCAGCGCGGCCAGACCCCGGAGCTGGAGGTTCCGACAGCCGGAGCGCCACGCGCTCCGAGCACCGTGCAGCAACAGGCCAACGACAGCGTGCGCACGCAGTACAAGGACATGAGCCTCACCCCTGACGTGCTCCGCGCGCAACGCGGGCGCCAGATAACAGCGGCCGAGGCGCAGAAGGCCATGCAGGATGCAGCCGCGCAGGCGCAACGCACCGCGCAAGTGGCCGGTAGCGGGCCTCAGCCAACCGTCGGGGATATGTTCCAGCAGTCGCAGGCATCCGCAGCGGATCGTGCGGCCGCCACGGGCGATAGCGCTCCTTCGCTCGGCAGTGTCGGCGAAGCGCTGCGCCGGGCTCTGCAGGGGTTCTAAGTTTTACGTCGCTGGCCAACTTTCCCCGGTGTTCACAGCACCGGGGTTTTTTCTTCTTGCTTGTTGTTTTCGTTTCTGCAATGATAGGCAGTAACAACACAGGAGAATCTTATGCTTACTTGCGATAAAGCACTGGACCAATATTTCAAGGAGCATGCTCGGAAGAAGAGCGTTGCGTGGGTTCGGACGGAATACGCCATACACGCCCTCAACGCGCATTTTACCGGAGTACCCATCAACGAGGTGGACGTGCCGATGTGCCACGATTACCATGACGTTCGAGGCGTCGCTGCGGCGACCGTGCGGCGCGAGTTAGGTGTCCTCCAGGCAGCAGCAAACCATGCGGTGAAGTGGCGGCGTCTCACCGTGGCTGAGCTCCCCTCGATCGAGCTTCCGGCCGAGGAAGGGAAATCACCGGTATGGCTGTTCAAGGATGAGTTGGCGGCATTATTGGATACCGCCGAAGAAACTGACTCACGGACATTTCGCTTTCTTCAGATTGCGTATCACACAGCCTCACGGCGGGCAGCGATCGAACGACTCGAATGGTCTCAGGTTGATGAGAAGAGTCGCAGGATCGCATTAGCGAAGCCGGGGGAGCAAAAAACGAAGAAGCGGCGTCCTGTAGTGGCCATATCGGAAATGATGGCGGATGAACTGGCGTTAATGCGGAAGTCTGCCGAAAATCAGTGGGTGCTTGGTTCTCCGGCGCCAGTGTATCAGGCGTTTCGGGCTGTCGCAGCGAAAGCTGGACTTCTGCACCTTCCCCATAGAGAGCTTCGAGAGGCATCCGTTCTAACTCCACACGCCCTTCGGCATTCACGCGCCACACATTTACTCCAAGACGGGAAACCTCCGTATGGGGTAGCAGCGTTACTTGGAGATACTCTCCCCACAGTTCTTCGGGTGTACGCTCATGCGTGCCCGGATTATCTTCGTGAGATCGTGTCATGACTGCCTGCTTATGGGATCAATTCGAGCCTAGAGACTTGCTCCGCCTATTAAAGCGCCATTATCCGCAGCTGACGGATGAGGCGATTTATGATCTGCAGCTTCAGGAAGTGCATGATCTGCTGGATGCGGTAGCGGATGCTGATCGACCTTCACGCGCACCATGAGTTCGCGGCGTTTCGTGCAGAAGTGCATCTCGTCCTCCGGCACTTTATGGTCGATCATGAAGCGCATGCCGAGCAGCTTCATGCCGTCCGATGCTTTACGGCGGAGGGCCACGAAATCCGCGCCCATAGCGTCCGATATCTCCTGAATAATACGATTCTTCATGG